>OIXS01000547.1_pt1 | contig 22841 bp, 18 predicted proteins | sample 1587841 | NCBI WGS metagenome assembly OIXS01 (sample SAMN03283254) | human gut metagenome | biome: human-associated habitat; material: feces | host: Homo sapiens | place: USA | collected 2013
GTGCATCACCGCCTCGCCTTTGACGAGGAGGGCATCCCCATGCTGTATGTGTTCAACACCTGCAAGCACTTCATCCGCACGGTCCCCAACCTGGTCTATGACGAGAAGAACGTGGAGGACATCAACACCGAGGGCGAGGACCACATCTACGACGAGCTGCGCTACGTCTGCATGAAGAACCCGATAGCACCCAGGCGGAACAAGCCCCCCGCCCTGGTGGTATATGACCCGCTGGACCTGGGACAGGACCAGCAGTATGACCGTTACGATTTTTACAGGAGGTATTGATTTATGGCACTTTTCGGACGGAAGAACGAGCAGGACGCGACCCTGGGCAAGCCCCCGATGGGCTGGGGCGTCCCCGGCGTACAGAAGGACGAGAGCGTGGACCCGGAGATGGAGGCCATGCTGCTGACGGCCCCCGCCGGGCAGCGGCGCATCGGCAGAGCGGAGATCGCGGAGGCAATCAGCATCCTGACCCGCTACAAGCAGGGCAAGGCCAGCCTGGAGGAGCGCGTGGTCCAGGATGAGCTATGGTGGGAGCTGCGCCATTGGGAGGCCATCCGCAAGGGAAAGCAGCGCACGGACAACCCGGAGTACAGAGGGCCGGAGCCGTCCTCTGCCTGGCTGTTCAACGCTATTCTCAATAAGCACGCGGACGCTATGGACAACTACCCGGAGCCGGTGGTCCTCCCCCGCGAGCGCAGCGACGAGGAGAGCGCCAAGGTGCTGTCCTCCGTGTTGCCGGTCATCCTGGAGTACAACGACTACGAGCAGACCTACTCTGACAACTGGTGGGAGAAGCTGAAACACGGCACGGCAGCCTATGGCGTGTTCTGGAACAGCGCCAAGGAGAACGGCCTGGGCGACGTGGACATCCGGGAGATCGACCTGCTAAAGCTGTTTTGGGAGCCGGGCGTGACCGACATCCAGAAGTCCCGCAACCTGTTCATCGTGGACCTGGTGGACGAGGACCTGCTGGAGCAGCAGTACCCGGAGCACAAGGGCCATTTGAGCGGCGGGGCCGTGGATGTGAAGCAGTATATCTACGATGACACCATCGACACCAGCAACAAAAGCGTGGTGGTGGACTGGTACTACAAGACGACCTCTGCCAGCGGCAAGACGCTGCTGCACTACGCCAAGTTCGTGGGCGAGACCCTGCTGTTCGCCAGTGAGAACGACCCCAACTACCGGGACACGGGCTGGTACGACCACGGCCTCTACCCCGTCGTGCTGGATGTGATGTTCCCGGAAAAAGGCACGCCGGTGGGCTTCGGCTATGTCGCCGTCTGCAAGGACCCGCAGCTCTACATCGACAAGCTGTCCTCCAACATCCTGGAAAACAGCATGATGACCACCAAGAAGCGTTTCTTCGTCAGCGACAGCACGGGCATCAACGAGGAGGAGTTCCTGGACTGGAGCAAGCCCCTGGTCCACGTCCAGGGTGAGCTTGACGACAGGCGCATCAAGGAGATTGTCACCAACCCGCTGGACGACATCTATGTGACCGTGGCGCAAATGAAAATCGAGGAGATGAAGGACACGGCGGCCAACCGCGACGTGAACAGCGGCAGCGCCGGGTCCGGCGTCACCGCCGCCGCTGCCATCGCCGCCCTCCAGGAGGCGGGCAACAAGGCCAGCCGGGACATGATCTCCGCCAGCTACCGCACCCACGTCAAAATCAATTCGATGTGCATTGAGCTTATCCGGCAGTTCTACGACGAGACCCGCTCGTTCCGCATCACGGGCCAGACGCCTGGCAGCTACCAGTTCATCGACATGAACAACGCGGGCATCAAGGAGCAGGAAGTGGGCCAGACCTCCGACGGCCTCCCCCTCTACCGCAAGCCCATCTTCGACCTGAAAATCAAGGCCCAGAAGAAAAACCCCTTCTCCCGCATGGAGCAGAACGAGCGGGCCAAGGAGCTGTACGGCCTGGGCTTCTTCAACCCGGAGCGGGCGCAGGAGGCGCTGGGCGCTCTGGAAATGATGGAGTTTGAAGGCATCGACAAGGTGAAGGAGCAGGTGCAGAACGGCCAGACCCTTCTCAATATCTGCCAGCAGATGTCCCAGCAGCTCGACCAGATGGCCCTTATCATCCAGACCCTCACGGGCAAGGACATGGGCATCGGAGCGGCGCAGCCTACCGGCGGCGGCCAGCGAGGCCAGGCGGCAGGCCCCGCGCCCTCCAGCGAGAAGGACAGCCTTGCAAGCGGCATCATGGAGGCCCAGCATCCCATGACCGGCTACGGGGAGCGGCTGGCAAAGCGCAGCACCCCCAGCATGGGCAACGAATGACGGGAGGCGACGTGTTATGACCCAGGTTTATGCCGAGCGGGACGGACAGCGCTGCATCCTCTCTGCCCAAGGCCACGCCACCGGCAGCGTGGAGGCGTGCGCGGCGGTGTCCGGCATCCTTTACGCCCTGGCCGGATATGTGACCAACGCCATGCGGGAACGCTATGTGGAGGTCTACACCTGGCGGATGGAGAGCGGCGATGTGCAGCTCGACTTCGACGGGGACGACGGCACGGCGGCGGCCTTTGAGATGGCCGTCATCGGCCTTGCCCAGGTGGCCCAGGCCCACCCGGAGCAGGTCCAGGTGGAGTGCCGGGAAGAAAAATAAAAATTTTTTCCGAGTTCGGGGCGAAAAGCGGAAAAGCATTTGATACGCTTATACTGTCCTCCTGCTTCACACCATGCGGGGCGGCGGTCACGGTGGGGACCGGGCCGCTGCCCCGGTGAAGTCAGGGACCGATGCACGGGGGCGATACACCCGCGATGAAAAAGGAGGCAATCCTATGAACTTCAAGCATTTGCTGGACATCCGGCTGAACCTGTTCGACGGCGGCGGTGCCGCAGGCGGAGCAGGCACAGGGGCGGCGGCCTCTGGCGACGGAGCACCCGGCACACAGGGCGAGACCCAGGCATCCCCCGCATCCACCCGGCGGGGAAAATCGGGCGAATACCAGAATGTCATCTTCGGGAAGCAGGCCAAACCGGCGGAGGCTGGCGAGGGCGGAGACCCGGAGGGACAGCAGCGGTCCTCCGACGCCGGGAGCGACAACAAACCGGACGCGAGCACCACGTCCAATACTCTGGAGGCCAAACGCAGGGCTTTCCAGGACCTTGTGAACGGTGAGTACAAGGACATCTACACCGAGGAGACCCAGCGCATTATCGACCGGCGCTTCCGGGAGACCAGAAACCTGGAGCAGCAGGTGGGCCAGTATCAGCCTGTCATTGATATGCTGATGCAGCGCTACCAGATCGGCGACGGCGACATGGGCAAGCTGTCCCAGGCCATCGAAAACGATGACGCATACTGGTCCGAGGCCGCCGAGGAGGCGGGGATGTCTGTTGAGCAGTACAAGCAGTTCCAGAAGCTCCAGCGGGAGAACGAGGCGCTTTTGCGCCAGCAGCGCCAGCGGCAGAACGACCAGCGGGCGCAGCAGCAGCTCCAGCAGTGGTACGGCGAGGCCGAACAGGTCAAGGGGCTGTACCCCAGCTTCGACCTCAACGCGGAGGTCAAAAACCCCCAGTTCCTCTCCATGCTCCGGGCGGGCGTTCCCGTCCAGCACGCTTATGAAGTGGTCCACATGGACCAGATCAAGGCGGGCGTGGCCGCTATGCAGGCCAAGGCCACGGAGAAGCAGGTGGTGGATGGCATCCGCGCCAAGGGCGCAAGGCCCCAGGAAAACGGCACGACCTCCCAGGGTGCATTTATCGTGAAGGATGACGTTTCCAAGCTGTCCAAGAGGGACCGCGCGGAGATCATCCGCAGAGCTGCACGGGGAGAGCACATCGAGTTTTAAGCCTCTCCCCAGAAGGGAGATTTTAACATGAACACCATCCGCAAATTCATTCTGCTGCCCGTCGTGCTGAACCTGTTTGATGCAGTCATCAACAAGACGGCCAGCGCAACCGCCGGGAACGACCTTTCCAGTGAGATGAAAACCTTCTACTCCGACTATCTCATTGATATGGCGGAGCCGCTGCTGGTCCATGACCAGTTCGGACAGAAGCACCCCATCCCCAAGAATGGCGGTAAGACCATTGAGTTCCGCAAGTATGACCCCCTGCCCAAGGCCACCACGGCCCTGACCGAAGGTGTGACCCCCGAAGGTCAGAAGCTCAACATGGGCGTCATCACCGCGACTGTGGCGCAGTACGGCGGCTTCATCGAGCTGTCCGATATGCTGCTGCTTTCCGCCATCGACAACAACCTGGTGCAGGCCACCAAGCTGCTGGGCAGCCAGGCGGGCCGCACCCTGGACACCATCACCCGCGAGGTGCTGAACGGCGGCACCAACGTGCAGTACGCCGAGGGCCAGGTGGACAGCCGCGCCAACCTGTGCGGCGGCAGCAAGACCGACAGCGAGAACCACTACCTGACCGTGGACGCCGTGCGCCGCGCTGTCCGTTACCTCAAGGTGATGAACGCGCCCAAGATCAACGGCTACTACGCGGGCATCATCCACCCGGATTGCTCCTACGACCTTATGAGTGACCCCAAGTGGGTGAACGTCAAGACCTACTCCGACCCCGACGGCATCTACGAGGGCGAGATCGGACGCATCGAGGGCGTCCGCTTCGTGGAGACCAGCGAGGCCAAGGTCTTTACCCACGAGGGCAAGGACTACGAGACCGGCACCTCCTCCAGCGGCACCGTCACCCCCAAGGCATTCGCCCGTGACGTGTACTCCACCCTCATTCTGGGTGCGGACGCCTACGGCGTGACCGAGATCACCGGCGGCGGTCTCCAGCACATCGTGAAGCAGCTCGGCTCTGCCGGTACTGCCGACCCCCTGGACCAGCGCGCCACCGCAGGCTGGAAAGCCACCAAGGTGGCCGAGCGCCTGGTGGAGGCGTACATGGTCCGTATCGAGACCTGCTCCACCTTCAACAGCTAATCACCGGGGCCGCCTGCTTTACGGCGGGCGGCCCCACATTCTGACCAACAGGAGGTATTTACACTATGGCTGCCAAGAAAGAAGCTGCTGCCAATGAGCAGCAGGCCACCACGCAGGCTACCCCCGCCGCCGAGGCGGAGGACATCATCGCCAAGGCCAAGGCGGAAGCTGCTGCCATTGTGGCAGAGGCCCAGGCCAAAGCCAAGGAGACCCTGGAGGCGGCAAAAGAGACCGCCCCCGCCGCGCCCAAGCCGAACGACCTTGTGCCCATCCGTCTGTTCAAGGACAACGACAAGTACAAGGATGACGTTTTTGTGGCCGTCAATGGCCGCAGCTTCCAGATCAAGCGCGGCGAGACCGTGCAGGTGCCCGCCTATGTGGCGGAGGTCCTGGAGCAGAGCATGGCCCAGGACAACGCCACCGCAAACCTCATTGAGCGCGAGAGCAGCGCCTACGCTGCCGAGGCCAAGGCCCGCAACATCTAACTGAACAGGCACACCGCGAGACCCTAAAAGCGGCTGCGACACGGCGCGGCGAGGTATGGAGGGACCGACCCTTCCGCCCCGCCGCGCCTTTTATCATACAGAAAGGAGGTAGACCCCCTATGGACAGGACCATCAATGTGACCGTGACCGGCGAATTTGTCCGCAAGGACAGCAAGAACGCGGGCGTGCAGGGCGAGGCCAATGTGACCGGCCTGCACATCGTTATGAGCGATGACTGGGAGGCGTTCTCCAAGCGCATCATCTGGCGCAACGCCCTGGGCGAAAGCCCCGTGGCGGTGCTGCTGTACAACAGCGTGGAGGACCTGGTGGCAAAGAAGGACCCGCTGACCTTCAACACGGCCATTCCGGCGGAGCCGCTGGCCCTGGAGGGCTGGTGCAGCTTTACCATTGAGGGCTTCCGGGAGAGCAACCCCACCGCCGTTGCCATCACGGTGACGGACCATCTGCTGGTGAAGCCGAACGACGCCTACACCACGCCGAAAGAGCCGACGCCCACCCAGGCGCAGCAGCTCCAGACCCAGATTGACGGCATTGTACCCCAGGTGAGCACCCTGGTGGGAAACGCCATCGAGGCGCTGGAGCAGGCCGAGGAGGCCGTGAAGGTGTGGGAAACCTATGACAGCGCAAAGACCTATCTGCCCCTCCAGAAGGTGAGCAGGCTGGGCAGCTCCTACATCTGCAAGGCAGCGTGCAAGGGCGTGGCCCCGGAGCTGGACGTGGCCGGAGGCGTGGAGGGTGCCCACTGGCTGCTTATCGCCTCCAAGGGCGACCAGGGAGAACAGGGTGCAGATGGACCCCAGGGCAAGACCGGCAAGCAGGGCATCCAGGGCGAGCGCGGACTGACCGGCGAGCGCGGCGTCCAGGGCATCCAAGGCATCCAGGGACCCCAGGGCGTTCAAGGCGCTGCTGGCCCGGTTGGACCCACGGGACCGGAAGGACCCCAGGGCGTGCAGGGGCCGCAAGGACCGCGCGGCATCGACGGCGTGGCCGTGCAGACGGCTGGCATGGTCAATTTCAGCGTGACCGACGAGGGGCATCTGCTGTGTACCTACACCGGCAACGAGGCCCCGGACTATTACATCAACGATGCAGGGCATCTATGCCTAAACATCTGACGGAAGGAGGAACCATCTATGCCTACCATTGATCTGGGCAAGGTTGTGGGTCCGCAGGGACCCCAGGGCGTGCAGGGCGCAAGAGGCCCGCAGGGTGCGACCGGCGCTCAAGGCCCGAAGGGAGAGCAGGGCATCCAGGGACCCCATGGTGAGACCGGGGCCAAGGGCGCGACCGGCGCGACCGGCGCACAGGGACCCGCCGGTGCTGACGGCTCTACCCCTAACATCCAGGTGGGGACGACCACCACGCTGGCCGCCGGAAGTGCGGCCACGGTGAAGCGGCGGGCCGGAAGCCCGGACGCTGCCCCAATCTTCGACTTCGGCATCCCCAAGGGCGCGGACGCTGTAAACCCCGGCGACATGACCAAGGCGGTCTATGACCCCAAGGGCAAAGCCCAGGACATTTTCGCCTATGCAGACCAGAAAATGCCCAAGACGGGCGGCGCGTTCACCGGCGGCGTGTCCGGCGTGTCGCCCACCAGCGGCAGCACCAAGGGCTTCCGCAACATCTACTTCGGCAACGGCGCTCCCGCCTCCAGCCTGGGGGCCAACGGCGACGTTTACATCAACATCGGATAAGAGGAGGACACGAACATGATTAAAGCAGGCAATCACACCGTCAGCGACAAGGGCTTTACGGTGGTGACGGAGAACATCGGCGGGGTCCCCCGCCAGGCTGTGGTGGCGGAGCTGCCCGGCGGCATCAGCGACGAGGCCCTGGCCGCGTTTTGTGCCGGTCCCATTGAGGTGCTGGCCGAGGACGGCAGCACCACGGCGACCTACACCGGCCCCTTCCGCGTGGTCTCCCACGGGCTGAAACTGACCCGCACCAGCGAGGACAGCGACGTGGCCGCCCTGACGGCCCAGGTGGCGGAGCTGGAGGCCAAGCTGTCCCACGAGCAGAGCGAGAAGGAAAGCGCCCAGAGCGCCCTTGCACGCCTCAACGAACAGCTTACCACCCTCAAGATGACCCTGGAGGCCAACAGCGCGGACAAGGCCGTAGTTGACGAAGCTCCCAGCGCGGACAAGGCCGTGGTTGACAAAGCTCCCGTGGAGGCCATGGATGCGGCGGGCAGCGTGTAAAGACTGGGCGGAGGCTTCCTGTCTGATCTCCAACCTCCTGGCGGAGCTGGAGCAGCCCTGCCGGATATGCCGGGAGGACAGCCTGGCGCTGACCGGGCGCTCCCCCACCGGCGAGACCGTGACCATCCGGCTGGGACCGGACCTGGTGCTGGAGGCAGAGGGCTGCGACGAGCTGCTGGATGCAGCACGAAAGCGAGGGTGCCCCGATGGCTGACAGACAGACCGATGACTTCAAGCTGGGCAACAAGGCGGCTGATATGTGGCTTTACACGGCAGACGCCTGCGCCAATGAGAAGGTCATCCCCAAGAAATACCGCTACACCACCGGAACGGCCCTGATGAACGGTGCAGAGGCCATCTGCTCGTGCATTGAGGGCGCAAACCTCATTGACCTGCGGGAGAGACCGGCGGAGCGGCTGGCGATGCAGCGGGAGGCCCTTTGCGCGTGCAAGAAGCTGGAGCGGAAGATACTGCGGATGGCAGAAAGCAAGCAATACCCCGGCGTGAGCGGCCAAAAGGCCGCGACCTGGAGCAAGGCGGTGATGACGGTGCGCTATATGTGCGCCGCCTGGTACGAGAAGGACCGGAGCCGCGCTGCCCAGGCAAGAGAGGATGTTCGGCGGCGATAGCTGCCTTTCATTGGGGTATAGCCTGTTCGCGCCGTCAACTGGGGCCTGCGCTCCCCGAACTCGAATGACAACAACGCGTACAACATCAACACCGACGGCACCGTGAACAACAACAACGTGTACAACGCCAACTTCGCGCCGCGTCCCGCTCTGATGGAATTACCGTGTACAAGTAGCCCTTGCGGCGAAAGCAGAGGCCCATCATCAAAGGAGGCTATATCCCGTCGTCCGTGGACATGAACACGGGGGATAAACACATGGCACCGACGCTGCCAGGCTCGCTACCGGGGAAAGCCCCGGACACATCCGGCGGAGGGAGATACTGGCCGCTATCAGCGATGCCGGACCTGCGCTCCACCATCCGAAAACCAAGCAAGGATGTGTGATATGACCTATCAGGAACTATGCTCCTTTGACACCCTATGGACGGCCTACCACCGGGCCAGACGGTGCAAGAGGGGCAAAAAGAGTACGGCACCCTTTGAGTACAGCGCAATCGAGGAGCTGCTGATACTCTCAAAATCGCTTTTGCAAGGGACGCACCAGCCGGACCCGCTGGACGCGTTCTATATCTACGAACCCAAGAAGCGGCTTATCCAGGCCCCGACGTTCCGGGACAAGGTGGTGCAGCACGCGCTCACGGATTACATCGTCTACGACGAGCTGGCCCGGAGCTTCACGCTGAACACCTACGCGGCCCAGTACGGCAAGGGGACCCACTACGGGCTGGAGATGCTGAAACGTCACATGAGGACCTATTTCCTGCGGCGGAAGGGCGCGGACGAGGCAGCACGCAAGGCCGCCGGTCTGCCCCACCGGCCCATGGAGGAATGGGACTACGCCGAGGGCTGGGTCATCAAGGGCGACATCCGCCACTTCTTCCAGAGCATCGACCACCGGCGGCTCAAGGCCGCGCTGGAACCCCGGTTTCCCGACCCGGACATCCGGGCGCTGATGTGGCGATACATCGACGCCGTGGACGAGGGCCTGGCCCTGGGACACCAGACGAGCCACATCTACGCGGTGTTCTACGTCAGCTCCTTCATGCACTATGTGGGCGAGAAGCTGCACCTGCCGCTGGCGGGGATGTATATGGACGACTGGTATGTGATCTGCCCGGATAAGGCGACAGCGGTTGAGGCTCTGCGCCTTGCAAGGCTTGAATTTGCCAAGCTGGGCCTGGAGCTGAACGACAAGACCAACATCTTCCCCTTGCAAAACGGCATCGACTTCTGCGGCTTCCACACCTATCTGACCCGGACGGGCCAGGTGGTCAGCAAGCTGCGCTACTCCTCCATCAAGCGGATGAAACGACGCATCCGGCTGTGGGAGAAGCAGTACGCAGCGGGCGAGGTGTCGCGGGAGAAAATCATGGAGAGCTTTACCGCCTGGGAGGCACACGCCAAGCACGGCGACACAAAGCAGCTCCGCAGAGAAATGCGGTCCAGGTTGTTGATGGCTCTGGACCGCGCAGACGAGGCCAGGCGGGCGGCGGGCATCCCCGCTGCCCGGCCCGGACCTGACGAAAGGAGAACAAAACGATATGGGACAGTTACTTTCCAATCTGGCAAACGGCAGCCTGGTGAAGCTGGCGGAAAACAGCAAGCCCACCAAGTTCATCAAGCTGGACAATGACCACTACGGCACCGGCACGGGCGTGACCCTTATCCGCAAGGATGCTTTCAGTGAGATCGCATGGAACGCCTCCGACAGCAACTACTACAAAAACCGTTACTTCGGCTGCACCCTGGACAACTTCTGTGACGGCATCTGGCCGCTGAAACTGGACGAGAAAATCCGGGAGTGCCTGGTCCCCGTCCCCATTGTGGTGGCGGAGGGCAACCAGGTGGCGACGCTGCACACAATCTACCGCAAGGGCTTTGCCCTCTCCTGCACGGAGGCGGGCGTGAGCGGCTGGCAGACGGAGGGCAAGGCGTTCAGCTATTTCTCCGACAACGCAAAGCGCATCGCCTATTTGGACGAGACGGCGACCGCCGTCGGCTGGGGCCTGCGCTCCCCGCGCTCGGATGGCGACGACGCGTACTGCATCGGCACCGGCGGCACCGTGTACTACGGCGGCGTGTACGGCGCCAGCTTCGCGCCGCGTCCCGCTTTTAATCTTAAATCTTCTATCGTTGTATCTGACAGCAAAGACAGCGATGGATGCTACACGGTTGAGAGCGTGCCGGGCAACGACGGCGGGCTGTATGTGAAGAACAACGGCCTGTGGGTCCGCGCGGTGTAAGGGAAGCACCCAGAAAGCCGGGCGGCGGCGTGCCGCTGCCCGGCAAATTCTATGAGAGGAGGCGGCGGTATGCCGAGCATCAATGAAGTTATCGAACGGGTGAACCGGGCGAGGCCGGACGCCATCGACGACGAGACCAAGGCGGCGTGGCTGCTGGAGCTGGACGGGCAGCTCTATCGGGAGGTCATCCTGCGGCACCGGCTGACGAGCGGGAGCGGGCTACACGGACCGGCGGGCGTATGCCCAGTGTGCGGCAGCACGGAAATCTTTTACGACCGCGCTATGGACTGCTCCTCTTGCCAGGCGTGCCGGTGGAGCGAGTTGCCGGAGTACCCCAGGAACTACCCGGAGGACGGGGACAAGCCGCTGCTGGTGCCCGCACCCTACGACGGGCTGTATGACCTGTACCTTATGAGCAAGTCCGACTTCTACCTGCGGGAGCTGGACAACTACAACAACAGTGCCCTGGCCTACAACACGGCGCTGGACGAGTGGAAGAAAGCCTACCACCGCAGCCATGCGCCCATCGGCGCGGGCTATTACAAGAATGTATTTTGACTGGAGGTGAGGAGATGAAGCTACCCTATCTGAACGGGACCAACCGAAAAGCCTCCCGGCAGATCGTCACCTTCGGCGGTGTGAATTACCAGGACAGCGGCGGCGAGGGCGAGCTGGAGGAGAGCGTGAACCTCTCCTCCACACGGTTCCCCTACCTGTGCCAGCGGGACGGGCGGGCCAGCACCGGAAAGTATCAGGCCCCCACGGGGCTGTATGCCCGGGGGAAGCTGTGCGTGGTGGACGGAAAGGACTTTCTATACGACGGGCGGAAGGTTGGGACCGTCACCGCCGGAGAAAAGCAGTTTGCCACCATCAACACCAAAATCGTGATCTTCCCGGACAAGGTGTACTACGACACCAAGGAGGACAAGGTGTACTACGACACCAAGGAGGACAAGTTCGGGAACCTGGCGGCGGAGTACAGCGGATATGCCGGAAACGTCACCTTTACCACCAACACTCTGACCGTGCCGGAGCAGAGTTATATCGACCAGGCGGAGACCGAAAGCTACACCCTGTCCGGGGTGGCGGCAAATACCTCCATCACGGTCTACACCGGGGCCAGCATCGACAAGGGCAACGGAAAGCTGACCATGAGCGGCGGGTCTGCGACCACGCCGGACAAGCTGAAAAACGGGGACCTTATCCAGCACAAGTGCGACACCGCCAAGGAGTACATGGTGGTCCAGAGCAGCGCCAAGCAGAGCGACGGGACCTATCAAATCACCTATATCATGCACGAGGCGCTGCTGCACAAGTACCCGGAGTTCAAGGACGTTTTCAAGGCCGGGGATGCAATCGAGATCACCGGCTGCACGACCTATGCCAGCAACAACGGCAGCCATATCATCCGCTCCCTGTCCGGGCGGACGCTGACCTTTGATAAAGATATTTTCAAGGCCGGGGCCGAGGCGGGCACCGTGCTGATGGAGCGGAAGGTGCCAGACCTCACCTGTATCTGCGAGTGCGACAACCGCATCTGGGGTGCGGAGGGGACCACGATCTGGGCCTCTGCCCTGGGCGACCCGACCAACTTCTACGTCTACGACGGCCTATCCACGGACAGCTACGCCGTGGCGGTTGGTACGGATGGGGCCTTTACCGGGTGCGTAGCCTACGGCAGCACGGTCCTCTTCTGGAAAGAGGACTGCGTGCATAAGGTCCTGGGCAACTATCCGGCCCAGTATGAAATCTACACCTATACCGTGCCCGGCGTGCAGGAGGGCAGCGAGAAAAGCCTGTGCATCATCAATGAGACCCTGTTCTACAAGGGGCGGAGCGGCGTGTACGCCTACACCGGCGGAACGCCGGAGCTTATCAGCGAGAACTTTGGGACCAGGCGCTTCGACGATGCTGTGGCCGGGACAGACGGAGAGCGCTACTACATCTCCATGCGGGACAGCAAGGGAAACTGGAACCTCTATGTGTTCGACACGATGCGGGGCGTGTGGCTGCGGGAGGACGGGACCCACGCAACAGACTTTGCCCTGCTGGACGGCGTGCTGTACTACCTGGACGGCGGAACCGGCAAGCTGATGAAAACCGGGCAGGACTATTCCGAGGAGGGGCGCATCCCGTGGAGCGCCACCCTCTGCAAGATGGACGAGACCACCCACGGACGGAAGGGCTACTCCAAGCTGTACCTGCGGGCGGACCTGGAGGCCGGGTCCTGGCTCAAGGCGGAGATCAGCGTGGATGACGGACCGTTCCGGCAGGTATTCGCCACCCACAACGAGCGGGCCAAGACCCTGCAAATCCCCATCCTGCCGGTGCGGTGCGACAACTTCCGCATCCGGCTGTCCGGCAAAGGCCCATGTCTTATCAAGAGCCTAGTCCGTGACTTCACGGTGGGCAGCGAATATTAAGAGGGGGCGAGCGCATGGCAACGACACTACCGGGAAACCCGCCGTCCTATGACCGAAACGATGTGGCGGGAACGGTCAAGGCCCTGTGCAGCTACACCAGGAACTTGCAAGAGAACCTGGACTTTATGCTGGGGCAGATCAAAAAGAACCAGGAGACGATGCAGCAAAGCATCTCCTCCCAGGGGGAGCGCGTCGCAACGCTGAGCAGCGCGATGTCCGGCGTGCAGAGCAGCCTTTCCGGCCTGGGGAACGATGTCAACCACCTGGCCGCCCGCGTTTCGGCGCTGGAGCAGAAGGGCACAACGTAAAGGGGGTAACACCATGGCAACCAAAAAGAAGGATGAGGAGCGGATTTCTCAGGACATCAAGGGCACAAGCTCTGGTTATAGACCGCTGGACAGCAGCGGGAACGACTACGCCTCTATGGCAGGAATGTCGGACCTGGACAAAGCCGCACTTGACGCAGCCGGTTCTTCCTGGAATAAAGCAAATGCCGCCGGAGACAAGGCGGGCATGGAGGCGGCCCACAAGCAGGCGGAGAGCATCCGGGGGAAATATGGCTACTCCGGCGGAGGCGACGGCTCGCAGTACATCCCCTTCCAGACGAGCAAGAAGGAGGAGTTCAGCTACGGCTCCGCGCCAACCTATACGAGCAAATACCAAGGGAAAATCGACGAGCTGACGGAGGCCATTCTTAACCGGGAGGCGTTCACCTATGACCCGGAGAAGGACCCCACCTATCAGCAGTACAAGGAGAGCTACACCCGCAACGGAGAGCGGGCTATGCAGGACACGCTGGGGCAGGTCAGCGCCCGCACCGGCGGCCTTGCAAGCAGCTATGCGAGTAGCGCAGCGCAGCAGACCTACGACGGGTATATGTCCGCCCTGGCAGATAAAATCCCGGAGCTGCGGCAGCTGGCCTACTCTATGTATATGGACGAGGGGAACACCCAGCGGGCCAATCTGGAAATGCTCATGGCGCTGGAGCAGGGCGACTATGCCAAGTACGCGGACCTGCTGGGCCAATGGAACACGGACCGCAATTTCGATTACGGCGTGCATCGAGACCAGATTTCGGACAACCGCTACAACAACGAGTGGAACTATCAGGTGGGCCGGGACGACATCGCGGACAAGCGGTATGAGGACGAGACCGCCTGGGAGCGCAGCCAGTACACCAGCGAAAAGGAGTATAACCAGGCCCTTGCCAAGGCTCAGACCCTTGCAGCGGCGGGCGACTTCTCCGGGTACAAGGCCCTGGGCTATACGGATGCGGAGATCAAGAACCTCAAGACTGCATACGACAAGGCACAGCACGCCTCTGTGAGCGGAACGCGGAAAGGAAGCAGCTCTTCCTCCGGCGGCGGCAACAAGGGCGGAACCGGCAACAAGGACGTCTACGCCGGGATGTATGACGCGGGCATCCGCAGCGAGGGCGACGCCTATGCCTGGCTGTTGACCGCCGGGTACAACACGACCCAGGCCGGAAAGCTGGCGGACTATTACGCCGAGTGGATGAAGAACAAGGGTGACAGCGGGACCGACGGAGGAACCGGCGAGGAAGGATACTCCCTGAACGATCTGGATACCAGCTCTGTTCTGGCCCTGGGCCTTGGCCCCATCAGCTTTGAGACGGTGCAGCAGCTGGCCGAGCAAGGCAAGGTGGATGTATATACCGGGAAAAACGGAAAGCTGACCGTCGGCTGGATGCCTGGGTATAACGCCCAAAATTACAAGAACAGTCTTTCGGGAGGACTGATGAAACCCCCGTTCCTGCCAAACCTGAGATAGGAGGCGCTACTATGAGCAGATTGACCGATGCTATTGATGCGAACCGGCGCGGAGAGGCTGTGCCGCCTCGGACGCAGACGCCTAAAAATAACGCTATGGGTACAGGAAGCCGGGAGGAGCGCGCCACTTCGCGCGCTCCCTCCCCGGTGCCCTGGGCCTCTCCCCAAGCCAACCCTACCGGGCAAAGCCGATTGGAGCAGGCTATTGATGCCAGCCGCAGGGGCGAAACTGTGCGCCCTGGGACATATACGCCGCCGAAAGCTATCGTACCGAACAGGTATTACAGACCGGCAGCGCTTGGGACAGAACCGGCTCAATCGCAAAAGCCCACGGAAAAGCCGAGAAAAGCCACTCTGTATGACATGACCATAGGCAGCATTAAGCGCGGGTATGACAATGCAGTTTATGGCCGCGAGCTGTATAAGGATATGACCGGCCAGGAAAACCAGGCAGATGAATATGCACAGAAAATGGCCGGAGATGAATATAACTTTGAAGCGGGCGGTTTTCTCTCTCGCGCACTCTCTGGCGGTATGGAACTTTTGGGGCAGCAGGTTCGCCAGTGGACAGACCCCCTCTCCGTCGGCCTTGCCGGGACTGCCGCAACCGGCGCGGCTATTGCTGGACAAGCGGGACCTCAAGTGCTGGTGCCGGAAGAAGTTATTACAGTCCCCGGCGCTTTTCTGGCCGGATTACAGGTGGGCAGCACCAAGGCAAACTTTGAGATCGAGGCGGGGCACGCCTATAAAGAGATGCTGGACAACGGCATCTCTGAGGAGACGGCGAGCAAAATTGCAACCGGGGTTGGCATCGGAAACGCCGCACTGGAATTTGTCCAGCTGGATGAATTGGCAAAGTCCTTCAAAATTCTGGACAAAATCGGCGCAGACGATAGCATCATCGGGGCTGTAAAGCGGGAACTTACCCGCCGGGGTGTGGATATTGCCAAGGAGACCGCCCAGGAAGTGGCTCAGGAGGGTGTTACTATTGCTGGCACGCAAATCGGCAGCAAGATCGACACAGGTAAGTGGGCCTATGACAGCGGAGATGTTTTGGGCAGACTGGGTGACACTGCGGCGTCGTCCGCGCTGTCATTTGGCACGCTGAACGTGCCTGGAGGCGCATACAACGTCTATCAGCAGACCTCGGGGAAGGACACCCAGAACGCCGGAGGAAAATCTGCGGAAGATATTGGTGCAACCTTCCAAGAGATGGGCGATGATGTTGTACTCGCCACCATCCAGGAGGGACTTGCCAGCGACCCCTCCACCCGGAGTTATCAGCTGGCCCAGCAGCTCCAGCAGAAGCTCGACGCCGGAGAAACCATCACCAACGCGGAGCTGGGGCATCTGTACCAGGCCAACGTGCAGGCCATCGACGCAGAGGAGAACAGCGACGACCTGCTGCTGCGGGCCGCCGACGAAGCTGCCCGAAAGGGCGGCGTGACCAACAGCACAGCCACCGACATTCTGGGCAATCCCAGCGCCGTGCGTACCCTTGCCCAGGACGCAGGACTGTCACTGGCGGACGACATGAGCAAGGCGCAGCGCCGCAAGGCTGTGAAAACCGCTGTCGAGACCCTTGCAAGCCGCAACACGGCCACCATGGAGTCCAGCGTGGAAACGAACATGGAGCAAGCCGCTCCCTCCCCTGCTGCGCCCCAGAGCGTCCCTGTGCAGCAGCGGCCTATGGCAGCCCAGGCTTATGACATTCGCCGGGTCCAGAGCGCTGCGGCATCCCTGGGTGAGCGTGGGGCCAAGGCGCTGCGGACGGCCTACGACGGGAGCGTGAGCGCAGACACCTTCTACGCCGGGTTCGCCTCCTACTACGAGGCGGGCGTTTCCGGCATGGATATGGGCAAGGTCCGCAGCGAGTACGGCGCGCAGCTCAGCGCGGCGCAGAAGTATGCGGCCTATGTTGCCGGGCGGAATGACGCGGAACTCTCCCTCCAAAGAGAGCGGCAGGCTGCGCCTTACGCCAAGAGCGCCGGGAACGATAGCGGCCTGGTCTACGACGACTTTGTGCGGCAGGCCGTGGAGAGCGGACGCGTCATGAATGATGTGAACGGCGAGACGAGGGTGTACCTCACCGCAGAGACGGCGGCCAAGATCAACGGCGTGGCGAAGTCTCTGGGCGTGCGGGTGCAATTCGTGGACAGCGTGCGCGGCGGCACCGCCAACGCACAGATCAGCGGCAGCACGGTGTTGGTGGAACGAAACAACCCCAACCCGGTCATGGCTATTGTCGGGCACGAAATGACCCATCGGATGCAGGAGCTTGCCCCCAAGGAGTACCGGGCGTTCCGGGACTTTGTTGCCCAGGAGGAGCAGAGCGGCATCCAGAGACGCATTGACGCCTACGCCGCCCAGGGTGTAGAGCTGACCTACGAGCAGGCCATGGACGAAGTGGCTGCGGACTACGCAGGGCGCATGATTGACGACGGGAAGGTGCTGGACGACTTCATTGAAAAGCACCGGGATGACCGCACCTTGCTGGAGAAGGTGCGGGACGCTATCCGGGCCATCGTCCGCAAGCTGACCGGGGCGGAGAAGAAGCAGGCCCAGACCGCCGAGGGCAAACTGACGGCGGCGCTGGAGGCTGCGGCAAAGCAGGCGGAGAACCTGGAGACGAACAAAAACGCCGCCCAGACGGACGGCGAGACGAAATTTTCTATCAAACGAACCTCTCAAATGACGCTGGCCCAGCAGCTCAAGATGTTCTACGATGGGAAAATGGCTTCCAGCGATGCGTTCTACTTTGGCGAAACCCCGGCGGCACTGAACATCGCCGGGCTTGACGTGCTCCCCCTGGCCTTTACGGTTTCGGACTTTCGCAAGTCCTCGAAGGGGAAACACAATGTGCCGCGCAGAGTATGGAAAAACCTGCACAGCAGCCTGGAGACCGCGCTGTTTTCCTTCCGCCAGGGCGACCGCATTGGCATTATGACCGGCGACATCGACGGCGATGGAAAGCCCCTTCTGGTAGGCATTGAGCGGAACGTAAGCATGGACCGCACCCCTGTGAACGCTATCCGCAGCGTGTACGGTCTGGACAACCCCGGCCCGTGGCTGCAAAATCAAATCAAAGCCGGGAAAGAACTTGTTCTTCTGGACAGAGAAAAAGCGAATGCTTTTCTCCAGACCTACGGCGCATATTCGGCCTCGGTGGGAGATGGCATCCGCTCTATGGGTGAGAGTGTAACCCAGAACGGCACGGAAGTCAAGACTAAGTTTTCCCTCAAGGCCCCGGTGGAGGAGACCAAGAACCTGATTGCCCTGCATAATCTGACGGAGGAGAAACTGTGGGGCGACCTTCGGCTGGGCGGCTTCCCCATGCCCTCCATCGCTGTTACCCGGACTGACGTGCCCCACACCAATTTCGGAGACATTACGCTGGTCATGGACAAGCGGAGCATCGACCCCAAAGCAAACCGCAAGAACACCGTCTACTCCGCCGACGCATGGACGCCGACCTTTCCGCAGGTGGAGTACGCCGCCGACCCGGCGGCAGAGCGCCGCATTTCCGGGCGGCTGCGGGAATTGTCCGGCAAAGTGGACGAGATGTTCAAGCAAGACCTGTATCGCATCACCTATGACATGGAGGACCTTCTGAACCGCTATGGCGGAGAGGATGGGCTGCTGCGTCAGGTCATGGATAACTACGGTCTCAAGGCTGCCTATCTGGAGGACGCAGGGCACCACGTTTCTGCGGCCACGGTCCAGCGCGAAGCGGACAAGGGGTACAGCCAGGACCGGGTAGAAAAGTACCGGGCAATCGTCGAAACCCTGGGGACGGATGACCCGGACGAGATCGGCCACATCCCGCTGAAAGAGCTGCGGGACCGATATGGGGACGAGCTGGAGACTGCGTTCCCCGGCATGACTAAATCTACGTTCCGGCTGAGCGGCATTATCCGCCAGGTACAGGCATACCTCCAGGACCAGGGCGGCGAGCCGGTCTATGAGACGGTCACGGACGCCGCCGCCACGCGCCGGGCTATTGATGACGTGCTGGACCGCGACGGGTATGAGCGGTGGGTCCGGGAACTCTACTCCGGCGTCCAGGCGGACAGCGGCATCTACAACAACAAGGAGCGCTTTACCCCCGCCGGGAACCGGCGCACCTTCAAGCAGACCCACTATCCCGTTACCCTGGAAAACATCGTAAAGGCCATGAAGGGTCAGAACGGCGGAAACACCAAGAACGTCTCTGGCTTTTACGGCGTCAAGAGCCTGCGGGCCGGGACCGCCAAGCGCTTCAAGAGTATTGCGGATATGCACAAGCTGGAGGGGCGGCTGCAAAACCTGACCGAGGAGCAGACAAAGGCCATCCACGATGAACTGGACCGCCGCCTGATGGATATTACTGAGGCTCTTGCCGAGAAATTCCCCAACGGGAAGGGGAGCTTCGACTATTATCTGGCGGACAGCATCGGGAATATGCTGGTGGAGATCGCGGACGGAGAAGTTTACACCATCGACGCTATCATGGGCAAATTCAATGGAGAGTACGGCTTCCATATCGGAAACGAACTGGCAGCCCAGGTCCGCGACCTTCTCTTTGACGTGTCCCAGATGCCGGTGAATATCTTCGAGGCAAAGCCGGAGCGGGCGGTGGGCTTTGATGAAGTCCTGGCCGCTGTACTGCCGGACGACGCCAGCGGCGAGCTGCGGGACGCCCTTTCTGGTAGGGGCGTAAATGTCCTTACCTACAAAGCCGGAGACGACGCGGACCGCATTGCCAAGGTCAATGGCGTTGAGGGGGCGCGGTTCTCCCTCAAGGAGGATACGGTCAGCAAGAACTACGCTGCAATCCTGGAGGAGAACGAGCTGCTGCGGGAGCAGATGAAGGACTATATCGACCTCCAGCGCCGCAACGGGAAGCTCCAGGAGAGCCGGGACTACTGGCAGGGCCAAACCCGGCGCACCAAGCGCGTCACCACCGACAAAAAGGCCGTGTCGCGGGCGGCCCGGGAGCTTATCCGCTCCTATGGTGCGGACCTGGATGCCGGAGACATCACCCAGGACCTCCAGAGCCTTTACGACTACCTTGCAAGCGGCTATGACGGCAAGGACGAGCTGACCTACACCGAGGCCCGCCGCCGGGCGGAGGCCATCGCTGAGAAGCTGGTGGGCAACGCTGTGGCCGTGGACGAGACCTACGAGCAGTACAGCGACCTGCGGGCGTATCTGCGGTCCACCACCCTGTCCCTCTCTGAGGAGGACAGCAGGGACATCCCGGACTATGGAGACTGGCGCAAGCACCAGATGGGGCGCATGGTCATCCGCAAGGGGCACACTAACATCGACCAGGTGTATCAGGAAATGTCCGAACTGTGGCCTGAGTTTTTCGACGAACAGCGGGAGAACAACCCTGTGGACCAACTGCTTCGCATCGCGGAGGTCATGGACGGCATCTACAACGTGGAGGAATACAACCCCTTCGGCCCCTATATGCAGCAGGCCATCACCGGCGCGGCCAACGAGATCATGGAGCGGTTCTTTGACCTGCCCCAGACCCGGGCCACCTTCGCGGACCAGCAGGCCCGGAAACTGGACGACGCCAAGGCCAAGGGCCGGGAGCGGGTCCAGAAGGCGCAGGAGCAGAACGCAGCCCGCCTTGCGGAGCTGCGGCAGCAGAACCGGGAGCGGACCGCAAAAGCTGTGGAGCGGGAGCGGACGCGGCGGGCGGAGCAGATCGGGAAGCTGAAACAGCGGTACAGGGAGAAGGACGCGGCGGGCCGGGAGCGCCGGAGCGCCCGGGAGCTGCGCGCCAAGATCATGCGCCACACCAGCGCCCTGTCCCAGAAGCTCCTCCGCCCCAGCGACAAGCAGCACATCCCCGAGAGCCTGCGGCAGGCCGTGGCCGCCATGCTGGAGAGCATCAACCTGGAGAGTGCCTACACCACGGACCCGAACACCGGCAAGCGGGTGAAGGACGGCTCCGGCACGCCCACCAAGCGTACCGAGGCGTTCCGGGCGCTCAAGGAAGAGTACAGAAAAATCATTTCTGAGGGCGGCGATATGGTCATTGACCCGTCGCTCTTGGGCAGCGACGCAGAAGGCATCCGAGGGAGCTTTGACGCTGTACTTGCCATGGGCGACATCCGGCTGGCTGACATGAACACCGAGCAGCTTGCAACTGTGTGGCAAGTCATCAAGGCAGTGGAGCACAGCGTGAACACGGCGGGGAAAATCCTGTCCAAGGTCAAGTATGCTAAGACGGCGGACTGGGCGCAGGCTATCTCCATCGGGACCAGCAGCCGCCGGGCCAAGAGCAGCCTGACCACCAACCATGCCCTCATTGACCTGGAGACCCCGTACACCTTCTTCTCCCATTACGGAGAGGCGGGCAAGGCGGTCTACCGGATGCTGCGGGACGCGCAGGACCAGCAGCAGCTCATGGTGGACCATGTGGCCGAGGAGGTCCGCAAGATCGTGGCCCCCGAGACGGTGAAGGAACTGGAGACGACCACGCAGACCTTCACCACGGAGCGAGGTGAAAAGCTGACCCTTTCCGTGGCCCAGGTGATGGAGTTGTACGAACTGGCGAAGCGCAAGAAGGCCCGCGACCACCTGCTCAAGGGCGGCGTGGTCCAGCCGGAGATCAAAACCTCGAAAATCCGGCGCGGCACGGACAGCATCCGTCTGACGGAGGGCGACCTGGTGAACATCACCGAGACGCTGACACAGGAGCAGGTGAAAATTGCAGATGGCCTGCAAGGGCTGACCGCCAGCGTGCTGGCCGACTACGGCAACAAGGCCAGCATGGAAGCCTATGGTTACAAGAAGTTCACCGAGAGCGATTACTGGCCCATCAAATCGGCCAAGGAGGGCCTGCACAGCAACATCGAAAAGGGCGGAAACAACACCCGCTCCATTAAGAACATCGGCATGGCAAAGACCACGATGCCCCGCGCGAGCAATGCCCTGGACCTGGCGGGCATCTTCACCACCTTTGCAAATCACACCTCCGACATGACGGACTATGCATCCTGGCTCTGCGCGATGGAGGACATCAACCGCTTGTTCAACTACCAGTTCCGGGACGAAGAGGGCAACCCCACCGGAAAGACCATCAAGGGCCTGCTGGACCGCGTGGGCGGCCCTGGCAGTCAAAAATACTGGCACAACCTGATGGAGGACATCCAGAACGGCATCAACGCCCCCGGCGACAGCCCCATGTGGGACATTGCTGGAAAGGCCATCGGCAGCTTCAAGGGCTTGTGAATTTCTCACCTGCAGCGTTTGTAATCTCACCAGCGTGTACCTTATTGGCAAAATCAGCAATTCTCTGCTGCTGCTCCACATAGAATTTACGCTTATCCACACCATCTGCTACAACGGCTTTTCCAAGCTGTCCACGGGTCAGCTGATGAAGAACCAGACGGTTCTCTCCGGTGTTAATCACTGCACCGTTGTAAAGCTCCTCAAATTTTTCGGAAAGCTGTGCTTCTTCTGCAAGCTTAACCAAAGCTTCCAGTACATCATCATCCACCTGCTTTGCAGCATAGTTGTACACCAATCCCTCTGCCATTGGAATACTGTAATTTTTCACACGCTCTGCCCCGTTCTCGCCAGACATTACTTTTTTCAGATCTATGCGACCTGTTTTTGAAAGGTTCTGAAAAGAAGCAAGGGTATCCAAGTTGTCCCAAGTAACCATAATAGATTCCTCCTATATGTTCTTTGTTATTTTATTCCTCAACCTTACTGATTATACAATGTAATTTCCATGAATTCAAGTATGGATAGTATGTGAAAAATGCGCTTTTCTTTTTCTTATACTGTGATATAATTCTTATAGATGTTTTGGAACGGCATATGTTTATTGGGGGATTACATATGATTCATAAAAAAATAGGGGCATTTATATTTCAGGATGTACAAAATCCAAATGAGACAAAAACCACTGCTGTGACCCTGCGTCTGTATGCACTGATTCTCAGCGTTTATTTTCTTGTCCTTTTTTGTGTCTGCTGCTTTCTTCGGGATGTTCCTTCCTCCCTGCTGACACTCATCTGTAGCATTTTATATGTATTTGCTTTCCGGATTACCTATCTGAACCACACACATTTTGCTTCCATTTTTGGCTCTTCAGGGGTAATGGTGGGTTAAAAACCGCCACAACCCC
>OIXS01000554.1_pt1 | contig 22648 bp, 8 predicted proteins | sample 1587841 | NCBI WGS metagenome assembly OIXS01 (sample SAMN03283254) | human gut metagenome | biome: human-associated habitat; material: feces | host: Homo sapiens | place: USA | collected 2013
CAGTCTTCAATGCACCTGCTGCTGTATCAACTGTATCCTGTGTAGCATACTCATTCGTTTTCAGTTCTTCAGCAACTGCTCTCGCTTTATCTACTGCTGCTTTAGAATCTGTTGTCCAGTTTGCTGCATCACTGCTTCCTGTTGCCGCAATCGCCTCATCCAGCTTTGTCTTGTCAACTGTAGCTGCTGCCTTACTGCTTGTCTTGATCATTGAAATTTCCGGAATATTTTCACCCCAGGTTACTGTTACATCCAAAATTCTTTTATCTGAAGCTACAGCAAATTCATTGATTGCCTGGCTCAGTTTACCAAGTGTAACTGCCTGGATATTACTTCCATTTTCATTTGCAATTCTTGCAGTTACAACTGCATCAGATGCTGCTCCATTCTGGATCATACGGATCGTTCTCTTTGCCTCCAGATCAGAAATGCGATAAGTAAATGATCCATTTGCTTCTGACGGCTTGTATACCGTACGGTAATCTTCTTCAAATACATTGGAAGGTACTTTTCCTTTTTCTTCGATCACGGTCGATACGATATCTCGATTTGACTCTGTAGAGATATAGGCTCCACCATTGATCTGGATCTCATAGAAATCAACCCATCTGTAACTGTATGTCTTAAGCGGTACAACTCTTAAGTAACGTCCGCTTACATTCAGCCCTGTCTGCTCTGCATACATATTTCCAGGATTCTCACTGTCATGTGTCAGAGCTGCATAATCTTTTGCTGTATCTGTATTGGCTGTATTCTCGAAAGAATTATTTCCTACAGTCAGCACTGTTGTCCAGTTTGCTGCATCAGGATCATTTGCTACTTCAAATTTTGCATAACGCAGGAAATCAAGGCTTGTCTCTTTTACATAGTAACGGATGGACTTGAAGTCGATCGTCTGTCCAAGGTCAAACACGATCTTCTTTCCGCTATCCTGCACACCTGTGATCGTTCCATATGTTGTAAGGTCTCCGTCAAAAACATTATTGACGTTTCCACTTCCACGCATATCACGGCTTGCATCGTTCTGTGCAAAATCACTGGTTACTGTCTTTTCACCAATAAATTCATACGTTACTGTGAAAGCATCCCAGCTTACATCCACTGCTGCATCTGTATCATTATAAAGTCTGATATAACGTGCATCGGCTGCCTGGGACGGATCTGTTACCTTTGTCCACTCTACCCCATTCATAGAAGTCTGTAACTTCAGTGAAGTTCCTGTCGGACTGGTAATTCCTGTCACCGCCTTGATATGTCCAAGATCGATTCCGATATACTTTCTGGCTCCTACGCTTAAGGATGCTGCATTCAGTGATACAGTTCCTTCTGCTGCTGTTCCAAGGACCTCACAGTTCTCGATATTTGTAAATACGTTATCTTTTGTTCCTGTATTATTTACTCTTTCTGTTACCGTAAATTCTGAGAATCTCGCCCAAGTCTGTCGATATTCCAGATTGCGGATACGGATATACTGTGCAGAAAGTCCGTTTAATTCAATATCCAGTACATCAGTTCCTGAAGTTGTTCCTGTATGGGATTCATATCCCGGAACGGCTGTCCAGCTCATTCCATCTACAGATGTCTCAACTGTATATTTTACAAACTTATCACCATTGGACGGTGATCCTACTGCGATATGTACACTTTCCAATGTTGCAACCTTTCCAAGATTGTATCCAAGGAAATCATCTACATTTACAGCATCACCAGTACCTGTATTAAACCAGATAAATGTACTGTCATTTCCGTCACGAAGGAGTGATTCTGATCCCTGGTAAACACTCCAGCGATCCGGCTTCATTAATGTATAACTGAGTTCGCTGTCGTCGCCGTCATCTGTATTCTCATCTTTGTTGATCGTGATCTCATTAACCTGCAGCCATGCATCTGCTGCATTGTCTGCTGTTGCAATCAGGCGGATACCCATTGCTTCAAAATCTTCCGGAAGATTTTCTTTTGCAACACTTACTTCCTGGTTCTGGTTTCTGACACCTGCAAAACTATTGTTCATGCCTGTAAGCTCCAGATCTTTCCAGGTCTTTCCATCGGTTGTGTACTGCAGCTTTGCCTGATCCATATGATCTTTTCCTGCTCCAAGAAGGAACCGGATATCATTGATCTTGATTGCCTTGCTGTAACTTACTCCGATATAGGTACCTGTTGTAATCTTATTCGGTGTCTTATAAATCGCACTTGTGCTGTCATCTCCGTCAAATAAGTTATCCGCAGAGCCTGTCGGTGTGTCTGTACGGCTTGTGATGTATTTACGGATCACTTTGTCCGGATTCAGGGCAAGTTCTGCTTTGCCTGATACATATTCAGCCAGTTTTTTAATAAACGGAACAATATGCTGTACTCCGACTTCTGCGACTTCCTGATAATTTACATACAGGAAATCATGCGTCTTGGACTGTGCGAATGCCGTTTCTCCTTCTGTATTGTATTCCACAACTGCGGATACATCTCCGTTCAGAGAACTCTTTACTCCATTCAGGTATGCAATCGCTGCATCTGTTGTATCTTTCCAGCAATCCAGCCAGTAAACAATCTGATTTCTGATTGCCTCATTACCTGATTCTTTATACAATGCTGCTGCATCCTGAAGTGTCTGGAATTCCTGGATCAGATCATCCACATCTGCTTCTGTGACCGTTTCCGTTTCCAGTTTATCTTTAAATGCGTTGAGTTTTTCCTTCAGTTCTACTGACTCCTGAAGCTCAGTTACACGGCTGTCCATATTCTGATTGATCATATGCTTGGACAACTCTCTGAGTGCATCACTTGCTTCTGTCTCTACTGCCGAATTATGATCTACAAATGAAAATGCGTCTTCCCATGTCTGATCTGCATCGGCATCTGTATCCCAGATATTCCATGCATAGGATGCATTTGCAAAAATAGCTACTTTACTTGGCTCTGACTGCTGCATCGGGTTCAGCATGATTCCCTGAATCTTAGACGCATCAACACCACCATGAAGGAATGTGCTGTTACCACCCATGATCAGATGCTTATGTGAGTTATCTGAACAAGGCCAGTTGATCCACATGAAAGGACCTCTTCCTACATTATTTGTAAATGTAGTAGTAAAATTATTTGTAACCTCACCCCAGACACGTCCACCGGTCATAACGATCTGTACATTTTCCGGTACACTCTTCAGGGCCTGAAGTTCACTGGAACTTCCATTTCCCATATAATCATACGGAACGAACGGAAGTGTCATCTTCATATCAGGGTATTCCTGCTTCACCTCTGCCAGCCAGGTACTCATATCGTTCAGAAGTCTTACTTCATTTGCTGCTCCCGGATTTACAAAGTCATCCGCAAGAATCGCAATCTGACGTACTCCTGCATCAATTACCTGCTTAAACTTTGCTTTCAATTTTGCAAGATCTTCATTATAGTGTGCATCTGTATCAAAGCGGAAGTTATTTCCACTCGGAAATGGATGCAGGGCATACACAAATCTGCACTTGGAAGCATTTCCAGCTTCTGCAAGTGGTCTGATCTTACTCTCTAACTCTTCATCTGTATAGAGTTCATTCCATTTCGTTCTGTGTTTCGGATCATCCTTTGGTGCATAGAAATAAGCATTTAACTTATAGTATCCCCCCCATGTCATCAGATTCACACGATCCTCTGTAGACCATGGATTTCCATAATATCCTTCAATAAATCCACGGCTTACAACATCTGCATAATCTTCAATCGTAAAATTTCTGATCGACAGGCTCTCTGTCTGTGCAAGTACATGATACAGTGTCGTCAGTCCATAAAAACTTGCATCTGTATCTTTTCCCAATACAGCAATCGTATTGTTGTCACTTTTCAGGAAATAGGAATCGGTATGATCAAATAATGAAGTATCTACATGATATCCATCTACGATCTGATCATCTACTGTTCCGTCCGATCCGTAAACTCCTACATAAATGTTCGTTGCACCACTCTTTTCTGCATCTGATTCTGTCACATTCAGACCTTTCAGTTCTGCAGTCTCTTTAAGTCGTGCTTTTGTTGCATCGTCAATATCCTCATCATAAATGACATTGACATTCTTTTTCAGGATGTAGCTTCCATCCTGATACGTCATTTCCTGAGGATTCGGATAAAGCTTATATGTAACTTCTTCCGCTTCCTCAGCCTTTGCCGGTATTGCAGTCATCGGCAGAACCATTGCCACCGCCAGCACTGCTGCAAGTACCTTTTGGACTCTTCTTCCTTTCATGATTCTTCCTCCCTTGCAAAATTTAATTTTATTTAACTATTAAATAAAATCACACAAGTATACAAATCTATTATAACATTACAAGATTTTTTTTCCTTGTCATTACCGTTACTATTCTTCCTTATTTTTGTCTAATATGGAACTAAAAATCACCGGATTTTCAGATACTTCTCTTTAAAATCCGGTGGTTTTCTCCATCTTGAAACTATTCTTTTAATATTCAAATACAGCAACGCCATAAGCAGGGAGCGGATATGCAAAAGAATATTTCTGACCGTCGCACTCTTTCTTCACCGGCTTATAGATCTCGGTTCTCTTTTCTCCGGAACCTCCATACTCTTTCTCGTCGCTGTTCAGTACCAGCTTACACTGCCTCTTCGTCGGCACTCCAACCCGGTAATCTTCTCTTGCTACCGGAGTAAAGTTGCACACAAATAAAAGATTCTTTTTCTTTCCCTTTGAATGTCTGACAAAACTGAAGATACTTCTGAAAATATCATCTTTATTGATCCATTCAAATCCGGCCGGATCATTATCCAGCTCATACAGTGCAGGATTCTTCTTATATAAATGCAGAAGATCTCTGTACCAGTTCTGGATCTGCTGATGTGGTTCTTCTGAAAGAAGGAACCAGTCCAGTTCTCTCTCCTCGCTCCACTCACGCAGTTGTGCAAACTCCTGTCCCATAAAAAGAAGCTTCTTTCCCGGATGTCCTGTCATAAATGCATATGCTGCCTTGAGATTGGCATATTTGTCAAAGCCTTCTCCCGGCATCTTATTCAGCATGGAGCATTTCAGATGAACGACTTCATCATGCGAAAGAACAAGGATATAGTTCTCCGAATATGCATACTCCATGGAAAATGTCATCATATGATGTGCATTTTTCCTGAAATACGGATCCAGCTTCATATACTCTGTAAAATCATGCATCCATCCCATATTCCACTTCAGGCTGAATCCCAGTCCGTCATCCTCCGGGTTTCCTGTAACCTTTGGCCATGCAGTGGATTCTTCTGCGATCATCATCGTCCCCGGATTTCTTCCAAGTACAACAGAATTAAGATGCTTGAAAAACTCAATCGCCTCAAGATTCTGATTTCCACCATACTTGTTTGGAACCCACTGTCCGTCCTGCTTTCCATAATCAAGATAAAGCATGGATGCCACTGCATCGACACGCAGTCCGTCCACATGGAAATGCTCGATCCAGAACAATGCATTTGCAATCAGGAAATTCCGTACCTGCGGCTTTTCATAATCAAAGATCTTCGTTCCCCAGTCAGGATGCTCTCCCTTTCTCGGATCTGCATACTCAAAAGTCGGTGTTCCGTCAAAATCAGCCAGTCCGTGAGCATCCTTCGGGAAATGTGCCGGAACCCAGTCAAGAATCACACCAATCCCATTCCGGTGCAGATAATTGATCATATAAGCGAAATCTTCCGGTGTTCCATATCTGGAAGTCGGTGCAAAATAACCAGTTACCTGATATCCCCATGAGCCATCAAATGGATGCTCCGCGATTCCCATCAGTTCTACATGCGTATACCCCATCTTTTTTACATATTTTGTAATCGCTTCTGCAAATTCACGATAAGTATAAAATCCCTCATCTTCCCTTCCCGGATGCCTCATCCAGGAACCCATATGCACTTCATAGATGGATAACGGATTTTCTTTATTATCCCATTTTTTTCTGCTTTCCATCCAACGGTCATCCGTCCATTTTAAATGAGAAATGTCCGTAATCCTGGAAGCAGTTCCCGGCCGAAGTTCTGCATAATTGGCAAATGGATCTGCCTTATAGATCAGCTCTCCGCTCTGTGTCTCAATACAGTATTTGTACATCTGTCCGTCTTTCGCTTCCGGTACAAAAACTGTATAGATTCCTAATGGCTCCTGCCGCTCCATCCTGTCCGCTGCAGCATCCCATCCATTAAACTCTCCGATCACTGAAACACTCTTTGCATGTGGAGCCCATACTGCGAAATAAACACCCTTTTTGCCTGCTGTCACTTCATGTGCACCAAGCTTCTTATAAATCTCATAATGATTCCCCTGCCCGAAAAGGTAGTGATCCAGTTCTCCTATCTCATAAGGCTGCAGTTTTTTCACTGCCTTCTTCTTTGTAACCATAAATCCACCTCACTGCTCGAATTCTTTCATTGCTTGGGATTTTGCTCCCAACATCATAGCATCATTATACTTGATGTACCTGAAAAAAGAAAGAGAAAACATATTTTTGCACAAAAATAGACAGCCTTTCCCAAGACTGTCTATTAATTCTGACTAAATTTTGTCGTTAAATGTTGAAATCTCGTTCGGAAAGAATAATTCTGTCCGACGAATCTGTATTTCTTCCGAATACTCTCTTCACCAGCTTCTTGGCTGAAGCTTTCTGTGAATGTGCGATTGCCTTATCCATTACTTCTTTTACTTCCGCAACAGTTACTGAATGATCTTCTCTCTGAAGAGAATCAATGCAACTGTAAAGAGCAAGAATACCCATTTCATCAATCTTGTAACCATTCTCCTGGGCATAAGTCTGACCAAATGTTACAAGCTCATCATTAATGAAGATCGGCACTTCCAGACGGGAAGTAAACTTTCTCCTGAACTCACGGTTGGAGGAAAGCAGACGATCTAACGGCTTTCTCTGTTCCTCAAGCACGATCAGAAGTTCTCCTGTATCACGCTCCATTGCCCTGTTCAGCTTGGCGACTGTCTTTTCATTCATCTTTCCTGCTTTTTCAATGATCAAAGCACCACCGTATAATTTATCGAAAATATCTCCGATCTTTTTCTTATTCAGGGACTCTCCTGTCACGATTGCTACCTTACCCTGACGGATCTCTCTCTGCTTCTGGATTGCTTTAACTACATCTACTGCAAGAACAGTCTTGCCATTTCCTTTATCTCCAATAATCAGGAGATTTCCTGTCTTCGACGTTCCCTTCCGGTTTGTACAGTTCTTATCCTGCTCCAGAACATCTACTAACTGTTCGCTCATGCCACGCACAGGAACAAAATAAGAGAATAATTTCTTCTGTTCTTCTGTCAGGCCGGCTCTTGTACCGATTCCGCTCTGAGTTTCCAGATCATATCTTCCATGTACTACAAATCCTGTATCCATGGATAATGCATCTGAAATTTCATCCAGTGGCAACGGAGAAGTCTTACCTGTAGCGATCAGCTTTGCAGTTTCCTTTCTGCTCAACGGTGTCGTAGCCGACATGATATCAATTCCATCATCTTCGTCCGGAATCTCCCGATCATCCGGCTCTTCACTGTGCTTCGGATCTACCTTGAATTCATCTTCAAAATCAGGTGCATCTTCCTCGTCCGGTTCTTCGTCCGGTTCTTCTTCGTCTTCATAGTAGAATTCCTCATCATCTGCTAACTCATCATCATCCGATTCTTCATAATAAGCTTCATCGTCATCTTCATATTCGTCATCATAGATTTCATCTTCATACTCATCTTCATCATAGGATGTATATTCATCTTCTGAATCGTCGTCTTCGTAAGATTCATACTCATCTTCTTCTGAATCGTCGTCTTCGTAAGATTCATACTCATCTTCTTCTGAATCGTCATCTTCGTAAGATTCATACTCATCCTCTTCTGAATCGTCATCTTCGTAAGATTCATACTCATCTTCTTCTGAATCGTCGTCTTCATAGGACTCGTACTCATCCTCTTCATCCTCTGACTCTAAGAAGTCTTCATCTTCAAATAAATCTTCGTCTTCCTCCGGCAGATCATCTAAACGGAGAGATTCTGTCACTTCTCCCATATTTTCATGCGGTTCTTCCGGTGCTTTTTCTATCTCTTTTTCTTCTGGCAAAGACTCCTCTGCCGGAACTGCACCTTCAATTTCATCAATCAGCCGCTGAATATCAGGAGACAGGATTGGAGTATCTTCCGTAACCTCGTCTTCCGGCTCTTCTTCGTATATTTCCTCAGCATCCGCCTCAACGACATCTTCTGCTGATTCTTCAATCGGCTCTTCCTCGGCATCCTCAAGCAACGCCTCTGCTTCTTCCGAATCCCAGTCAGATAAAATCTCTTCAAAACTCAGCTCCTCTGCATCCGCTTCTTCAAAGGATTCTGTATCATCTTCCCAATCCTCAGCAGGTGAATCCTCCAGGAAGTCTTCCGCTTCTTCCATATCGAAGATCTCTTCTTCCGGTTCAGCCGGTTCTGCATCAGCAATTTTTTGCAGTTCTTCTTCTATTGTCCCTGTCTGTGTTTCTTCAATCGGCTCTGCCTCTTCGACTTCTTCCGCCTCTTCTTCAACCGGTTCTGCCTCTTCGACTTCTTCCGCCTCTTCTTCAACCGGCTCTGCCTCTTTGACTTTTTCCGCCTCTTCTTCAACCGGCTCTGCTTCTTCGACTTCTTCCGCCTCTTCTTCAACCGGCTCTGCCTCTTCAACTTCTTCCGGCAGCTCTTCTGCCACCAGATCTTCAAGATCCAGCTCTTCTGCGTCATCTTCCGTAATATCTGTTGTGATTTCTACAGGGATCCGCTCTTTCTTATCTGCCGCTTCTTCTGATACTTCTCCAGGAATAAGTTCCTTCATTCCGATTGGCACATCACCTGTATGCTTTTCCTGTGAAATCTGATTTACCATATCAAGATCCACGACCGACTCAATATCACCGATCACACTCTCAAGATCAGAAATATCCGGCTCTTCATCCTCTGCCGCAGATACTTCCGGCTTGCGATGCAGTAACTGTTCCAATGCCTCATCCAGCCGCATTGTATCACCGATCTTTTTCTTTTCCGGCTTACGGACTGGTTTCTCTGAACTTTCTTCTTTTCCTGTATCCTGCTGTCCAATACTCTCAGGAATATCCTCAACCGGCTCTTCTGAAACAGCCTCTGAATGCTCCGTTGCTGCTTCATCCAAATGATCTTCCGGCTCTTTATTTTCTGCAACATACGTCTCAAGATCCGGAATCTCTTCCGTCTCACCGCCATTTTTTTCAAATCTGCGATTATACTTTTCCTGCTGCGAAGGTGTCAGTGGCTTATACTGCATCTTCAATTCCATTGCTTTATATACATATTTGCCTTCACTGAACCACAGGATCAGATCATCACATTCTTCCAGACATTCTGCCGTCATACCTGCTTCCTGATAAAGCTTTGCAAGTTCAAACGCCCATTCTTCAATATATTCTGCCTTCTTAAACTCTTCCAGTGCTTCAATCTGCTGCTCTAACGGAGCCCGCTGTGCCCGTAAGATCTGGTATCTCAGAATATGTCTGTTCGGATCTTTTGGTGCTAACTGCACAAACTCATCATAAAAATCTATTGCTTCATCTACATTCCCCGTCTTCAGTGCAAGAGAACTCAGACGATACAATACCTTCCGGCTTCCTTCTGCCCGATGATAAGCAATCTGCAAAATATCATAGCTTTTCTGATATTCACCGGTCTTTTCATAAATATCACTTACATTCGCAAGCATCATGGCATTGCGAACCCTTCTCCAGTCAATGGAGTCAGCAATCTCCTTTGCTTCCCCGTATTCTTCATTTTGCATAAGCTCTATCATTCGCTCTGACAGTTGCTTATATTCATATTTGTCCACCGCATTCACCTCATTATATTAATGTTTATTCGGTAACTCAAGATCTCTTCATGTCAATTTAACATAAGGCGATACTCTTTCATTAGTGTACCATACCATCTTCCCAATGTCAAAAAAATGCACCTCCAACTACCCTTGAAGATGCATTTTTTATAATATTTAATTTTCTCATTATTTTTATTTTATATTTTGGATCGAAGGTAAATCCTGATACGATTCCTGTAAGACCCTTTTTCTTTTACAGCTACTGTTCCATGTTCCTTTACACATCGTTCAGTTCTGTATGTGGTAACTTTATTCAATATATCTGCAACTGCTTTATCTTTTTATAATAAATCTGGTCTTGTATTCTCTCCGTTCCATTTATTTTCATTCTTAATTTTTACCAGATCTGCGAATTAACTTTTGCTCAGGTCTCTTTCTTCACAGGAACCTGCAATCGCCGTACCACTGACATATTGATGAAATTCTGAAACTATACTGTCCATTGGTCCAACCTCCTGTTATCCGTTATTTTTAATCTAATCAGGCATCCGCTTCTTGTACCTTCTTAGTTAAATATCTTTTTTTGATGGTTTTATCTTAACACCCGGGCTTCTATTTGTCAATATATTCATCTGTTTTTTTCGTATTTTTTATTTATTTTTGTTTTTATATATAATTGTTTGAATTTTCAGTTAATTCGTTCTTGCATATCTACGCCTTAATCCTCTGCTGTCAGCTTTTCTTTTACTTTCAAAATTCTTCTGACCGATTCATCAATTCTTTCTTCTGTTAAAGTTCCATTCTGAACAGCCTCTAAAATTCCCTGATATGCCTCCTGAAAATTTTCCGGCATCAAAAGCATATCCCCACCAGCCTCTAAAACTTTAACCGAGACCTCTGCCGAAGAATAATGCTGTGAAATTGCCCCCATATTCAATGCATCCGTAATTACAATTCCATCAAATCCCATTTTTTCTCTTAATACATCCGTAATCATAATTTTAGACAGGGAAGAAGGCGTATTGTCTCCTGTCACATTCGGTACTGAAATATGCCCTGCCATAATAATGGCAATATGATTTTCAATGGCATTCTGAAAAGGAACCAGTTCCTGCTGCTCCAGTTCTTCCAACGACTTGTCTGTATAAGCATATCCCTCATGTGTATCTCCGGCTGTTGCCCCATGCCCCGGGAAATGCTTGATTACTCCATACACATTTTCCTCATGCAGCCCATCCAGTACTTTTTGCGACAACGCAGCAACTTTTGCACTGTCATTTCCGAATGATCTTTTTTTAACAACTGTATTTTCCGGATTAGTAAGAACATCCCCCACCGGTGCATAATCCAGATTGAAACCTAATTCTGCCAGGTAACTGCCAATCGTCTGTCCTATTTCGTAAGCTCTTTCCTCATCTGTAACTTCGCACATATCTTCAACAACAGAAACATTCGAGATTCCGCTGCCTGCAACTCTTGCTACAGTTCCACCTTCTTCATCTACACTCAGAAAAATCGGGATTCCACTCTGCTCTGTACTGTACGACTGCGTAGTGTGAAGCATATCTGATAATTGTTGTCTGTCCTCAATATTCCCTGCAAAATAAATCACGCCACCAACCGGATACTGTTCCAGGCATCTTTTTGTCGTGTCTCCTGCTGCCGTTACCTTTCCCATTCCGGTCAATGCTTCCGGCGTAATGATAAATAACTGTGCCACTTTTTCTTCCAATGTCATCCCGGAAATTTTTTCTTCTACCCAGTCAGGCTTCTTCTGTTCCTTTTTATCGGTTGTAGTCTGCTCCACTTTTTCCGTCTTCCCAGCGTATTTTCCGGTTGGGGAAGATTCTTTCATATTCACAAATTTAATACACAATATTAATAGAAAGGCTGCAGCCAGCAGAAAACTTCCGCCGACCACAGCAATAATTTTTTTACTCTTCATATTTAATTCCTGAAATTAACAAATTTCCGCACCTGCAGGCATCTCTTTCTCCGGTGTCATCAGTGCAAAATTTCCATCTGCATCTTCAGCACAGAGCAACATTCCCTCTGAAAGAACTCCGGCAAGCTTCGCAGGTTTCAGGTTGACGAGAACCATAACCTTCTTTCCTACCATCTCTTCCGGCGTATAATATGCCTTAATTCCTGATACGATCTGCTTTACCTGACTTCCGATCTTTACCTGGGAGCATAAAAGTTTTTTCGACTTTTTGACTGCTTCGCAGGCGATGATCTCTCCTACCTGGAACTGCATTGCACCAAACTGCTCGAATGTGATCTCTTCTTTTGGCTCAAGATCAATGACTGCTTCTTCTTTCTTTTCTTCTTTTTTCGGATGAAGTTCCTCTACTTTTTTCAGAACTTCTTCCAGATCCATTCTCTGGAACAGAATTTCCGGTTTTTCTGTCACATGACCATTTCCAAGCTGCTCAAGGATCTTTTTGCTTGTAGATGGCATATATGGCTCAAGAAGTCTTGCACCCTCTGAAATACCCTGGATCAGATTCCATAATACAGTAGACAGACGATCTTTCTTTGACTCATCTTTTCCAAGTACCCATGGTGTAGTCTCATCAATATATTTGTTGCAGCGTTTAAACAGATTGAAGATTTCTGTGATCGCATCTGCCACACGCAGATCTTTCATCTTTTCATCTACTGCCTTTGCAGTATTCTCTACGACTGCCTTCAGGTCAGCATCCACTTCTTCTGCCACGCCTGTATCTGTCACTGTTCCGCCAAAATACTTATTTGTCATGGAAATCGTACGGTTTACAAGGTTTCCAAGCGTATTGGCAAGATCTGAGTTCAGACGCTCTACCATCAGCTCCCAGGAAATCACTCCATCGTTCTCAAACGGCATCTCATGGAGTACAAAGTAACGAACCGCATCCACTCCAAAGAAATCAACCAGCTCATCCGCATAAAGCACATTTCCTTTAGACTTGCTCATCTTTCCGTCTCCCTGAAGCAGCCACGGATGTCCAAATACCTGCTTTGGAAGTGGAAGATCCAGTGCCATCAGGAAGATCGGCCAGTAGATCGTATGGAAACGGATGATATCTTTTCCGATCAGGTGAAGGTCTGCAGGCCAGAGTTTGTTAAACTGCTCAGTACTATTTCCCTCTGCATCATATCCGATTCCTGTAATATAGTTTGTCAGAGCATCCAGCCATACATACACAACATGCTTTGGATCAAAATCAACCGGGATTCCCCACTTAAATGATGTTCTTGATACACACAGATCCTGCAGTCCCGGGAGAAGGAAGTTATTCATCATCTCATTCTTACGGGATACCGGCTGGATAAACTCCGGATGCGTATTGATATGCTCGATCAGACGATCCGCATATTTGCTCATTTTAAAGAAATACGCCTCTTCCTTTGCCGGCTGCACCGGACGTCCACAATCCGGACATTTTCCGTCTACGAGCTGGGACTCTGTAAAGAATGACTCACATGGAGTACAATACATTCCCTCATAGTGTCCTTTATAAATATCTCCTTTATCATAAAGTTTCTTAAAGATCTTCTTTACCTGCTTTTCATGATCCTCATCTGTTGTACGGATAAACTTGTCATAAGAAGTATCCATCAGATCCCAGATTCTCTTGATCTCTCCTGATACCTTATCAACAAATTCCTTTGGTGTAATTCCTGCTTCTTCTGCCTTCAGCTCGATCTTCTGCCCATGCTCATCTGTTCCCGTCTGGAAAAATACGTCATATCCCTGACTTCTCTTATAACGTGCGATCGCATCTGCCAGTACGATCTCATAAGTATTACCAATATGCGGCTTGCCGGATGTATAGGCGATCGCTGTTGTAATATAATATTTTGGTTTTTCTGACATAATTGTCTGCCTCCTTTTAAAAAAAATACCGTCTTCCTGAAGACTTTCATCCTCAAGAAGACGGTTCTGTTTCACCGCGTTACCACTTCTCTTCGTTCCCACTTCACAGTGAAAACCTCCGTGAGTGACCTGCATCCCTCTGCTGCCACTCCTACGCTGTAAAGGGCGAACCCTTTGCAGACTTACCTGAAAGCTCATCTGCACTGCTCAGGAGCCATCTTCCCCTGCCTCCTGTTCATCCCCTCTCAGCCAACAGAACTTTCTTAAGTTCTCCCGGGGATCTCTCTGTAAAACGGTAATCAGGCTACTCTCTCCATCCTTGCTTTTCTACGCTATTCTGCTTTTCGCAATCCTTAGAAAGCGTAGCACACCGCCTCAAAAATGTCAATTCAATCTTTTTGCTTTCTCTTCTTTCTACTGCTTTTTCACTCTCGGGAACCGGATATTTACCCGGAACAAATCTCCATCCAGATACAGGTTGAAAGTTCCGCCCTGCATCGTTGTCAGGCTCTGTGCGATCGACAGTCCAAGTCCGCTTCCTTCAGAACTTCTTGAAAGATCTCCACGGATAAACCGTTCGGTCAGTTCATCTGCCGAAATGTTCAACTGATGTTCAGAAACATTTTTCAAAGACAGATCCACCGTATCTTCTTCCAGCTTCAGATCCGCGTATACCCTTGTTCCCGGCATGGCATACTTGGCTGCATTTCCGAAAATATTCTCCAGAACTCTCCACATTCTTCGCCCGTCTACATGAACAACCGCAGGTTCTGCCGGCAGATTGACGATCATTTTCAGATTCCTTGCCTCAAACTTCTCAGCCATCTCACCTTCCGTCTGCTGGATCATCTCCACAAGATCTACATCCATATACTCCAGAGAAATATTCCCACTGCTTACCTTGGATGCCTCAACAACGTCTTCCGTCAGTGTCTTCAGCCTCTGTGCTTTCGCCTCCAGTATATCCAGATAGCCCTGGATCTTTGGATCTGCAATATCCGACTGCTTCAGGATCGCTACATAATTAATGATCGAAGTCAACGGTGTCTTGATATCATGTGATACATTCGTGATCAGATCCGTCTTAAGACGCTCATTTTTCATTGCCTCTTCTACGGCCATATGGAATCCGTTGGCAATTCCATTGATCATCTCTGCCAGCTTTAAGTTCTCACCTCTTAAGCCTTGCAGCGGGATCTGATATTCCATATTTCCCAATGCAATTTCTTCAATACCTTTTTTCAGTTTCTCCTTGAGTAATAAACCGTTCAGGACAACATAAAATACACCCACGTCTGCCAGTAACACCAGAAGCATTGTAACCCCATTCCTGAACAGCACTGCAATTCCCTGTACAAGGAAAAATCCACATAACAGAAGCACTGTCTTTGTCGTCTTCTTCCGGTTATCATATATTTTATAGATGAACCGCACAATCACTCTCAACAGACTGTTCTTCCACAGGTTTCGTCCCTTGATCCGCTTGATCAGACTCACGTATCCCATAAAGAAGCAGCCCAGTGTAAATACTCCATAAAAATAAATTTCTGCCAGCTCTGCAATACTCAATGACGGAAGATATAAACTTGCTGACATATATGCTGAAGAAACATCCATTCCACGAGCATAATAATACTCAAAATAAGTACCTCCATCCTTCAGATAAGTCGGAATATCATTGATCATCGTATAGATATTTCCATTCCAAAAATGAATCCCGATATAAGAACCAACGATCCATATCAGTACGATCAGCACCGCTGCAATCTCTGTCTTCCAATGATCAAAACCGTTCAGGTGCAGTTCTTCATCTTCCGCAGTTCTTCCTGCCTCCAGTGTCAGCCAGATTGTTGCCCCAAGGAACAGGATAATGCTCAGAACCAACAGCCATGTTGTTCCTTTAAAATACGGGATATTATTATCATAAGCTACCTTATTCTGATAAAACTGATCCTGGATCGTATAAGTTGTATCCACCGCAACCGCAAATACGCTGTTCCATTTCTTTTCACTGCTGTAACTGCGGAGTTTTTCCCATTTATCCGATTTCGATACATTCATATTACTGTTAAAATCTTTTAGCTTTGGATAAATGACCATATATTTAACATCTTTCTCCGAGATCAGATTCTGGACATTTTTCTCCAGCTCTGCATAGTTCTCGTAAGAAGTCTTATTCGTCACTACCTTTTTCGTGTCATTATTCGCATAAATGTAAGTAAAGTTTGTATTGCCTTCCTCTAAATGTTCAAATCCCATCTGATAATTCTGATAATCTGAGTAAATATTCCCCAAAGTATACGCAAGATCATCATAAATGACGGACAGTTTGCCATTCAGACGCGGACTGTTATTCACTACCTGCAAAAGGTTTTCTGCTCCCTGCGGTGCATATTTTTCGATTAATGCACTTCCAAAATTCCAGCAGTCTGTGTACAGGATATTTCCTTCCATGTCCACAATATCAAAATTATAAAAGCCTGAAGATGTATACTTACCGTTCTGAAGTTCCTGCAGAAATCCGTCAACATCACTCCCATCCTGCATGATAATATCAAATACTCCCAACTCTACCCGTGTCATGAAATCACTCGTATAGTAATACTCATATGTCCCTTCAGGCTTCTGACATACGATCACACTGTTCTTCGCATAATTATCGCTCTCTGCACTGTCAAAATCTTCTCCCCAGTTGATCAGTTCCTCCAGTGAATACGCAATACCCGAAACATTTTCTCCGTTGGCAGTATCATTCTTGCTGTACTCCATTACGTCGATCTCTTTGTTCCGGTTCATCATCCCATCTGTCTCAAAAAGATTTTCCAGCCGGATCTGCGTAAGGACATCATCCATGTAATTTTCAACCATGTAATTAAATTCCTGCGATTCCTCAAATGGCTGTTGGCTCATCGTCCATAAGGACGGCAGATCTGTGCTTCCTGCAAGATTCATAAGAGACAACAGATTCGTTATCAGCATTGCACCGCTGAGAATCGCCACAATAAGAACGATCGCCTTTACACCTGTCTTTCTGTACCACTTATTCATATTTCGTCCTTTCAGCCTTTATCAATTTTATAGCCTACGCCCCATACTACTTTCAGATATCTTGGATCTTTCGGATTGATCTCGATTTTTTCACGAATATGGCGGATATGGACCGCAACTGTATTATCCGCACCAATCGCCTCTTCATTCCAAATCGACTCATAAATCTGATTAATAGAAAAAACCCGTCCCTGATTTTTCAGTAATAACAAGAGAATATTATATTCAATCGGCGTAAGCTTCACTAACTCTCCGTCCACCGTCACTTCTTTCAGATCATCATTGATCCTGAGTCCGCCAACTTCATACACTTTTTCCTTTTGTTCCTGGGATGTTCCACCAAGCTCATTATAGCGACGCAGTTGAGACTTGACCCTTGCTACCAGTTCTAACGGATTGAACGGCTTTGTGACATAATCATCCGCCCCGATATTCAGTCCGAGTATCTTATCTGAATCTTCTGACTTTGCAGAAAGAATAATGATCGGTACACTGTTCGTCTCCCTGATCTTCAGAGTTGCCCTGATTCCATCCAGCTTTGGCATCATCACATCAAGGATCAGAAGATTTACTTTCTCTTTCTCCAGAATATTCAATGCCTCAACTCCATCATATGCCTTCAGGATATGATATCCCTCCTGGGACAGATAAATATCTATTGCCTCTACAATTTCTTTATCATCATCACAAACTAATATATTATACATTTCAATCACCTCCCTTTTAGTATACATGATATCGGTCATTTTTTAAAACCAGAGTGTCAAAATCTTAGAATTTTATTAAAAAAGAAAAGTCCGCTGGATTTTCATCCAACAGACTCTTCTCTCTTAAACTTTCATATGGAAAACCGCTTATCTTCTTTTCCTTCTGAAGACAACCGTTCCGGCTGCCAGCGAACCACCAAGCATGAATACAAATACTGCCATATTTGTGCTGTCGCCTGTCTTGGCTGCTGCATTTTGCTTCTTATTTGTTGTTCCGGCATTATGATTCTGATCCTTAGTCGGATTATTTACACCGGCATTTCCGTTATTGCCATTATTACCGTTGTCTCCGGCATTTCCGTTATTGCCATTATTACCGTTGTCTCCGGTATTTCCGTTATCGCCGCCGTTACCATTATTTTCACTCTTTGTTGTTACACTCAGTTCTGCGGCTGCATACTCTGTTGCATTCTCATCATCGCCTACGGCAACAACTTCGATCTGATAAGTCTTACCGGCTTCAAGACCTTCTATCGTATATCCTGTAGCATCTGCCGGGATATACGTCACGTATTCTTTTCCATTTACATAGATCTTGTAACCTGCCAGTCCTGCTGTGCTTGCCGGTCCATCCCATTTCACTTCAACGGAATTTTTCGTAATTTCACCTGTCACTACATTCTCCGGTGCTGAAGGTTTGTCCGGCTGATCCGGCTCTTCTATTTTCTCGAATCTTGCAGTCAGTGTAATATTCTTCGTGATGGCTGTATCGAAATCGAACGCCGTATCACTTCCTTCTTCATACCAGCCAAGGAACTTATAACCCTCTTTTTCCGGATCGGCTGGCTTCGCAGCCTTTTCTCCTTCTTTGACGGTCTGTTCTTTTCCGTCGATCGTAACCGTATAGGTCTTATCTTCTGGCTGATCCGGCTCGCTTCCTTTTTCAAATTTTGCGATCAGGGTCAGGTTCTCTTCCGGAGTTACTGTATAAACGGCTTCATCACTTACCTTTGTTCCAAGGACATCATACCATCCGGTAAATGTAGCACCTTTCTTTGCTGTTGCAGTAAAGGTAACTTCTTCTCCCTGTTCGATCTTTTCTTTAGAAACAGTCGCTGTACCTTCTCCTTCTACATAAGTACTCATACGGAGTTGTGTCTTTGTAAGATCCTGCGTTCCTGTAAGCACTCTGAATTCTGCTGCACTACCGAAACCATTCTGTCCTTCTGATACAACCAGCTTGATCTTGGATGTCTGAACCGGTGTAAAGTTTACCGTTTTTTCTGTACCTGTGCTTTCCCACGTTCCATTCTCTACAAGAGCTGTCCAGTTTTCATCCGCATCCTCATAATACAGAGAATATTTCAGGATATATCCGTTATTTCCCGTCGGTCTCGGCAGATAATAGAATCCGTTCACATCATAGGACTGTCCCATATCAATCGTGATCGTTGCCGGCAGTGCTTTCTTACTCGGAGAGTACTGCGTATGCCAGATCGTTGACCGATCATTGTCAAATGCTGCACTGATTGGTCCGTCACTGTTCTGATTATCTGATGTCACTGTAAATCCGGATGGATCAATCGGTGAAGATTCCCCATCTGACATCGTAGAAGAAAGATTTACATTATCAATGATGGCATGTACCGCATTTGTATCAGAACCAATCCTTGTCAGTGGCAGAGAAAGTGTAGAGCTTGTAATACCGGTCTTCTTCACATCGCCTTCATATGTAAAACTTCCGGTTGCTTTATACTCTTTTCCATCTGCAATCAGGACAGTACTTCCGTTCTTTGTACGGATCTTTAATGTCATCTTCTGATTAACAGGAAGTTTATATCCAAAGGAATAGTCATATCCTTCTCTTGTAAATCCAAGTGTTCCATCTTCCATAATGCGGATATTATGAGTACTGTAGGCTTCATGATCTTCGTCCTTCTCAGCTTCAAAGAGAATCTGTCCCGGTTCTGCCGGCTGAGTCAGTGTGATATCAAAGCTCAGTTCTTTCTCAGGTCCAACTTTATCCAATGGAGTAGAGATATAGCTTTCTCCGCCCTTCAGAACAAGTTCTCCATCCTTCACTTCCGCATTCTTTCCGTTCTCTGCATCATATTCATTTGCACTCTTATCTGAAAGTCCATCCTCAAAATCATAGGAAAGAATCTCATCTGTCTCACTGTCTACTTTATCATATGCATTGACTCCTGGAGCTTCACCCACATTCTCGCTCGTCTGCTGTGCTGTTGTAAAAGAAACTTCTCCTGATTTGCCCCACAATGCAGCCGCATAATACGGTGCAGCATCATCGAAGCGATCATAGATCTCCATCTCAGTCAGTCCGTTCGCTCTCTGATCAACCATATCGTTCCAGATCGCATAAGCTCCTCCCAGTGTCTGTTCAGAACCTGACGGAACACCCATACGTGTAGCCGGATCATAATTATACATGGACTTGCGACTCAGATAATCAGCGTAATATCCTGCTGCCGGTACGATATATACACTTCCGTCATTCATATCGATCAGATCATAACCCTGCTGATACATGGATTTCGGATTTGCCCATCCATCGTTCCAGATGTTCATCTGAACACCTTCACTTCTTACAGATGTGCTTCCGTTTCTTGCTGTAAGACTTCCCCACAGACGAACGGTATTTCCATTATCCTGGATATAAGCCAGAAGGTCATCTGTAAACTTACGGAACTGCTCTGTATACTGTCCATCATACTCATCTGTTCCGATATTCACTGTAGTATCCTGGTCAAATACCGGATCATCACCCTTAATATACTCATCCCAGATGCTCTCAATAAATGCCAGTGACTCATCGTACTTCGTGCTGAGGTTGAAATGATCATTCTGGCGTCCTGTCGTTCCGAATCTGAGATCCGGTCTTACCTTTGTAAATGACAGAGAATGTGCAGGAGTATCAAATTCCGGGATAATATCCAGTCCTAACTTCCGGTAATTCTGGATCATGGACTTCATCTCAGCCTTGGTATAATACATATCGTCACTGGTCAGGTCTGCCTGATTCAATCCACCCTCTTTGACATCAGACTCCATACGGAATCCCTCATAAGCTGACATTGCACCCTCTGAGGTTGAATAATTTTCAAGGAAAATATAGTTATCGTTCAGATGAAGCTGCAGGTCATTCATCTTATACCACAGCATTGTCTTTGCAACTTCCTGAAGTGTCTCGCTTTCAAACGGTCTTCTTCCTACATCCAGCATAAAGCCTCTGACTTCATACTTTGGATAATCCCTGCATTCGCCCTTCGGGATTGTCGTACCATTCTGCTTCAGGATCTGAAGGATTGTTCTTGTAGACCAGTAAGCTCCTGCTTTCTGCTCTGCCTTCACTTCCACTTTATCCGTTACATTCATGGAATATCCTTCTTCTTTCAGCCCATTTCCGGCTGCCTCAAGTGTAAAGAAGAAGTCTCCTGCTGATGCCTGATCCGCATAAACAATCTCGATGGATTTTCCCGTGATCTCTTTATAATCGTTCTTAAATTCTTCAGCCATTGCAGATAATTCTGCCTTATCCTTTGTTGCTACAACGATACGGCTGGAATCACTGATCTCAAAGGAACCACCCTTTGCACCTTTCCATTCTGCCAGTTCCGGGATTACGTTCGGCTTTGCATTATCTCCGTCTTCTGCCGTATACTTTCCGGTTACAGTCATAGTATATTCTTTGGAATCTACTGCCGTACTGTCGTCACCGGCTTTCTTTACATTGAAGTTCATCTTCACAGTCTTTGTAACAAGCGGCTGATAAACTGTCAGATCCCTGTCTACGATCTGCTCATAATCTGCACCGACAAAACTGATCTCATATCCTTCAGGAACTTCCGGCATTGCCAGCTTTCCTGATGCTCCGTCAATACTGGAAGGAACTTCCAGGCTGTCTGCAACTTCTTTCGGAGTTCTCTCCGGCTCTGTCGCAGCAAGCTCTGCCTCATAAGTTTCAAACTCATAGACTGAAACGGTCGGCCAGCTTACAGAAGCACTTCCCTCCGGTGCTCCCGCCTGATCAAAGGATTCAATATATAATCTCAGATATCTTGTCGTTACTGCTTCATCAAATACGATCGTCTCTCTATAATCTGAAGGACTTGCCGTAAATGCTTTTACCGTCTCCCAGTTCTCTCCGTCGGAAGACTTCTCGATCCGGTAGGCAGTCGCATTCTTTCTCTCCCAATGGATCTTTGCTGTTCTGATCGTCTTCTCGCTGCCATAATCCAGCTTCAGCCAGTGTGATCCTGTTGCCGCCGGACTTGCCCAGCGGGTCGTATCATCGCCGTCAACTGCCTTGGAGGCATTTGTTCCGGTTGTCTCACTTCCGTCTGCTGTTGCAGTTGCAGCGGTACTCAAATTCTCTGCTTCTCCAAGGATCTCAAACTCATACAGGGATACTGACTGCCAGCTTCCCGGATTTACTGTATAACCATTGACTGTCAGCTTTACGTACTGAGCCGTCACAGCCTCATCCAACTGGATATCACTCGTAACTGATGTAATATTTTCTCCGTCATTTTTTACGTAAACATCCCGGTATTCTCCATCTTCTGTATCACATACAGAAATCTTAAAGTTCGTAATATTCGTTCTTTCCCATTCGATCACAAAATGATCAAATGTCTTCTGTGTACCGAGATTCACCGTCAGCGTCCTTGCCGCCTGACTTGTACTCTGATTCGTTGCCCATCTCGACTGATCTGCCTTTGCAGCATCTCTGTTGACGATTCCGTCGATCGCCTTATCTGCTCCCCAGTAATTCGTCTCCTGATCACTGACGGTTGCCGTTGCACTTAATGCATAATTGATCTCATTATTTGCCGCAGCACTTACTGTGGCCGGCGGAATGATTGTAACACCACTCAAAACCATGGCAGCAGATAAAATGCACGCATTCATACGCTTTACTGTCTTTAATTTCATTCTTCCTCTTTCCCCTTCCTTTTAGATAGGATATTGTATGGTTTTGCCTTAAAAGTAACAATCCATTTACATAGTTTGTGTTAATTATCTCATTCATTCAGAAACTTTGCAAGGAGTTTTTATTTGATTTGCACAAATTTGTGGTTGTTGGGGTGATACGCTTGTAGATTAGAAAGCTTCTTTGTGAAGAAGCGGACGCGGAAAGCAGGGATATTCCTTCGCGGTGCAGGCCCGCTTTACCTCAGCCCGTTGACCGTTTGTAA
>OIXS01000560.1_pt1 | contig 22558 bp, 20 predicted proteins | sample 1587841 | NCBI WGS metagenome assembly OIXS01 (sample SAMN03283254) | human gut metagenome | biome: human-associated habitat; material: feces | host: Homo sapiens | place: USA | collected 2013
TTTTAAGGTAAGGTATACAGTAAATCAGCTGGGCAGGATTGCCGTTGAATACAGCTATAACCGCCTGCCTTTTAAGTTTGTGCCGAGGCTCGGAATGCTTGTGGAAATGCCGGAAAATTTTTCCAATATAACCTATTTCGGCTGTGATTCGGAATCACTTTCCGATTTTCATGAGCATGCAGCGGTGCGCCGCGCTTCAACAACCGTTGATGAGATGCATGTAAGATATATCAAGCCGCAGGAGAGCGGTATGCGTTATAATACGTTTTATGCTGAAGTAACCGATGATTCGGGAACAGGATTCAGGATAGAAAGCAAAAAGCCGTTCGTATTCAATGCGAATCGCTATATTGCAGAGCAGTGCGCAAAGGCAACGCATAAAGAGGATCTGCCCCGGTTCAATACAACGAATGTGCAGATCGATTCCTATATGCTTGGCGCAGGTTCAAATGCGTGCGGGCCGATACCCACAAAAGAACACAGAAAGCCCTTTGTGTGGTCGCACACAGGCTCATTTATCGTAACGCCGCTCGGTGATTAAATGTTTAAAATAGGAAACGATATCGTTTTGATATCCAGAATGGAAAAAAGCGCGAAGAATCAGCGCTTCCTTGAAAACGTGTTCACGCAGGGCGAGCTTACCCACTGTAAAACGGCGCAAAGCCTTGCAGGTGTGTTTGCTGCCAAGGAGGCGTATTTAAAGGCGCTGGGAACGGGGCTGGTAAGGCCGCTTAACCGTGTTGAGATCATCTATGATAAGAACAATAAGCCGCATATCGCGGGCTGCGAAAAATGCGATATTTCTATTAGCCATGACGGCGATTACGCCGCCGCAGTTGCTATTGTGTGGGATTAGATATGAGAATTTTAACTGCCGATCAGATCAAAAAAGCAGAAAGCACCGCTTTTGAAAGATATTTTACCGAAGCGCAGCTCATGAAAAAAGCGGGCGAAAAATGCTTTGAAAAAATCGTTGAATATTACGGCGAGCTTATCCGTGGCAAAAAGGTCTCCGTTGTATGCGGAAATGGCAAAAACGCCGGGGACGGCTTTGTTATAGCAAAAAATCTTTTGCAGTTCGGCGCGCTTGCCGAGATCGTTATTGCAGACAGATTCCCCATCCTGCCGGAGCCGCTTTTGTATTTTGAGGAGGCGGAAAAGGCCGGAGTTGCCGCTGTTCCGTTTGAAGAGGCGCAGCTCAGCGAAACGCTTATCGTAGACTGCATTTTTGGCATCGGTTTTCACGGAGAACCAAAAGAACCTTTTTCAAAAGTTTTTGACAGCGTTAACAATTCCGGTGCCGTGGTCGTGGCGGTCGATACGCCAAGCGGCACAAACGCTTCCGAAGGCGCCGTTTTTAAAGCGGTCAGGGCAGACCTGACGATAGCGATATCTGCCCTTAAATACTGCCATATTTTGCCGCCTGCAAATCATTACTGCGGCAAAACCGTTGTAGTAAATATCGGTATTCCCGATGACTGCTATGCGTTTGACTGCCCGCATACAATAACGAAAAAAGCAGTGAAGCGCTGTTTCCCCAAGAGGAATAAAAATTCAAATAAGGGGCAAAACGGTCATCTTCTGAATATCTGCGGCAGTTATCTTATGCCCGGCGCTGCTGTCATCTGCGCAAAGGCTGCGCTTAAAACAGGCGTAGGTCTGCTCAAGTGCGCATTCCCTAAATCCGTATATCCCGTTATGACGTCGCATCTTATGCAGCCTATCTTTGCGCCTATGAGCGAGAATGAAAGCAAGACCTTTTCCATGGGCGCGCTCAATAAGCTTACGCAGGAACTGGAATGGGCAGATTGCGTTGCTTTGGGCTGCGGTATCGGTAAAAATGATGATACGGAGGTCATTGTGAATCAGATCCTGCGTTCAAGCGAAGTACCTGTTGTTCTTGACGCAGACGGAATAAACAGTATAATTGCGAATATAAATGTATTGAAGGACGCTCAGGCTCCTGTTGTCTTAACGCCTCACCCCGGCGAAATGGCGCGCCTTTTGGGCAAAAGCATAGCTGATGTTGAAGCAAACAGAATAGATACCGCAAAAGCTTTCGCTGCCGAATATTCCTGCGTTCTGGTCTTAAAGGGCGCAAATACGGTTGTTACAAACGGAGAATCCGTTTTTGTCAATACTACCGGCAATCCGGGTATGGCAATGGGCGGCACGGGCGATATGCTTACCGGCATGATCGGCTCATTTATTGCGCAGGGGATGGATTCCTATTCCGCGGCCAAATGCGCTGTATATATTCACGGCCTGTGCGGCGATATCACAGCGCAGGAGATCAGTACGCGCGGCATGACTGTTGAAGATATGTTGGAGCTTTTGGGAGCGTTGATGAGCGAATTTGAATAACGGAATGATCTTTTGAAAAAAATTATCTCATTGTTGATAATTCTTCCACTGTTGCTTTGCGGCTGTTCCGATCAAAGCGAAAGCGCAAGTATTTCAGGCTTCTCAAAAAATGCAGACGTTGTTTTTGGCGATTTTTCATATACATGTGTTGTGGTCTATAACGGCAGTACGGTAACGGTTTCTGCGCAGTCTACCGCAGCAGCGGGGCTGGTTATTACGTATGACGGAAAATATGTCGGCATAACATATGATGATATCAGTCTTTCGCAGATGAACGGGAATTTTGAGCCGTCAAATCCCGCCGTTGCGCTTTATGAGGCGTTTGAATATGTAAACGGTATGGATCAGGCTGCGTTCTCAACCGCAAAAGACGGTTTTATTGCGCAGGGGGAGACCTCGTTAGGCAAATTCACGCTTGAAACAGATAAAGAGTATTGCCCCGTCAGGCTCAGTTTTGAAAATTCCAAGCTGGAGTTTCAGTTTTCCTGATCTGTTCACGCTGTTCCGTATCCTGTATACCGAAAAATTTTTTAACTTATGAATTGTATATTATAGTTTTGAGGCTTCGTTATGCGGAGCCTTTTTTTGTGCATGAATCTTGAATATTGATAAAAAATATTCGAAAAATAATAAAAAATTATTGACAAACGATAAATCATGTGTATAATGTAGGTAGAATTTGTAATTTTTGGAGGCAATATTATGTGGAATCGGGAAAGATCTGTATTACTTACTCAGCTCATAGTCAGAGCATGCTATATTCTTCTTGCTGCTGCCGTGATCGCACTTCCGTTTTTGTTTGCTCAGTCACAAAGCCCTAATGATATCAATATGATCGCGGATCTGGGCAAATATATCATCGGGCCGTTTTATGCTATTGTGCCCGCAGGCTATACGGCGCTGATCTGTATAGATAAACTGCTTTCCAATATAAAAAAGGATATCGTTTTTGACCCTAAAAACGTAAAGCTTTTGCGCATCATCAGCTGGAGCTGCTTTTTTGCCGCCGCTGTGTGCCTGCTCGCGTTTGTTATCATAACGTTAAGCAGTGATTATACAGTAGGTCTTGGGCTGCTCCTGATCACCGCCGGCGCGGTTTTTATGGGTCTTATTCTCAGGGTCATCAAAAATGTATTTGAAGCGGCAATCAAAATCAAAACTGAAAATGATCTAACGATATAGGAGGGCATTATGCGTATTGTAGTGAATCTGGATGTTATGCTGGCAAAAAGAAAAATGTCCTCAAACGAGCTTGCTTCAAGGATCGGAATAACGCCTGCCAATCTGTCTGTTCTGAAGACCGGCAAGGCAAAGGCAATCCGCTTTTCAACTCTGGAGGCAATCTGTAACGTGCTTGACTGCCAACCGGGCGATATACTTGAATTTGTCAGGGAGTGATCTCTTATGGATAATCATGTTCATTCTTATCTTGAGCCGCAGTCGGCGGATATTTCTGCAAAGAAGAACGCACATAAGCTTGTTCTTTCAAAAAAAGATATCGTGTTCGTAGTTTTATTTTTCCTTGCAGCGTTTCTAATCGTGGATTTCGTAATTTCCTGCGGATTCAATCTTGGGTTTACCGTGGCATTTGCCGCTTTGTTTGCGGTCTTAACGGCGTATCTGTTCAATAAAAATGTAAAAGTATCCGTCTTTTCGTATGTCTGCGGTGCGCTTTCTCTTGCCGGCTCCGTTACCTTTGCGCTTTACAATGACCTTTTGCTGAATGTGTTTATGCTGTTTTTAGTGTGCGCTCTGTTCGGCATTTATATATGCGGTATCAGCGGGGTCTTTAAAAACCGCCAGGGCAGCTTTAAAATGCTCTTGGACGTGCTGCGGGAAACCTTTGTTTCTCCGCTTTCCAATGCTCCGCAGATCGGCAGAGCGTACGGCAGGGCGCTTTCTAAAAATAAGGTGAGCAAAAATGTACTTATCGGCATAGGGTTATCGCTGCCTGTTCTGCTTGTGATCGTTCCGCTGCTTGTAAGCAGTGACGCGGCTTTTGAGAGCCTTGTAACACTTGTGCTGAAAAAAGCGGGCGCGTATATCGCTGAGATCGTTTTGGCAGTTATCATTACACCGATTTTGCTGTTTTATGCAGTTTCAAAAAAATACAGTGCCGATTTCTGCTCGGCGGGGCGTAAATACGCTGTCAGGGGAGCGGTCCAAAGCGCGGTTACCGTTTCATTTTTAAGCGTTATATCGCTCACATATCTTGTGTATTTGTTTTCGCAGCTTGCATATTTCTTCAGCGCTTTTTCCGGGATACTGCCGCAGGGCTATAAGAATACGGCAAGCGAATATGCGCGGCGCGGCTTTTTTGAGATGTTTTTCATATGCGTGATCAATATTGTTATGATCGCGCTGGCAAACGCTGTCACAAAAAGAGTGCAGTCCAAGATACCCGCGGGCGTAAAGGCGCTTTCCGCATTTATTCTCGGCTTTACGGTGCTGATCCTGATCACGGCAATGCAGAAAATGAAGCTGAATGTGGAGATCTACGGGCTATCCAAAAACAGGCTTCTTGTTTCCGTTTTTATGCTTATGATCCTTGTTGTGATCTTCTTTTATATCGTTCATATTTTTGCGCCCAAGGCAGGGTATATGCAGCCGATCATTATACTATGCAGCGTGATGTTTATCGCACTTTCCTTTGCTGATATAAACGGCGCCGTCGCAAAGTATAATGTAGATTTATATAATTCCGGTAAAACAGACACCGTTGATGTGGATTATATAAACAACCTTTCTGATCGTGCAGTACCGTATATCCTTGAACTTGCCGAAGCGGACGATCATATGATCTCTAAAAAAGCGCGAACGATCATTGTTCAAAAAATCAGAGAAGAATATGCAGATCAATTTACTCTGCCCGAGCTGAATGATCTTGACACGGATATTGTTTATGATCCCGATACGGATTTTCGTTCCCATAATTATGCCCGTGAACGTGCCTGTAAATTGCTGGAGGAATATTATAACGCCCTCTCTGCCGATGAAAGGCAGAAGCTGATTTCTCAGTATCAGTTTGATACCGGCGAGTATTATTATAACGAAGAGAATGATATCTACGAGTATTATGCGGATAATTACTGCGAGGAGTATTCCTACAGCGATGAGCAGGATATGTACGTTTTGACCCAAAAATATAATGTAACGGAATATTACAGCGATCTTTATTATAGCGATTCCGCAGAGGATTATTAAAACAGCGCAAGGTGTGATCATTCAGCTTATGAAACGTAAAAGAATTTTAAAGGTATTAATTGCCGTGATCGTTGCAGCCGTGATGCTGCCGATAGGAGCCTACTATATTATAGGCCCCAGAGATTTAACGGACGGCGGCGAGATCTATGCGCAACAGGTATATTATATGTTTAATACTTATCAGTGTGTAGGCTGGACGATGGGCGGAAACAACGATGTCGAGCCGGGCAGGCTCCTGCGATACGGGTTATTCACACGCTATTATAAAGGCAAAAACGCGCCGGATTATATCGTGGTTTATGAACCGCACGAAAAATTTGTTTACAGGCTTGTTGAAAATGAGGATGGCGAAAAGTAAGTAGCGCGAATATTATGATCCTGCCGCTCGTGCAATACGGTAAATGCAGCAGGATATAAAAAACGACCGCAGCAGGCTGTGCCGGCTGCGGTCGTTTTCTGTGTATCAAATATCTATATTCATATCCTTATCGTTTGTTTCTTCGGCGCTGTTTGATTTCTCATTTTCAGCTGTATCATTCTTTTTGCCGAAAAGCTCCGTCTTTTTAACCTGATTAAAATTGATGCTCTCGGCGTTCGTCCTTGCCTTGAATTCGTCAAGAATCTTGTTTATCGTGCCGTTTGCAACGATCCCAAGGTCTATTGTGTTTACCTTTTTGTCTTTCATCGTAAACATGATAAGCGCATGGCGCATATCAAAATTCTTGGTAAGACTTGCCGCCGTGTCTTTATATGCCTCTATCTCTTTGACCTCGTCGTAGAGTATCACATTGTTGTCATCTACGCCCGTAAATTCAGCCTCGTCATCTCTGAAAATCACGCCGTTGGAAAGCACTTCTTTTGAAACAAGTATGGCAACAACAAGCGCAAAGACCTCAATTACGGCAAAAATGATGCTCATTGTTCCGAACTGCTGGATAAGCTTCACTACGGCAAAAATGCCGTAGCCCAAAACAGCCGCGTCAAGTATGGCAATGATCGCCGTTACAACGGGCGATATGATTCGGATCGTCTTATCTTTCATTTATATCTTCTCTCCTTGAACTTCGTTAATATTTCGCAGTTTTCAAGCGTGAATTCGCGCCCCTGCATATAGGCAAGCATATCGAATCCGCCGCCGAATATGAGCCTGTAGCTGCATAGCGCCTGGCGGTATCTGCCCGCGTTTTTGCCGTATTTGCCGTCGTCCATCAGCGGATGGCCGATATGCGCCATATGCGCCCTTATCTGGTGCGTTCTTCCCGTTATAAGGTCTATATCAACAAGCGATATACCGCCGTAGCTGTCCAGCACGGTGTATTTCGTTATTATCTTTTTTGCGGAGCTGATCTCACTGTCAAACACAGAGACTGTGTTCGTTTTCTCGTTTTTTGTTATGTACGCCGTTAATGTGTCGGAAGCCTTATCAAACGCACCGTAAACAGCGGCAAGGTAGTGCTTTTCAATACGTCTTTCCTTGATCGCAAGGTTCAGCTCTTTAAGCGCCGCCGCGTTTTTAGCCGCAATTATGATTCCGCCGGTATTCCTGTCCAGCCGGTTTGCAAGCGCCGGGGTAAATGAAGAAGCTTCAGGATCCAATTCGCCGTTTTCAAAAAGTCTGCGCTTTACGGAAGAGATAAGCGTATTCACGTATTCGCCGCCGTCCGGATGGCATAAAACGCCCGCCTTTTTGTTTATGAGCAACAGGTTCTTGTCCTCATAAATCACATCAAGCGTTTTGGGGGCGCGCATAAAATCATAATACTTTTCGCGCTCAGCCAAAACATCGTCTTTCAGATAAAGCTCTATCAGATCTCCCGCGTGAACCTCATAGGAAGCCTCGCACCGTTTTTTATTCACTTTTATATTCTTTTTTCTGATCTCTTTAAACATAAGCGATCGCGGCAGGGCGGGGAACTGCTTTAACAGCAGCCTTTCAAGCCGCTGCCCATCGTCGCTTTTGCCAACGGTAAAAGATTTCATATGTCAATTATATATTATTCTTGCCTAATTGTAAATAATTTGTTATATTAAATTCAGTTAAATCGCGCTTATGTTGAAAGACCGGTTTGCATATCTGCGGCTGTTGCCGCGGTGTCTGCTGCCTGTTTTCTGATAAATCATTTTTATATATTGACGGAGGTGCGCTTGTGGAAAAATGGCTTGAACTTGCAATAGAGATACAGAGCCTTGCGCAAAACGGATTAACTTATTCAAACAATCCGTTTGATACCGAAAGGTATGAACGTCTGCGTGAGATTTCTGCGCAAATGCTGAGCATGAAAACCGATTATTCCGTTGAAAAAGTAAAGGATCTGTTTTGTAACGAAACAGGTTATCAGACCCCGAAGCTTGATACGCGCGCCGCCATCTTCAAGGGTGATAAAATATTGCTCGTTCATGAAAATAACGGCACATGGTCCCTGCCGGGCGGTTGGGTAGACGTGCTGGAATCCGTTGGGTCTAATACGGTCAAGGAGGTCAGGGAGGAAACCGGCCTTGACGCCGTTACGGAAAGACTGATCGCCGTTCAGGACAGGAACAAGTATAATAAGCCCGTATACGCCTACGGCGTGTGCAAGATATTTGTGCTTTGTAAAGTGGTTGGCGGCAGCTTTTTGCCAAACCCGGAAACAACGGAGATCGGCTATTTCGCAATTCATGAGCTTCCTTGCCTGTCGGAAGAAAAGGTGAATAAGCAGCAGATAGAGATGTGCTTCGCAGCCGCTGCCGATGAAAATTGGAACGTTTTATTTGACTGATAAAGCAAATCGGCGTATGGATTTAAGTAGAAATTGCATAAAAAGTTTTTATTTATGCCAATAATTTTTAAGAATTACTTTACATTAAAGTGTGGAGTAATTTTTATTTTTATGCTATAATACTATGAATATGTTTATTAAGGAAAAATTTTTATGGACTGCTTTAAACTCGTAAGTGAATATAAACCCACGGGGGATCAGCCGCAGGCGATAGACGCACTCGTCAAGGGCGTTTTGCGCGGAGATAAGGAACAGACGCTGATGGGCGTTACCGGCTCCGGCAAGACCTTTACCATGGCAAATATAATTGAAAGAGTGAACAGACCCACACTTGTGCTTGCGCACAATAAGACGCTTGCCGCCCAGCTCTGCTCGGAGTTCAAGGAGTTCTTTCCGAAGAACGCCGTGGAATACTTTGTATCCTACTATGATTACTATCAGCCGGAGGCATACGTGCCCACAACCGATACGTATATTGAAAAAGACAGCGCTGTGAACGAGGAGATAGACAAGCTGCGCCACAGCGCAACGGCCGCCCTGTCCGAACGGCGTGATGTGATCATTGTTGCTTCCGTTTCCTGTATCTATTCCATAGGCGACCCTATCGATTACCGCAATATGGTCATTTCGCTCAGGAGCGGCGCGCAGTACCCGCGTGACGCGCTCATTGCAAAGCTTGTATCTATTCAGTATGAAAGAAATGATATCAATTTTGTCAGAAATAAATTCCGCGTAAGAGGGGATACCGTAGAGATATTTCCCGCCGGATCCTCCGGCAACGCGATCCGCGTTGAATTTTTCGGCGATGAGATCGACAGGATCGCAGAGATCAATCCGCTTACCGGCAAGGTGGAGGGCATATTATCTCACGCCTGTATCTATCCCGCCTCCCATTATGTTGTGGGGGCAGAAAAAATGAAGATAGCGCTCCAAAAGATTTATGACGAGATGGTAGAGCGCGTGAAGTATTTTGAGGAAAAGGGCAAGCTTATAGAGGCGCAGAGAATCAAAGAGCGCACCATGAACGATATTGAGATGCTTCAGGAGACCGGCTTCTGCAAGGGCATAGAAAATTATTCCGCGGTCATGAGCGGCAGAAAGCCCGGCCAGGCGCCGTTTACGCTGCTGGATTATTTCCCGGATGATTTTTTGCTGTTTTGCGATGAGAGCCATGTTATGCTGCCCCAGGTCAGAGGCATGTACGGCGGCGACCACAGCAGAAAGGCAAGCCTCATTGAATACGGCTTCCGTTTGCCCTCTGCCTTTGATAACCGCCCGCTGATGTTTGATGAGTTTTACGGTAAAGTGAATCAGGTCATATTCACATCGGCAACGCCCGGCGAGTTTGAGAAAGAACATTCAACACAGATCGTGGAGCAGATCATTCGTCCCACCGGCCTGCTTGATCCCGTTGTTACCGTCAAGCCTACGGACGATCAGATGGACGATCTTGTTTCCGAGATCAATCTCAGAACCGAAAGACAGGAGCGTGTGCTTGTAACCACGCTCACCAAAGCCATGGCGGAGGATCTTACTGCGTATCTGGAGGGCTTTGGCATAAAAGTGCGCTATATGCACCATGATATAGACACCATAGAGCGCATGGAGATCATACGCGATCTCAGACTCGGTGAATTTGATGTGCTTGTCGGTATAAACCTCCTGCGAGAGGGGCTTGATATACCCGAAGTATCGCTCGTAGCCATACTTGACGCGGATAAGGAGGGCTTTCTGCGTTCAGAAACTTCGCTTGTGCAGACGATCGGTCGCGCTGCAAGAAACGCAAACGGTGAGGTCATCATGTATGCGGACAGCGTTACCCCCTCCATGGAGCGCGCAATATCGGAAACCGCCCGCCGCCGCACCATACAGCAAAAATATAATGAAGAACACGGCATAACGCCGCAGACCATCAAGAAGAGCGTGCGCGATGTGCTTGAGATCACTTCCAAGGAAAAATTAGAGAACAAAGGCAAAAAGCGCCTGTCAAAACGCGAGCGCGATGCGCTTGTTCAAAAGCTTACGGCAGAGATGAAAGAGGCGGCAAAACTGCTTGAATTTGAGCACGCTGCCTATTTACGAGATAAGATTAATGAGCTTAAAAACCAGTGATAATTACTGAAAGAGGTGATTTTTACGAACAAGAATATAATCGTTAAAGGCGCCAGAGAGCATAATTTAAAAAATATTGACGTAGAGATCCCGCGCGACAGCCTTGTTGTGTTTACCGGTCTTTCCGGTTCCGGTAAATCCAGCCTAGCATTTGATACGATCTATGCAGAGGGGCAGCGCAGGTATGTGGAAAGCCTTTCCTCCTACGCAAGGCAGTTCTTGGGGCAGATGGAAAAGCCCGATGTGGATTATATAGAAGGTCTCAGCCCCGCAATATCCATAGACCAGAAAACAACTTCCAAAAACCCGCGCTCCACAGTCGGCACCGTTACGGAGATCTATGATTATCTGCGTCTGCTCTATGCCAGAATCGGTATTCCGCATTGCCCGGTCTGCGGCAGAGAGATCACGCAGCAGACCGTGGATCAGATCGTAGATCAGATCCTTTCCTATGATGAGGGCACACGTATCCAGATCATGGCGCCTATCGTCCGCGGCAGAAAGGGCGAGTATACAAAAGAGCTGGATGACGCACGTAAATCCGGCTATTCACGAGCGCGCATAGACGGCAGTATTTATGACCTTTTTGAAGAGATTAAGCTGGAGAAGAATAAAAAGCACAATATAGAGATCATTGTGGACAGGCTTGTCGTAAACGATTCCATCAGGAGCAGGCTTGCGGACAGTATTGAGACGGCAACACATCTTTCCAAAGGCATTGTTATCTGTAATATCATGGATAAGGGCGACGAGCTGTTTTCGCTCGATTACGCCTGCCCGGAGCACGGCGTTTCCATAGAGGAAATGAGCCCGCGCATGTTTTCGTTCAACAATCCTTACGGCGCCTGCAAGCGCTGCGCCGGCCTTGGTACGTTTATGGAGATAGATGAAAATCTGATCATCCCGAATAAAAAGCTTTCCATTAATCAGGGCGCGATCAAAGCAAGCGGCTGGAACGTTGCGGACGGCTCTTCCATTGCCAAGATGTACTTTGAGGCGATTGCCGCTGAATACGGCTTTTCGCTGGATATGCCTGTTGAGATGCTTCCCAAGGAGGGCGTCCGCGCTATCCTTTACGGCACAAACGGTAAAAAGATCAAAATGAAGCGCGTAACGGCTTACGGCACGGGTACGTATACAAACGATTTTGAGGGCGTTGTAAATAATCTGAAGCGCCGTTATGACGAATCCAATTCCGAATGGGCAAGGGCAGAGATAGAAAACGTTATGGTCTCCTCCTGCTGCCCGGATTGCGGGGGCGCGCGTCTTTCTCCCGCAAGTCTTTCCGTTACCGTCGGCGGCAAGAATATTTATGAATTCTGCTGCATGTCCATCTCTGAAGAGCTGGATTTCATAAATTCGCTTCAGCTGACGCATAAAGAGCAGCTGATCGGCAATCTGATCATCCGCGAGATCCGGGAAAGGCTCAATTTCCTGAATTCCGTGGGTCTTGATTACCTTTCGCTCGCGCGTGAGGCGGCAACGCTTTCCGGCGGCGAGGCGCAGAGAATACGCCTTGCCACGCAGATCGGCTCCTCCCTTATGGGCGTTCTGTATATTCTTGACGAGCCCTCTATCGGTCTGCACCAGCGTGATAATGATAAGCTCCTCGGCACGCTTCGTCACCTGCGCGATCTCGGCAATACGCTGATCGTTGTTGAGCATGACGAGGATACCATGCGCGCGGCGGATTATATTGTAGATATCGGCCCCGGCGCGGGCGTGCACGGCGGCGAGCTTATCGCGGCAGGCACGGTTGACGATATCATAAACTGCGAAGCTTCCATAACCGGGCAGTATCTCAGCGGTAAAAAATCCATTCCCGTTCCTCTGCAAAGAAGAAAAGGCAACGGCCATAAGCTTACCGTATACGGCGCGGCGGAAAATAATTTGAAAAATATCGATGTGGAGATCCCGCTCGGTAAATTTGTTGCCGTTACGGGCGTTTCCGGCTCCGGCAAATCCAGCCTTGTAAATGAGATCCTTTATAAATATCTTGCAAATGAGCTGAATAACGCAAAAAAACGCCCCGGTAAGTTCAAAAGGATAAAGGGCACGGAATATCTGGATAAGGTCATAGATATAGATCAGTCGCCGATCGGGCGCACACCGCGCTCCAATCCGGCAACCTATACGGGCGTGTTCAATGATATCAGAGAGCTTTTTGCCTCAACGCCGGATGCAAAGATGCGCGGCTATAAGGCAAACCGCTTTTCCTTTAATGTTAAGGGCGGCCGCTGCGAAGCCTGCCAGGGAGACGGCATCGTCAAAATAGAAATGCACTTTCTTGCAGACGTCTATGTGCCGTGCGAGGTCTGCTCGGGCCATAAGTATAATCATGAAACGCTTGAGGTCAAATTCAAGGGCAAGAATATATACGAAGTGCTGGAAATGACGGTTGATGAAGGGCTGGAATTTTTCAAACAGCAGCCCAAGATCTACAGAAAGCTGAAAACCATCTCAGAAGTGGGTCTGGGGTATATCAAGATCGGTCAGCCCGCAACCACGCTTTCCGGCGGCGAGGCGCAGCGCGTCAAGCTCGCAACGGAGCTTATGAAGCGCTCAACAGGTAAAACGATCTATATTTTGGACGAACCCACTACCGGGCTTCACACGGCGGATGTGCACAAGCTTATCCATGTGCTCAACGCGCTTGTGGACAGCGGCAATACCGTCCTTGTGATCGAGCATAATCTGGATGTGATCAAAACAGCGGATCATATCATAGATCTCGGCCCGGAGGGCGGCAAAGGCGGCGGCATGATCGTCGTGACCGGCACGCCGGAGGAGGTCGCCGCGTGCAGCAGCTCCTATACCGGCCAATACCTTGCGCCGATTCTGAAAAAGCAAAAGAACTGAAAAAATCCCGCGTGCTCATAAGTAAACGCGGGATTTTTAATATTTCTATTCAAAAATAGCTTAGGACAGCGGACTTGTCAGTATCACTTTGGCTGTAGTTATCACTGAAACAGTGTTGAATTGAATTCTTACTATTATTTATGCTCTTTTATCCGTTTCAGCGCCGTTTTTTCAAGCCTGCTCACCTGCGCCTGAGAGATGCCTACTTCCTTTGCAACCTCCATCTGCGTTTTGCCCTGCATAAAGCGCAGATACAGTATATTCTGCTCGCGCGGCTCAAGGTTTTTGATCTCGTCTTTTATCATGATCTCGTCAATCCAGTCGCCGTCCGTGCTGTTGTCGCCAACCTGGTCCATAACGTATATCGTGTCGCCGCCGTCATTGTATACCGGCTCGTACAGTGAAATCGGGTCAACGATCGCTTCAAGCGCAAGCACAACCTCGCTTTTTTCCATATCCAGTGCTTTTGCAATCTCTTCTATGGAAGGCTCTTTTTTGTTTTTGTTTATAAGCGCTTCCTTTACCTGCATGGCCTTGTATGCCGTGTCTTTCATGCTGCGGCTCACCCTGATCGGTGAATCATCCCTGAGATAGCGCCTGATTTCGCCTATACACATAGGCACCGCGTAGGTCGAAAATCTTACATTCAGGCTAAGATCAAAATGATCTATGGCTTTTATCAGCCCGATCACACCCACCTGAAACAGATCGTCCATCGTTTCACCGCGGTTTTGAAAGCGCTGAATAACGGAAAGCACCAGCCTTAAATTGCCCTTTATCAGATTCTCCCTCGCTTTTTTATCTCCGGCGCGCGCTTTTTTTAACAGCTCTATCTTTTCGCTCTCCTTAAGCACTTTAATTTCGCTTGTGTTGATCCCGCATATCTCTACCTTGTTGTACTGCATACATAAAACCACCATTCAATTTTTATGTACGCATTTAGTATTGCCGTCCGCCGCCGTCTTTATAAAGATAAAATCAATTTTTCAAAAATAAAGCGGCGCCTCACTTTTGTTTTGTGAGACGCCGTTTCTTCATTTTACTCTGTATGCGCCGGTTGCAACTACCTCGGCTTTTTCAATATAAGGCTCCTTACGGCATTCTTCAATTTTGATCGTCAGGTTATCTGTTACAATGGGTTCAAACACGGCGATTTTTGAGAAACCTATTATCGTTCCTTTAAACAGCTTTTTTCCGTCAGCCAGAATGGAAAATCTTTCTACGCGCTGGGATTTTGTAGTGTCCTCGCTCAGCCTTATCCTGTCCACGCTTTGGCGCGGAAAACTCAGATCGATTTCAAATCCGCCGTCTTTGTCCCTGCGCTTTACTTCTTTTATTACAAGCTGATCCTCTTTTTTCAGCCATTTTCCCATTTCCTTAAGGCGTTTTACATCGCTTTTTGCAAAAAGGCCGTTTTTGTTCGGCGGTATATTCAGTAAAAACAGGGAGTTATTTCCTGCCGAGTTATAATAAATCTTCATCAAATGGTTAAGCGATTTCAGCGATATTCGCTGCAAAGGGTGATAAAACCATCCGAGCCGTATGGAAACGTCCACCTCCGCAGGATACCACATGAATTCGTCAAAATCTTTCAAAAATTCTCTGGAACCCATATCCGGCAGCATTACGTCCTGGCAGCGTTTCTGGAATTTTTTCATATCATCGTCTGTCTGGCAGTTTGCGGCAAAGTTTTGCTGGTCAAATTCAAATTTCGGCACAACATTCCATTCGCTTTCGCGCGTTTTGCCGCTTTCATTGCCGATCCAGCGCACGTCTGGCGCGCAGCCACTCATAACGATGTCCGGCTGCAATTCAACTGCGGTCTTCCATATCCGCTCAAAATCGTATTTCTGCACAGGCTGCCCGTCTGCCTTTGCGCCGCACGCGCCGTCCAGCCACAGCATGAAAATATCGCCGTAGTTTGTAAGCAGTTCGGTCAGCTGCGCTATGTAAAAATCATTGTATTCCGGAGATCCGTAGCATTTTGCATTTCTGTCCCAGGGCGAAAGGTAAACGCCGAATTTCAGCCCGTATTTTTTGCAGCTTTCGCTCACTTCGCGCACAACATCGCCCTTGCCGTTTTTGTATGGGCTGTTTCTTATGCAATGTTCTGTGGTTTTGGTCGGCCAAAGGCAGAAACCGTCATGGTGCTTGCAGGTCAGTATAACGCCTTTCATACCTGCCGCTGCTATCGCTTCACACCATTGATCCGTGTTTTGCTTCTTTGGATCAAAAAGCGTTTCGCTCTCCTTGCCGTTGCCCCATTCCCGGTTTGTAAAGGTGTTGATGCCGTAATGAACAAAGGCGTAATATTTCATATCCTGAATAATAAGCTGGCGCCTGTTCGGCACAACGCTTGTGTAAAGATCGATCCTATCCATAATTTTTGCGCTTGCGCGCCCCTCTCTACTATTTGTGTACGGCAACGGCCGTTACGGATTTATATTGACTCTTTTTCTGTCCGGGTGTTCGCCGCTCCAGCCGCACGGCGGCATGGAACTGATACGCATCATGTCCTCATCGGAAAGTGTAAAAGCGTCAAGATCCATGTTCTGCCTCATACGTTCGGCGTCGGTTGTTTTTACTATAGGCATCACGCCGCGCTGTAAGGCATATTTTATGCAGATCTGTGCAGGGGAGCTGCCGTATTTTTCTGCAAGCCCGCATATCAGTTCGTCGCCCAGCACACGTGTGCGCCCCAGCGGGCTCCATGCCTGCACAAGTATGCCGTTTTTCCGGCAGTATGAAACGGTTGCCTCCTGCGTGTGCCTAGGGTGAAACTCTATCTGGTCAATAGCCGGTGTTATATCACAGTTATCCATTATGTTCTGTAAGTGATGCGGCAAAAAATTGCTGACGCCTATGGCTTTTACGAAGCCTTGCCTGTAAAGATACTCAAGCGCGCGCCATGTTTCAATATCCAGCTCGCGCCAGTTGTCATATCCCGGTTCGGGAAGAGGCCAGTGTATAAGATACAGATCTATATAGTCCGTGCCAAGCCTTTTTAAAGATGCCTGAAATGCTGCAATAGCCTTGTCGTAGCCCATTTCGCTCTTCCAAAGCTTTGTGCAGATCTGAAAATTTTCCCGCGCAATACCGCTTTCGGCGATCGCGTCCGCAATATATTCTTCCGTGCCGTAAAAGGAAGCCGTGTCAAAATATCTGTAGCCGGCTTTGATCGCGTCAAGAACCGCGTTGCGTCCGTTCTCCGCAGCTTTGTAAGTACCGTATGCCGCAGGGGGCAAGCACAGTCCGTTGTTCAGTTTGAAGAGATTATCCATACTATCACCTTGTATTTCATTATAATAAAGGCAGTATAAAATTACAATATTAAAAAAATAAAATTATATATAAATAGTTCTTGACTTAAAGCCAAATCAGTGATATTATATCTAAGTCAAAGATTTGGGCCATTAGCTCAGTTGGTTAGAGCTCCCGGCTCATAACCGGTAGGTCCGGGGTTCGAGTCCCTGATGGCCCACCAAATCTTTAGGGGTATAGCTCAGTTGGTAGAGCAGCGGTCTCCAAAACCGCGTGCCGAGGGTTCAAGTCCTTCTGCCCCTGCCATAAAAAAAGCCTTTATTTAAGCCAAATTCGGCTAAATAAAGGCTTTTTTCTTTATGTAAATTTCACTTGTTTGTAATACTAAATTTAACAAATTTTCCGTCTGGTTTTGTTTTTTTCACATTTTTCCGTTCACTACAGCATCAAAAAAGCATCATAATTATAAAGTATTTATATAATGTTGTATTTTGTAAAAAATATGTTATTATATTTATATGAATAACATTATATACTGCTATATTGTATGAGGAAAGTCAATGGAAAAAATTGTAAAAACAGGTATGAAAATTGATTTACATATTCATTCAAGTAAATCAGTACATAAAGACGGTAAAAAAGTTAGATATAATACCATTAGCAATATTGGGATATTGATAGATAAGTTAAATCAGCAATGCGTTAATATATGTTCAATAACTGATCACGATGTTTTCTCTTATGAAATGTACCAGGCCCTGAAAAAAGCTGAAAAAGAAGATAACTCTATAAAAAAAGTTTTGCCTGGTATAGAGTTTTCAGTTAATTTTAAAGATGATAACTCGAATGAAAAAACTGTACATGTTATTTGTATATTTGATGATGCTGATGATAACAAAATTAAAGAATTAGAAACTATAATTAATTTAGAAAGGCCAAATTCTAACGGCGCTTATAGTGAAGAAAAATTTTTAGATTTATTGCGAAAAATTGATATCAATACCATCTTGATTGCACATCAAAAAAACACTCTGTCAAGTAAGAATGCCAAGAAAAATGATGTACAATCATTAGGCGAAAATAAATTTTTAGAATTTGTATATTCTGATTATTTTGAAGCATTCGAATTTAAGAATAAGCGCAATGAAATTCTTAATAAAAATTATTTGCTACAAAATAATATCGAAAAAAAAGTTAGCTTTGTTACTGGCACAGATTGCCACGATTGGAATGTATATCCACATGAAGATAAATTCGACAAAACTGAAAATTTTCCATATACTTTTGCAAAATGTTTACCAACATTTAGAGGCCTAGTAATGGCAATGACTGATAATCTACGACTTAAACGAGTTAATAGTTTTTTTAATGTTGACAAAGTAGCGCTTGATTATATAAATGTTATCTCTAATGGTCAAAAAATGCAAATTCCTCTTTCGAGAGGAATCAATGTTATAATAGGTGATAATTCTGTTGGAAAATCAATGTTACTTCACGCTCTAACAGGATATTCAAAAATTTCTACAAATAAAGTTTTGATTAAAGGATATAAAAAGTATTTAAAAAACAGTAATTTAGAAATACCAGTGCAATTAAATGACGACGATATTTTTTATTTCGACATGCAAGGAGAAGTTAGAAAAAAATTTGAAGAGAACATATTAAATACAACCGAGTTTTTAAAACCAAATTTTCCTAAATGTATTGATTCTGCGCCTTATAAAGCAATTTTGAAAAATGAGGTTAATAGATTAATTGAGTATTTGAGTAAAAAGTTCCTTTTACAGGAAACTACAAAAAAACTAAATGGATTTAATATTGTTGTGACGGATGGACCTTCTCAAAGCTTAACATTTATAAAGAATCTAAGGAAATTAAAAAATGATACTAATTCTATAAATTCAATTATTACTAAATTTTCCGAATTAATTATACTGATTGATGAAACCCTAAAATTAACATTAGATGAAGAGGACAAATTGTATTTAAAAGAACAAAAAAATAAAATAGAAGTTCTATACAATAAATACAAAAATAAATTAAGTGATATTAATAATGAAAACGAACGGATAGAGTTGGTAGCACAAACAATTGATAAAATAGCGCGACGGCATTCAAAAAGTATTACTGATTATCAAAAAAGGGAGTCAGCATTTTCTGATACCACTAGTTCTTTAAAAGACAATCTTATTTCAATTATAAAATCTGAAAAAAATATAGAAACATATACTCCAAACATTCCAACTATAAACATAAAAGCGAATAGTAACAGAATTCATGACTACGAATTTGTTTCAAAATTTCGAATTGATGAAATAAATATAGATTACTTTAATGAGTGTATAAATAAAGTATTCAAAGCTCATAAAAAATATAATTGGGAAGATATAGATGAGAAAAAGTTAAACAATTTACTTTTAAGATTTGACAATAATGAGCCTATTTTAGAATTTTTTAAGAGAGTTTTAAATGATCAGATAGATAAGGATTTCGAACCAAAGTATTCTATTATTAGTAAAGGAATGGATAAATCAACTGAACTTTCATCAGGTTTTAATTCAAAAATATATTTTGATTTATTGTCATATGAAACGACTAGAAATGGAGTGTATATAATTGATCAACCAGAAGATAATGTTTCTCAGCCAGCAATTAAATCGTATTTGTTGGAATATTTTAAAAATATGGGAGAAAATAGGCAAGTGATTTTAGTCACTCACAATCCTCAATTCATTGTAAACCTTGATGTAGATAATTTAATATTTATGTCAAAGCAAAACAATTATATTGTGATAAAATCTGGTGCATTAGAGTACGAAAACGAAGACTATAGTATTCTTGATATTGTTGCTACAAATGTCGATGGGGGCTTGGATTCAATTAGAAAGAGGTGGAAGCGATATGAAAAGGCAAGTAGTATTTAAACAAGATATAGATAGATATATATTGGTTGAAGATTCGAAAGTTATTTTTGAAATAATAATTCAAAACTTAAAATTTGATTCTGCCAAATTTTATGAAGGCGTATACAAAAACAAAAATGTTTTAATTGAATTGACAGACGGATTAAATAATCAGTCTGACAGAATCGGTAAGTACGTGTTTGATTGGTTGAACGAAATTATATCGGCAATTAATACAGAATTTCTTGAAGCAAGTAATAGTTTGCTCGAAGAATCAAATTCGAATAAAGTTATACCGCTATATGATCTATCTGTCTGTGCAGGTAACGGAATTTATATCGATGGAAATGTTGATTATGAAAATTTTTCTACAACTATTCAAGAGGCTGATTATGCTCTCAAGATTAACGGAAAAAGCATGGAGCCAACGATTATGGATGGAAGTATTGTTTTAGTGCAAAAAACTGAAGAATACAGTGATGGTGATATTGTTATTGTTAATTATAATGGAGACTCAATGTGCAAAAGATATAAAAAAATTTCTCGAGGTTATAATTTGGTTCCAGATAATTCAAATGGAAATTTTAGGACTATTAACAATAGGCAAATTAAAGATTGTTATTTTCAAGGAAAAGTTGTAAAAGTATTAAATAATAAATGATGTGATTACAGTTTTATAATCTATGTTAGACCTTTTTATATCTCAAACCCATTAGTAATGCCGTTAAGCAAATCATCATTTCTCTTTACATAATACATTTCGGTAATATCGGAAGTAGAGTGACCGAGAAGGTCGGCAACTTGTCTTGGAGTTAGAGCTTTGATAGTACCGTCAGGTTGCCGGATCCCGTTTACAAGATTTGTGGCGAATGTGTGGCGCAGGCTGTGTAAGCCCTTGCGCTCGATTCCTGCCGCTTTCAGTATGCGGTAGTATCTTTTTCTGAAGTTTGACGGTTTCGTGAAGTTTCCGTTTTCATCGCAGACGAGAGGGGAGTCCTCACCAAAGTAGAACTCCTCTCTTAATTTTTTTATCATTTCAATCGCAGTTGAGTTTAGCGGTACAATTCGTCTGCTTGATGCAGTCTTGAGTTTACCAACGGCGATTTCTCTGCCTGGTTGTTTTTCAGTGCCTACTCGTTTACCTACTTCTTTAACACCACGCTGAATGCGCATAACCTTGTTTTCTAAGTCTATATCGCCATTGTGAAGCCCAAGCATTTCTGCCGTGCGCAGTCCTGTGTTAAGCATTAGTATGTAAGCTGCTGATTGTTGATAAAACGGTTTGCCGGTACCCCAAGTTTTGAAACATTCTTTCTTGAATTTTTCTATTTCTTCAGGTGTGAATATAGTAATAGTTTCACTTGCTGGGAGCACTTCTTTGCCTTGATTTGCGTAGAAGTTTGCTTTCTTTATAACACCTACGCTGCGCATTGGATTTTTAAACAGTATTTCTTCCTGCTCAAGATATCGGAAGTATTCGTTGAGCAGATTATATGTTTTCTTAACTGTGGAGAATGCATAACCTTTTTCAGTCAGCGTGTTGATAAGTGTTTTTATGTCAACAGCAGTTATGTCCGATATGATTTTGTCACCAATGTAAGGTGCTATTTGATTGTTCAGCAGTTGCTCTAATCTGTCATATGAAACTCTTTCTACTGACGGATACTTAAATACTTTGAGATAATTATACATACTGTCTTTGAGCCGTTTATTGCTCTCGTTGTGCTCTGATATTTCTTTATTGAATTTGGAAATGTATTTGGTGATCTTTTTATTTACTTCAGCTTTGGTGGTGCCTGAAAAACTTTTTCGTTTTCTCTCACCAACTTCGTTCATATACCAAACTACACCGCCCCAGCGGTTGTCAGTTCTTTTGAATATATTTCCGTTTGTAAGTAATTTTTTCTGCATATTATCACTCTCCTTGCAGGACAAACACTACCACAAAAGGTAGTGTTTATCCAGATAATTATTTCTCTGTCTGCAAATTAATCCATTCAATAAATTTATCTCTAGGTACAATTATTCGTCCGCCTACAGTCATTGAAGGAAAACTCTTTGTGTGTGATAATTCATAAGCACTTGTTTTAGAAATTCCAAGCACTTCTGCCGCTTCAGGAACTGACAGCATTAACGGTAACTCATCAAATGATTTATATTTACTTTCCATATTAATCACCATAGCCTTTCAGACTACAAAAATAAATTAAAATTATTAACGCCTTACTGTAGCCTAATAAGGCGCTAATGGTGATTACAGCCATCTCAAAATTATGCCATGGGCAAATTTTGAGGGCAATATAATCCGGATTAGTGTGAATTTTCACACTAATCTCCTTTCAGCCTGCCAACAAATGTCGGCAGGCATTTATTTTTTTTTACATACTCATAGTGTAATCATAATCATCGTATTCTTCATAACCTGAAGTCTTTTGTCCTTTAGCAAGACGCTTTTTGATACTATTTTTAGATAACTTGTATCTTTTTCTTGTGTATCTTCTGTTGTTTGTATTTAGAAGGTCTGCGAAGTTACCCATAAAATTAATGCTCCAAGTGATAAGACTTGCATTGCTGTCAGTGCCCAGTTGATTATCCTTTGCTTGAGCAGTGTGTCTTTCATATGCTCTTTCTCCAAAGAAAGACTGTTCGAAAAATCTTCTTTCACTCTCCCAGCCTGTAAGGATATCTCCTGCATTGTTTCCTTGGTTTCGTCCTTCAGTACGTTGGTCTGTCTTATGACTGACTTGTTGAAATCCGATTCTATCGCTTTCATAACTTTGCTGTGTTTCTTCGTTATTGAGCCTAGCTTCTCTATGTAGGTTTGCATATTCTCCGTCTGATTGTTTATCAAACCTGCCATCTGTTCTGTTGTAATCATTGTCTGAAGTATGTCCTGTTGCTGTTCCATTATTGATATTTGGTGTGCCAGCAGACTGATAAGGCTTTTCCAGTTCTCTTCTGTTATCACTGCGCAGGTCTGAGGTGTTTGTGCCTGTCTCATCATATCCTTCATTTCTTCGAAGGAATTCTTTCCGTTTTGTGAATTCATTTTCCATTGCTCCTTTCAAATATTTATCTTCGTGCAGTTTAAAATCT
>OIXS01000561.1_pt1 | contig 22514 bp, 18 predicted proteins | sample 1587841 | NCBI WGS metagenome assembly OIXS01 (sample SAMN03283254) | human gut metagenome | biome: human-associated habitat; material: feces | host: Homo sapiens | place: USA | collected 2013
GATCCGACAAATACCATTCAGGGTGATGGGCATGCGTTCCCGTCTACTTATGCAAGCAAGTCTCCGCTTCTTATTTGTCACAAATCTTCGGTTGGTGTCTTGTCCCTGAAAGATATTAGCTTTGAAACGGCACGTCGTGCTGAATACCAGGCAGACCAGCTTATTGCTAAGTATGCTATTGGTATTGGTGGTCTTCGTCCTGAATCTACCTTTATGGGTGTTATTAGCAATCCTGCTTAATAGCTTGTTGATAGATGTAGGGGAGTGTAATGCTCCCCTTTTTATTCTTTTAAAGGGAGTGAAAAGATGCTATTTGTATCCACAGAGTTAGACGCAATCAATCTGATTCTTTCAGGCATTGGGGAAGCTCCTGTCAATAGCTTAACAGAGAGTGAATCTATTGATGTTGATAATGCACGTAGTCTGCTTGCTACGGTGTCGCGAAACATTCAGCGTCAAGGATGGCAGTTCAACACCTTGACCAATGTAACTATTATGCCAGACACCAACAGCAAAAAGATTCGATATAATCCCTCATGGATAAAGATTACAGCGACGAATGGTGAGGTCTATGTAAAACGTGAGGATTTTCTGTACAACCTTACAGAGAAGACAGACACCTTCAATGAAGAGGTGCAACTTACCATTATTGAAGCAGTTGACTTTGAGGATTTGCCTGATGAGTTCAAAACATTCATTACAGCAGAAGCGGCTATTTTCTTTCAGGAACGTTACCTTGGTGACGAAAATGTATCTCAGGAGTTACGAATTGAAGAATCAAGAGCTTATGCTGATATTGTCCAGTATTGTATAGACACAGGTTCAAACATGTTTCAGACCGCAGGGATGCAGAGTGCATTGGAAAGGAGATAAGACACCGTGTTATACTCACAGAGCATTAAGAACTTTGTACAGGGTGTGTCTCAGCAGCCGTCACTCTTGCGGTTCCCTGAACAGCTTGAGGAGCAGATTAACGGTTTCTCGACAGAGGTTTCGGGGCTACAGAAACGTGTCCCTACAGTCCATCTAAATACACTCACAGACTTGAACCTTACCCAAGGTAGTAAACCTCTTGTTCATTTCATTGACAGGGATAAGCAACAGAAATACATGGTTGTCTTTGCAAATAACACTGTTAAGATTTATGACATGAAAGGCAACGAAAAGACTGTCAATATTGAAGATGGTGCTTATTTAGCTACCAACACTCCTCGTGATAACTTACGAGTTATGACGGTAGCTGACTACACTTTTGTACTGAACAATACAAAAACAGTGCAGTTGTCCAGCAAGAAGTCTCCTGACTATTTTAATAATCAGGGCAGTATGTTATATGTTCGTCAAGGGCAGTATGGCCGTACCTATCAGGTTTGGATTGATGGTGTGTCTAAATGCACCTGGACAAGCCCAAATGGGGATGCCGCTGACCAAACGAAGCAGATAGACACCAACTATATTGCAGACCGTATAAATGAACAGCTCCTCAATAATGGTGTGCCTACGGAACATCAAGATAATTGGATTCGTATTTGGAGTGGGGGTCTTGTTCAGACAGCCGATGGGTTTAACCATCAGGCACTCATTAATTTCAAAAAATCCATACAGCGTTTCAGTTTGCTTCCTGCTACGGCTCCTGATAACTATTGTGTCAAAGTAAAAGGCGACCCGAATGGTGCTAGTGAAGGCAGTTACTACGTAAAGTATTCCAAAGAGAGTAACGTGTGGGAAGAATGCGCTTGTCCAAATATCAACATTGAGTTTGATAAAACAACCATGCCCCATGCTATTATCCATAATGCAGATGATACTTTCACGTTTAAGGCACTTGATTGGGATGAACGAAAGGTGGGGGATGATGATAGTAACCCTTCTCCGTCTTTTGTAGGGCATACCTTGTCCAGTATCTTCTTTTATCGCAATCGCTTAGGTGTTTCCTCTCGTGAAAACATTATCATGTCTGAATCAGGGGAATACTTTAATTGGTGGATGACAACAGCCAATGACTTGTTAGACATAGATGGGATTGATGTTCCGATTACATCCACAAAAGCAAACCTGATTAATTATTGTGTTGTCTTTTCCGAAGACCTTTATGCTTTCTCGAATGACACACAGTTTATCATCCGTGCTGATTCCACCTTGACACCAAAAACAGCATCCCCTACAGAAATTACACAGTTCAATAGTTCTCCTGACTGTCAACCAAAGGTAGCAGGGAAGAACTTGTATTTCCCTTCTGAACATGGGGATTTCTCTACGATTCGGGAGTATTATACGGTTCAGGATATTTCACAGATGAAAAATGCACAGGATATTACTTCTCACATACCGAATTACATCGAATCGGGTGTCTATGACATTATTACATCGACGGCTGAAAATGTACTGTTCTGTCTGACAAACAAGGCGACAGACACCATTTACCTTTATAAGTATTTGTTTGCGAACGAAGAACGTATTCAGTCCTCGTGGTCTAAATGGGAATTTGATGGTGAGATTTATGGTGCAGGTTTCATAGGTAGTTATTTATATCTGCTCATGCGCAGAGGGACACAGATTACCATGGAGCAAATGGACTTCTCCGTAAACATTAAAGAGTTTGACGATACGGAAGTTTATCGTGTCTACCTAGACCAGAAGAAAGTGATGGATAATGGTGTCTATGATGCTGTATCCGAACAGACAAAGTTTGACCTCAAGGCGCTTTATGCCTACACAGACACCACACCATTGCAGAGTCTTTGTGTAGTCACTCATGATGGTGTCTTGCACGAAAATCTAAAAGCAGATGATGCCGGCTGTATTTATCTTGATGGAAATTTTGCAGGAAAGAAATTGGTAGTTGGGGAACCTTATTTGTTTAAGGCTGTCTTCACAACCTTCTACCTTAAAAAGAATGACAATGGAAACATTAGCTCCTATGCAGAAGGAAGGACACAAATCAAGAACATCCATATCAATTATGATCATACAGGTTTCTTGGCTTGCAGGGTATCTTACCTAGGGGGCAAAGAATATATGTATCGGATGACAAGTAAGATTCTTGGCACTTCTTCTGCTCGTTTGGGTAAGAAGCAGAATGAAACAGGAAAGTTTGATGTTCCTATTCATGCAAAGAATGAATCCGTTACGATTGCAGTTGAATCAGACATGCCAGTTCCCCTCTCTATTGTAGGGCTGAATTGGGATTGTCTATATACGACACGAACAAAGGGGGTATAGCGAATGTGTACCGTAGCACTTAATTATGGTATTTCAGCTCTTAGCTCTTTGTCTAAGCAGAAAGCAAGTAGGGCTGAAATTCAGAATCAGATTGATGCCAACAATCAGACCGCAAGGGGATTGCTCCAGTCTATGAACTATACCTTTCAAAATTATGAAACACAGCGTAGGGCCGCTTTCGCCGCTCAGATTGATGCAATGACGAAAGACAGGATGAACGCTCATAGACAGGAAGCGTCTGTTAAGGCCGCTGTCAACGAAGAGTTGGCAGGAGGTGGCAGAACAGCTAACTTGATTAATCGTAGTGTTCGTGCAGATGAATCTCGCGTTGCTTCGCAGGCGCAGGCTAATTATCAAAATAAAATGAATGAAATTGACCTTAATAAGGAAGCGGCACTTATCTCTACACGAAATGCTATCAATAGTATCCCGTCCGTTGAGACACCATCATATCTTACACAGGGTATGGAAATGTTTTCTGATTTCATACAGACCTATAATACCTTACAGGGGATTAAGAGCATGAGAAAGAAAGCAGGAGTTGAAGGCGGACATGGAAAGACACTTGATAGAAATACAGGGGACATTAAACCTGTAAATCTTGACCCCTATATCCACAGTGAAGATATTCACAATACAGGGAGTGGGGCACGAATTGTAGACCTCGACGAAGCGTCTGCAAAGTATGACAGTATGAATTTATTCAATCCTCATGGTCTATTTGCAAGCAATGCTATCAATGGGTACTTTAGTGGTGACATGAGTAGTGGCTTGTCTTATGATTGGTCTAATGGGGGTATTTCGAGGAGAGGTGCTACATGGCGAAACGAATTGCTAGTGCTGTAGGCACAGAAATGCAATTTATGCCGCAACCGGATGCAACATATCAAGAGCGTTTGACAGAGGTACAGGGTGTTAGAGGTACTAACCCCTCGTCCTCATCCACTACTATGTTTGCGCGTGCGGCTGATAATCTCAATAGTAATTGGTTGTCTTTCATCACAGACCGTGAAAAGCGCATGAATGAAGAGGGCCTTACAGAAGCCAACAGACTCATTGCGTCAACCACAGAGGAAGACAGACAGAAACTCAACACACTTGACATGGCCTTGACATATGGCTATGGGAATAACTTAGATAACCCTTATTTTATCGCATATAGCGACAAACTGCGTGGACAGGCTTTAGGCGATTCCGCAAAACTTGCATATACGGAAGAATTTGGTGATAGTCCTGCACGTACTCCTGATGAGGAAGTGAAGCGGTATGACGACTTTGTACAGAAGTATCGCCAGCGTTTCGTTGATAAAGGCCTTATTGATAATAATGTGTCTTTTGAGCAGGGCTTCAATGACAAGAATATTGAAAATCAGCAAACACTGATGGGCAATCATGTCCAGCGGGATATTGAGGACAGAATATCTGAAACCTTCAATAACATTAAGTCTGAATTGGGGTCTCTTACTTATGATGCCCCTACCATGACTCGTGATGAACAAGTACAGAAGCTTACAGAGATTTTCAATCAGAGTCGCTTGATGGGACTGAATCCTTCACAGCGACAGACACTTGTTGATAATTTCACCAAAGAGATTATTACCACAGGGACAATCAAGGACTTTAAGAATTTTAAAGCTACTATCCTTGACCGTATTCCTGTACAGACACGCTTAGATGGTACGACACAGACAATGGGGGACTTGGTAGACACCATGGAATTAGACACCCTAAATCTTGCCTATCGTAAAGCCCATATGGAAAAATCAAAGATGGACTTCACCAAAAAGTATGGAAAAGACAAAGACATGAATCGTGTCTATACCGATGTCATTAAAATGGGGCAGTCTGGAAATCGTTCAGATCGTGATAATGCTGAAATTCTTACAGGGATGCTGCCTGAAATTGAGAGTCTTCAAAATCAGCATAAAGCCGCGCAGGCTCGTATGGGTAAGGTGGGTGCTAAAGGTGTCACTACAGCCGCCAAATCACAGGCAAGTTCTGCTTCGGCTATGGAAAACATTCGGGCTTTCATGGAAGATGATAATCCTGTAAAAGATGGTTATGGCAGTTCCATTGGGAAACCTTTAGTTGGTGGCAAGGCGGTGGATTCAGGCACTGTTCTTAGTGCTTTTCAGGGGTACGAAACTCAGATTATCAATAGTGATGCGGATGAAGACACAAAGGCGCAGAAACTTATGAAGCTCTACACTTATTCAGGTGTAAGTAACGTAAAAGAGCAACTTGTGAATAGTGTTTTACAGACCATCAACAGTGCTACAGCAGACAGTGTAGAAGCGAATGGCGTCCCTAACTCCATCATATATCTTGTAAAAGCTCGTAACAGTAATCATGGACAGTTTGCGGGTGCTTTTGGTAGCAAGGTAGACGCCGCTATTGGAGCGATTGTGAACTTCTCCCATACGTCGGGCGAAGGAGATGCAGACAATGCACTCGTTCGAGGATATGCCAATTATTGTCGTATTAAAGACACCAGCGAACAGGATAAACAGAACTATATGTCGCAAATTAGAAGCATTGCCGCAGGTGGGTGGTCTATCGGTGGTATGGAAAGTTGGAATAGTGAAGGTAGTACGGCCCCTGATATTTCATGGGATAATCCACAGATTGCAGAAACCGTAAAGGACAGAGCTTTGATGTATAACTTAGCTTATCATGACCCCCAAGCCGCGTTAGATTCCGCTTGCAATGACATTAGGGATGCTTACGCTTACTATCATGGAGCTGTCTTTCCTAAGAACTGCTTCAATAGTGGCCTATCTCCTTCTACAGAGACTGCATTTGCAAAACAATCTCTTGATGCCCTTTGCTATCAATATGCAAGTAATTGGGGTGTGCCAGCCGAAGATATTAATGTATCGTATGATGAGGCATCTAACACGTGGTCTTTTTCAGAGAGCGCGAATGGGAACTATACACAGCTTTCTGGATCTGATATGGCTAATGAAATTCAGTATGTAGCCACCTATGTTCCGCCTTCTACTTCTAATAGTGGTGACTCTTCGACTGATGATAATACTGAATATGTATCTACAGCCGTGGGGAACAATGGGGTAACAGAAGAGCAAGCAAAGGATGTTGCCGAACATTCTGATTCTCCGGTTGAGGTAATTAAGGAACAGTTACACAGTGGCTGGCAGTGGTTGACAGGTAGATAGAAAGGAGATAAGACACTATGGCAGTTTCAAATAACATGTCCCTTGTCTATAATTGGTTTATCCAACATGAATATTCACCCACATTGGCCGCAGGGTTCGCCGCTAACTTTGCGGTTGAAACGGGCGGCGGTGAGGACATCAATCCTGACAGTACGTCCCCTAACGGTGCGTATGGGATTGCACAATGGCTTGATGAAAGCAGACAGACGAGTTTCAGAAACTTCATGGATGAGCATGGATATGATTCCAATGATATTTATGCACAGTTAGAGTTCGTTGATTGGGAGCTTCATAATACAGAATCACAAGCCTTGGAAGAGATTTCCAACTCTGACTTGTCGAGTGCTGAAAGTGCCGCCGCCGCTATTGCGAATTACTATGAACGTTGTCAAGGACAGACACTAGGCCTAAGACAACAGGTAGCAGGTGAGGTCTATTCAAACCTTTACGGGGGAGAAGACTATGATGCGTATGCTACGGGTTCCATTGGTTCTAGCAGTGAGGGTTCAGACACAGAAGACTACACTTCCTATTTACCCGACGACATGAAGGGCATTGATGGCAGTATGTATCAGCGTTTAGGGATGTTGTTCAAGAAAGCACAGGAATTAGGGGTTACTCCTCTTTTGACAGCAGGTGCGAATGATGATTCGCATACAGAAAACAGTTGGCATTATAAGGGCCTTGGTGCTGATATTGCATGGGATGGTTTGCAGTGGGGTGATGACACCTTATCTGCTCTTGCGGACTATGCAAGGTCGTTAGGATTTCAGGAAGTCATTAGTGACCCTCATGGAACAGGCCCTCACCTTCATGTGGCTAATCCTGATTTATCAAAGGAAGTCAATGCTCTCTTAGGGCCTAAACAAGCGACAACCACCTTTGGTGAGGGTGTCTTTACTCCTAAGATGCAGAACATGGTGAGTCCTGAAATACAGGCACTAGCAGATGCAAAACTCCAGATGCAGAAAGCCTATGAAGAATCCCTGAAAGAAAAGCCTGCTATCCTTGAGGGTATTTGGCATGACTTCAAGCACAGTGGCAACTTTGCGTATGAGTTTGTTGATGCCCTGTATACTGACCTCTTCCACAGTGACCTTGATGCTTTTGGTCGTAATAAGATTACCGATGCAGACCGTAACTACATCAAGGCCGCCATGGGGAGTGGTAATGAAGCAGAGGCACAATGGATTATTGATAATGCGAAAGACCCCACACAGTTGTATTACCTATTACAAAAGAAGTCCGATGAGATGGCCGAAGACACAAAGTACGCCGCTTACTATAATTCGGTAGGCGCACATACTCTTGGCACTATCTTAGGGGCTGTCTTAGACCCATTGAACGCACTTCCTGAATTGAAGGTCTTCCAGGCCGGGAAGATTATGAAGGCACTCGGTGGCGTGGTAAAAGACACACGTATCCTTGATAGTGCCGCTAAGGCCTCTGCTGAAAAGATTCTCAGTGCAGGGGGCGCTAAGGCCTCTGCTGAAAAGATTCTCAGCGCAGGGGGCGCTAAAAGAATTGGGGACACAGCATTAAATATGGCCGCTATGGGAGCTATTCAGCAACATGCCGCCAACCTTGGTAATGGTACAGATGATAGCATTGCAGGAGCGGCTATGATTGCAGGTATCTCAGGTGGTGTCTTACGCACACTTGGAATGGCAGGAAAGGACCTGTTCCATAAAGATCCTGCTATAGCTAATCTGGCTCGTACAGCAGATAGGATTGAAGAAAGTGCCGCACGTGATGCGGTAGGATTAAAGACACCCTACACCATTATGGATACAAAGGAAGCCGCTTCCAAACTCCATGATGCGGAATACTTCACGAAGCAGGAAGGAAAGATTGCAAGTTCCGTAGCAGAGCGTGATGATGTATTTGCATTATCGCTGAAAGACGCAAAGAAACTTGGAGCTTCCATGGGTATTAAAGTGTCTGATAACACGAAAGGGTTCTTTGTTCCTCATGGTGATTATACCGTAGTAGTCAAAGACAACATCAATGGATCTAAAGAATTAGAGGGTGTCTTAGCACATGAAATTGGTGTTCATCAATCTTTGAAAGACACTATGGGTGCTGAACGCTATCAGTCCTTGATGAATTTTGTGTCTACACAAGCAAAGGACACAACATCTAAATTTGCACAAGCCGCAAGACTTGCCAATAGTACAGACCCCGAAGAAATTCTCGGTTATGCCATTCAGCATGATATGTTGAGTCGTAAATCGAGTCATTCCTTGGTGTCTAACTTTAGAGAAGGTCTAAAGGAAATGGGTTTTGGTGATAAATCCCGATTCACCAACAACGAGATTCTCGACATGGTCGATACAGCGGTTCGCTACCAGAGCTTAAAAAAGCAGGGTATTATTGTCAATCCCGATGGGAGCATTGTTCAGAATGGTGTTCATTTCTCGAGAGACAACATGCTCGCTCCTGAAAGTCTTCTTGACTATGAAAAGAGTGCAGATGAATTGGCACAGGAACGAAAAGGAAAGACAGCCTTTGAAAAGACCGTCAATACCTTATCGGGATGGATGGATAATAAAGCGCTCACCCGTACTCCGTATGGGGCCGCTTATCATTCTCCGTCCATGACGCTTGCGAAGAAAGCATCTGAATTATGGGAAGATGCACAGCGGCGTGGTACATCTCGCAATGGTTCCAATATGCCATCTGCTGAACGTATGAAGGACTATCTCATGGGACAGCTTGATAAGTACAAAGGTGAGATTCTTGATGCTCGTAAAGAGTGGATTCGTGACCACTATGGTACAATGGGTGTCATTACTCCTTTCCGCAAGGGGGATGCCCATAGACAAGAATTTGATAAGCTTGTCATTGATAAGTTTAATAGCTTGTCTAAACAGCAGACACACATTAACATTGATGATAAAATGGTAGACCAGAATGTCATGAAGGCTGTCAAGTCTTTGCAGAATCTTTATGACACTCGCGTTGACCTTGGTAAAAATTCATCCTCTATTTTTGGTGGTTCTATGGAACGTAACTTGATTGAGAATGGATGGTATTCAGTCGATGATGAATTTCATCGCTTAGTTGACCCTGATGCTTACAGAGAGTTTGTGTCTAACTTCACCACCACAGGTGATAAGGGAGCGAGATCTTTTATGGAGCAATATGCATTAGCCGCTTCCAATACACCGACTTCTCGTAAGCTCATAGGGGATATGATTAAACGAGAAAAGGAATTGAAGTTACAGCGTGAAATACATGATGCTGAAACCTATCTGAACACAGAAGGACGTAAAAGTTCTGAAAAGGTGAAACGAGTCAAAGAAGACCTCGAACAGAAACGTTCTCATACCGTGAAGGACACCACAGATGCAGAAATTGATGAGTTCCGCAAGACAAAGTGCAAAGAGTGGGCAGACAATATCATGCAACCTCTTGAGGATAAGTTAGATGGTTTAGACACCGATGGCGCTACCTCGAAACTTGGTGACTTGAACTTCTTCCGTGGGCGTCTTCCGATGGACACAGGGATTGTCATGGATATTAAAGATGCAGAGGGTAATGTTGTTAAAGCCTTCTCCTTTGATAATGACCTTAGATACTATGACCTCGAACACACACTGAACAGAACGAATAGACGCTTTGCAGGTGAAGTAGCAGTCCGTAATGTCCTTGGTTCTGCTAATGAATATGGTGCTTTCGTGAAGAAGGTACTGCATGAATTGCGTCTTGCTTCCATGGGTAATGATGGCCGTATCAATAGTTCCACAGCTGAAAAGAATAAACGGTGGTTCTTAGATAACATTGCACGACTCCGTGGGATGCGTGACCACTACGAACGGAACATCTATGATGAAGGTTCAGCAGTCACAAAGATTCTCAATAACTTTGCATACTTCAAGCGTGGCGGCTCAATGGGATGGAACCAGTTAGGCGACTTAGGGGGTGCTATTGCCTATGGTGGACTGAAACAGGTATTTGGTGTCTTCAATCCCTTACGGAAATTCGTACAGGATGTTCGTCTTGGAAAAGCCAATTCTGACATGGTAGAAGACCTCTCATGGCATGTCTTTGGGGAACCTATAGAACGCTACATCTTCCGTGGTAATTGGGGAGACACACAGACCCGTAATGCCTTGTCTAAACGAGGATTTGGGGTAGACAATCTATTGATTAGTGCGGCGGATATGACGCACAATCTGGGTAAGTTCACCTCACAGATTAACATGCTTGGACATATGACAGACACAATGGTGCGCTCTGCTCGTAGTGCGGCCATTACAGACTCGATGCGTTGGGCGCATGGAGAAACCTTCAATGCTTTACGTAATCCATTCAGCAAGGCAAATATAAAGGCTCTTGGCAGACACGTAGACCTTGCACAGATGAAAAAAGACTTGCGTACCTATCTGAAGTGGGACGGCAAGAAAGGGACTGTTGCAGATGGTTTTGATGCAGATGCATGGAGAAAAGAAAAACCTGATACCTTCTGGGCTTGGTATGATCTGATACAGAATCAGGTAGAAAAGAGTGTCTTATTGAGTTCGTCCGAAGGCAACCGAAACATGCTGAAAGACACCAACTCTGTAATGCGGCTTGTCATGATGTTTAAAGACTTCAATATGCGCTCAAACAATGCTCAGTTTATGCGAATGCTTCAACAGCATGAAGCACAGGATGCCATGGCCTTTGCATTGTCTCTTATGACCAATACAGCCGCTTTCGCCGCTCGTAACGGAGCTAAGATGACCGCTCTGTATGCAATGGGACAAACAGACGCCGCTAACTACATCAAGGAAAATTATCTGAATGACAAGGCACTCGCAAAGGCCGCCTTTTTCCGAACAGGTTTCTTGTCGCCACTGAGTGTTATAAATGATGGGTGGGAAGCTATGTATGGCTCACCTACAATCAGAACAACAGTATCACAGTATCGTAATAACCCCCCTAAAGAAATAGGTGATTATATTGGGAATTTTGCACAACAGTTGCCTGCCGTGGATACCCTGTCTGATATGACATGGAAACCAATTCGTAGTGCCTATCGTCTGGCTACCAGCAAGGGGACACAAAAGGATTTGAGGACGCTATTAAATCTGGCTCCTGTTCCTGATTTCATCCCTTATACGCAGGCTATAGACACACTGTCTAAATTGAATAGTTTGAAAGCTAAATAAAAGGAGAGTGATACATAGTGGCAAACACAACAGGCTTTAAAGCTCGTGTGGAATATGAAGTTACCGATGGGACACAAACGACGTATACGTTCCCTTTTTCATATCTCCGCAAGAAGTTTGTCATGGTGTCTATCCTTCACTCTGATGCTTCGGAAACAGCATTGGCGTATGGGGTAGACTACACAGTCAATGATTTATCCGTGTCTTTGACCACACCTGCACAGGTTGGAGAACATATCATTATTTATCGACAGACAAGTACAGATAAGATTGTTACGTGGAATGACGGCTCTATCTTACTTGCACGTGACATGAACACAGAAGATGCTCAGATGCTCCACTTGCAGGAAGAACAGCAAGACTATATTATGGCTCATGCTATTTCTACGAAAGTAACAAGTGATAAAGAGGTTCTTTGGGATGCATTGAATCATCGTGTCATTAACGTAAGTGACCCCAAAGACCCTCAAGATGCCGTAACGAAAAACTACATGAAAACTGTTCAGGGTGGTTTTGTAACAGCCAATACAATTTTGGTACAGGAAGCAACGAAGCAAGCGTCCGCCGCAAAGTCTTCTCAGGAAGCCGCTAAGACCTCGGAGACAAATGCGCATACTTCGGAAACCAATTCCGAAATCTCTCATCAAAAGGCGAAGAAGTGGGCAGAATCTACAGATTCTCCGGATGGTGAAGCGGATACGGATAGTACCACAGGGAAGACACAGAGTTCTAAAGAGTGGGCTTTGTATAGCAAAACGAAGGCACAGGAAGCGGCAACGTCCGCAACGAACGCTAAGAGTTCTGAGACAAACGCAAAGACCTCGGAAACCAATGCGAAAACCTCGGAGACAAAAGCGGCTGTGTCGGAAGTTAATGCAAAGACTTCTGAAACCAATGCTAAGTCCTCGGAAACAAAATCTAAGGATTCTGAAAATGCCGCTCGTGTGTCTGAACAGAATGCCGCTGAAAGTGCAAGGGTAGCAACGGAGAACGCTATGGACTTCAATATGTTGAAGCGGAATAAATCGTACTCCGTTGGTGATATTGCCTACTCCTCTTATCTTCCTTCATGGGCTAGATTGGAATGTGTCACAGCAGGTACAACAGCAGATACAGTGCCTTCCTCTATTACTATGGTGTCTAGTGGTGGGGGGGTACTAATTAGTGATGGTACCGTAACTTGGATTGTCGATGATGTACGAGATATGACACCTGCAGGGTGTGTGAGAGGGAGTTTGTTCTTGCCTAAAGGATACATTAAAGCCAATGGCGCTACTGTACAGAGGGCGGACTATCCTAGACTCGTACATTTCATTGAAAGTAATAATTTATGGACAGATGACATAACAACTAATGCAGGGCTATTTGGTAAAGGTGACGGAAGCAGTACCTTTGTACTTCCTGATTATCGGGAACGGATAATGCAGTATACAGAGGGGAGTATAGGGGCTAAAAGAGATGCGGGTATCCCTAATTTAAAAGGTTATTTTAATCTCTTTCAGGGTGGGCTTGCCCCTAGTGCAAATCTAGATTTTACTCATCCTTTTTCGGCAGGCGACACGAGTAATCATCCTTTATTCGCCACTACCACAGAAGTAAGAACTTCTATGTCTGGATTGTGGTTTGATGCATCTACAGTTAGTCCAGTTTACAATTCATCGAATACCGTACAGCCCCCTGCAATTAATGTCATCCCTATTATTCGATATTAAGGAGAGATGAATACACAATGGAATACACAAAAGTAGTATATGCCTTTAACCTCTTGACAGGAGAGTATGAAGGCCCTAAAACACTCGACAGTACAGACCGCAGTCCTATCAGTGGTTCCCTGTAACATGGTAGAAGTAGCACCACCAGAAATTCCAGAAGACCGCAAATGCCTCTGGGACGGGACACAGTGGATTCTTAAAGAAGTCGAAAAGCCAAAAGAACCTGAAATTCCAGAAGCGACACATGCTCCAGAAAAACCCTCACAGGCACCATCTTTGTCTGAACGCATTGCAGTTCTTGAGGATGCTGTGAATACCTTAATGGAAGGAGTGGCTACGAATGGCTAAATACTTGGCATACCAGATTATTTTGCAGAAACTAAAGTACAACACAGTTATTACAAGATTCCCGAAATACAAAGGGGATATTGATAAGGTGCTTGACGGTATGGGCTGGATGATTGATGACAATGGAGACTGTGTTGGGAAGACTGACTAAAAAGGAAGATGAAAAATGAAACGAGGTACACTACATAAGATGATTAACACACTATGGAACTTATGGACAGCCACGGAAGTAAAGATTGGCTGTCTTTTTTCTATTGCTTGGTTGTGTTTCAATCAGCTTGTGGGGGGTGTGGATGCGCAGATTAGTGCTTTGGTTGTCCTTGTGACTTGTGACATTATCACAGGCATTTGGGCTTCCTTCAAGCTCCATGCCTTTGCAAGTTCGATTGCGACACATGGCCTATATAAGAAGGCCGCTATGTTCCTTATCATTGGCCTGGGTGTCTTGCTTGATTCAGCAATGAACACTCACATGGTACGGACGTTATTCATTGGGGCCTTTGCAATCGTAGAAGCCCTTAGTATTGTTGAAAATATTGATCGTATTGGTTACGGTCAGTACATCCCTAGCTTTATCAGGGGTGCGCTTGCTCAGATTGCAAAAGAAAAGAAGGTGGACAGATTAGATGACCAGTAAAGTGATTGATGTTTCCTATTATCAGCGCAATATTGATTATGATGCAGTAGAAGCCGCTGGGGTTCAAGGTGTCATCATCAAAATTTCCGAAGGGTGTTCCGAAGAAGACACATGGGTAAGACACGCAGAAGAATGTAAATCTAGGGGTATCCCTTGGGGTGTCTACTGTTTCTCTCATGCCCAGACACCCGAAAGGGCAAGGGAAGAAGCTCAGACGGTCTTAGGACTACTTGGTGATGATGTGCCGCCTATGGGCATTTGGTACGATTGTGAAGCCGATGAATGTTTTGCGGAAGGTGTAGACACAACAGCGATATGCTCTGCTTTTATCGTAGAATGCAACGAAGCTGGATTTACTGCGGGCATTTACTCGTCTTCCTTGAAGTTTACAGACTACATGGAAAACTCCATTCAGCCTAACCTGCTTGCTGATTATGTACCATACTGGATTGCAGATTACCGTGGATACAATGGTTTTGCTCAGACGTACCCAGATAAGCATGTAGCAGGTTGGCAGTGGAGTGATAATGAATATATCGGGGACACAAATGTTGATATGAATGAATGGTATGAGGAGCTGTAAATGAATGATGACAAAATCAAATATGCTGAAAAAATTGTTGCTGTCTGCATTATTGGTTGTCTCGCTATCTTCTGTCTCTTTTGCATCTACAACTACCTATCCACAGACAAATCAGCAGACAATCACAATGACACTATCACAATACAACGAATTGAAGATGAACATAGACAGCTTGGAGATGAACTTGCAGATATTAGAACAGAACTCCAGTACGGACAAAAAGCAGTTACTAGAGCTGAAGAACGAGTTGGAGACCTGCAAGAGTCAAATGCTGTTAGCACAGAAAAACTCAGAGAAAGCAGAGAACTTATTAAAAGAAGTAGAGACATCTTTAAAGACGTTGACAGAGCAAATGGACTCCCTGAAGCACAAACTGGCAGTGAAGGAACGACAAAATAAACTGGCATGGTCTGTTGCAGGTGGTCTCCTGATTGGTCTGGTTGTGAAATAAGAAAAGTTATTTTTGCCCATGAGTAATTTATTCTAAGGACAATGATATGTGTCTAAAAACGCTCCGGGAGCGTGATAGAGGAGAAAAAACATGAAAGTACGTATGAAAAATATAGAGAAACCGTCAATGGCTAAGGCAATCCGTGAAAAATGTATAGATTGTTGTTGTGGAGACACAGCAGAAGTACGTAAATGTATAATGGATAAATGTCCTCTGTTTCCGTATCGATTTGGGTGCAATCCCAAAAGCTATATAAACAGGAACAGAGATATCGTTAAAATTATTCCCTAGACCGACTGGGAAGGGGATAGAGACACATAAGGCTCCCTCTAGGTGTAATTACCTATGGAGCCTTTTATTATTTTTAAAAGGTGATTCTAATGGCAATAAATAATATTTTATATAGCAGTGAAAGTGAAGTATGGGAGACACCACAGGCTTTATTTAATAAATTGAATGATGAATTTCATTTTGATATAGATGTGTGCGCCACCCCTGAAAATGCGAAATGCTGTAAGTTCTTTTCACCCCTTGAAGACGGCTTATCACAAGACTGGCAGGGTGTCTGTTGGATGAATCCACCCTACGGAAAAAAAATAGGAGCATGGATGAAGAAAGCGCTGGAAGCAGAGACAACAGTTGTCTGTCTTGTACCTTCACGAACAGATACAAAGTGGTGGCATGAGTACGCCATGAAAGCCTCGGAGATTCGTTTCATCAAAGGACGTTTGAAATTTGGAGATAGTAAAAATAGTGCGCCTTTCCCTAGTGCAATTATTGTGTTTGGAAATACGCACAAAGATTTAAAAGTATGTAGTATGGAGAGAGGATGATGATATATGGCTAATTTTAACATTCCACAGGAATTGATTGACCGTTTAGCCACAGAAGAAGTACAGGCACTCTTAGAGGGCCTTGAGGATGAAGAACAGCGCAAAAATCCTGCCTTTCTCGCAAAGGTACGCCAGTTCTTGAAAGACAACGATTTCAACACTACTGTTGAGATTGAAGGTGTCAAAGAAGTAAAACAGGAAGCATCTAAGATTCCTGACTTCATGGAACTTGTGAAAGAAGGTTGATAGATTGAAATGGAGTGAAGCGGATGTCCAGAAGGCACGTGAACACTTCTGGGCATTTGTCTATATTGTATGGCGGTCTATTGACCTTCCACAGCCAACACCCATTCAGATTGATATTGCAAACTATCTCCAGAACCCACCTAAAGACCGTATCATTCTTGAGGGGTTCCGTGGTGTCGCTAAGTCCTTCTTGACATGTGCTTATGTAGTGTGGAGATTGTGGAAGGAAAGACAGCTAAAGATTTTGATTGTGTCTGCCTCTGGGGACAGAGCGGATGCGAACGCTCGCTTTATCAAGCGTATCATTCAGACACTCCCTTTCCTGTCTGATATGATTGCAGACAAGGGGCAGTTAGACACACAGAATATCTTTGATGTTGGGGGTGTCGTTCCTGATATTTCCCCATCTGTAAAGTCCATTGGTATCACAGGGCAGATTACAGGGACACGTGCAGACATTCTAATCGCCGATGACGTAGAAGTCCCGAAAAACTCAGCAACACAGCAACAGCGTGATAAGTTATCAGAGGCCGTAAAGGAATTTGATGCTATCTTAAAACCTAAGGGACAAATCATTTATCTAGGGACACCACAGACAGAATCAAGTTTGTATAACGTTCTGAAAGACCGTGGCTATATTGTCCGTGTCTGGCCTGTCTTGTATCCACAGATATCAAAAATTGAAGACCATTATGGCAATACGCTGGCCCCCTCTATCTATGATAAATTAATGGCTAATCCTGAGCTGGAAGGGAAACCAACAGACCCTAAACGATTCAGTGAAGATGAAATTGCTAAACGTTCCCTGTCCTATGGTAAAGCTGGCTTTGCTCTCCAGTTCATGCTTAATACTCGGTTGTCTGATGCGGAAAAGTATCCATTGAAAGTATCAGACCTTATTATTACTTCTCTGGACATGAAAGAATCCAGCTTGAAATGGTCATGGGCCAAAGGAAGGGAACAGCTGTTGAAAGACATACCGTGTACTGCTATGGCTGGTGATTATTACTATTGTGAGCTGTCACGGAGTGAAGAAACAATGCCCTATCAGACAACTATTATGGCAGTAGACCCTAGTGGTAGAGGTACAGACGAAACAGTCTATGCGATCATTAAGTACCTGAATGGTTATTTGTTCCTTATGGATATGGGTGGATTTAAAGAAGGTTATTCAGACATGACATTAACACAGCTGGCCAATCGTGCTAAGTTTTGGGACGTAGATGTTGTTGTCCCGGAAGATAACTTTGGAGACGGTATGTTCACTAAGTTGATGACACCTATCTTTAATCGTATTCATCCTTGTGGTATTGAGCCAGTGGTAAATAGGGGACAAAAGGAAGCACGAATGATAGACACACTGGAACCTGTCATGATGCGACATAAACTGATTGTGAATCAGCCAGTCGTTGAACAGGACTATAAAGTATTCATGCAAGACTATCATTACTCTTTGATATATCAAATGACCCATCTCTGCCGGGAAAAGAACGCACTGAGTCATGACGATAGATTGGATGCATTGACTATTGGCGTGGCTTATTTTCTGGAGAATATGGATGTTGATGAAGATAGACAATTGACAGAGCTTACAGCAGAGCAGTTGGAAGACTGGCTTTGTGAGTCTGTTTTGCCTAATCATACAGATAATGTGAATAATAATAAGTGCATTAAGGCTATAAGGAAACTTAGAGAAAATTAATTGTGGCACGTATAAACAAACTAATAATTGTTCCAATAAAGGGATAAAGGGACAAAAAGTATATAGTAGTACTATTCGTATCTCGACGTAGCCTTCGAGAATCTAATCTTTATACTCTATTCATAAGTCTACTAAGATTTCAAAGAGAGATTTAAGGGATAATGATTGATGATTATTGATTATCTCCTAAAATCTCTCTTTATATATTCTTATAGGTTTTATAAGGTTCTCTAGTCTACTAAGATTTCCTTTACTGCACTAAAGGAGCTGAAACGACCATTGAAGACCCAAACATTCTTAAAACTTGATGTTGATGATTTTTTGTCTACTCCCTCTAATGAATGGGACAGACAGATAGCTTTCACACCAAAAGAAGTATCTCAAATGCTGAGTGTACCTCTTTCAACAGTTTATGCCCTATGCTATAATGGGAGACTGAAAGCATTTAAAATAGGTGCACACTGGCGTATACATCGCAAGGGACTCTATGAGTTCCTCAAGCACTCGATAGACACCAATATTATTCTATAAGCACTAATAAGCACTTGATATTCTCGCAAACGGCTTAGTTAAGCGAATTGTGACCTTATAGACTGGGGTAAAACTCTAATAGTATTTTTTTGGAATTGGAGAGATAAACTACATGGATATTACGGGAAATCGTTTTTATTTTATACTGTCCTATGGCTGCCAGATGAATCAGAGCGATTCTGAGCATTATGCCGGCCAGCTTGAAGAATTGGGCTACGGTCCGACGGAAGACATGGAACAGGCCGATGTCATTTTGATCAACACGTGCTGTGTCCGCGAAACGGCGGAAGACAAGACGCTTGGCAAGATTGGCGAACTGAAGCACTTAAAGGCGAATAATCCGGATCTGATCATCGCTGTTACGGGCTGCATGGCCCAGGAATGGCAGGATCGTCTCTTTGAACGGGCACCGCATATCGACCTGGTCATTGGGACGCATAATATACATAAACTCATCGACATGATTAAGGAACGGCAGGAACAAGGCCGGCACCTCTTGTCGGCTGACATGGGCGCACCGGCCTTTCACGATTTGCCGACAAAGCGCTTCCACAAGTTCTTTGCCTGGATTCCCATCATGAACGGCTGCAATAATTTCTGTACGTACTGCATCGTGCCGTACGTACGGGGCCGCGAAGTAAGCCGGCCTATGGATGCCGTCCTGGAAGAAGTGAAACAGGCTGCTGCCGGCGGCTATAAGGAAATCACCCTCCTTGGCCAGAACGTCAACTCCTATGGCAAGGACCTGGACGGGAAAATCGATTTTGCCGAGCTCCTGCGCCAGGTTGATAAGATCGACGGTATCGAACGGGTGCGTTACATGACGAGCCATCCGAAGGATATGAATTTTGACGCCATCGACGCCATTGCTGAATGCAAGAAGGTCGTCAACCACATGCACTTGCCCATTCAGTGTGGCAACGACGAGCTCCTGCGCCGCATGAACCGGGGCTATACAGTAGAACATTATATGGAACTCGTCGACTATGCCCGTAAGCGCATTCCCGACCTGGTCCTGACGACGGATATCATCGTCGGTTTCCCCGGCGAAACGGAAGCCATGTATTTGGATACGCTGGAATTCCTCAAGCGCTGCCAGTACGACATGGCCTATACGTTCATGTTCTCGCCGCGCACTGGCACGCCGGCAGCCCGCATGGATGGCCAGATCGACCAGGCAGAAAAAAGCCGCCGCCTGCAGGGCCTCATGGATGTACAGAATGTCTACAGCCTGGAAAAGAACAAGGCTATGGAAAACAAGGTCTACGACGTCATCGTCGAAGGGCCGACGAAAAACGATGAACACAACTGGTTTGGCCGTACGACAGGCAACAAGATGATCATCTGGGAAAACGACGGTACGACGGCTATTGGCGACACGGTTCCGGTTGTCGTCGATAAAGGCCAGACGTGGGTCCTCAAGGGCCATTTACAGAAGTAGGAAAGCTGGGAAAGGAGTGGGACTTTGCCGGAAACAAAAGCAAAAATGACTCCCATGATGAGGCAGTATCTGGAAGTCAAAGAACAATGCAAGGATAAAATTTTATTTTTCCGTCTCGGCGACTTTTATGAAATGTTTTTTGACGATGCCCTGACGGCGTCGCGGGAACTGGACCTGACGTTGACGGGCCGGGGCGGTGAAGGGAAGGACCGGGCACCTATGTGCGGCGTACCCTTCCATTCGGCCGATACGTATATTGAACGGCTCGTGCACAAGGGCTATAAGGTGGCTATTTGCGAGCAAATGGAAGACCCGAAGCTGGCTAAAGGCATCGTCAAGCGGGAGATCATCAAGGTCATCACACCGGGGACGATTACCCTGGAAAACGCCGTGGCATCGAAGCAAAACAACTACATTGCCTGCGTCACAGAAAAGGATGACCTCTTGTCCCTGGCACTGATGGACGTGACGACCGGCGAATGCCTGTGGGCCCTGTGCGCCGCGTCGGTCCTGGAGGATACGCTCTTTGATATCCTCTCGGTCTACGTGCCAAGCGAGCTCATTTATGCCGATCTCGGTAAGGACGAAGGAACGGTCCTGGCGTACGTCAAGGGCCATATGTCCCAATGCGCCGTCACCAAGCTCGAGCCGTCAGCGGAAAAGGACTACGACGAACTGGCCCGGGCTCACTTTGCAGCTGACGCCTTAGGCGCTGCCGCCTCGGCTACGCGCTGCATTGGCCTGCTCCTCGATTACGTGCAGGACGTCATGAAATCGGATATTTCCCATATCAACCGTTTGGAACGCATCGATAACGACCGGCGTCTGGTCATCGACGCAGCCAGCCTGCGCCATTTGGAAATTACGCAAAACGTCCGCGACGGCGGCCGCAAGGGGACCCTTCTCGACGTCCTCGACCAGACGCGGACCGCCATGGGCGGCCGTCTCCTGCGCAAATGGCTGGAAGCGCCTCTCGTGCGCATTGCCGACATTACGCGTAGGCAGGACGCCGTAGAAGAACTGGTCCAAGGGGAAATCATGCGCCAGGACCTGAACGCGTCCCTCGACAGGATTTATGATTTCGAACGCATTTTGACGCGCATCGAAACGGGTACGGCCAGCCCGAAGGACATGGTGGCCCTGCGCGAATCCCTGAGCGTCATCCCGGCTGTAAAGAGCGTTCTCGCCGGCGCCCACAGTGACCTCCTGCAGCGCCTCAATAGCTCCCTGTCGGAGCATCCTGAAGTCTATGACCTCCTCAGCCGTGGCATCAAGGACGATCCGGGCCTGGTCATCCGCAATGGCGGCGTTATCCGCGACGGCTTTAACGCCGATCTCGATGAAATCCGGGCCATTGCCGCCAACAGCCACGCTTTCCTCCAGGAAATGGAAGAACGGGAAAAGGAAAAGACGGGCATTAAGATGAAAATCGGCTATACGAAGGTCTTCGGTTACTATTTTGAAATTTCCCACGCCAATACGAAACCGGTGCCGGACTATTACGTGCGCAAACAGACCCTGGTCAATGCCGAACGCTATATTACGCCGGAGCTGAAGGAATTTGAAGTCAAGATTCTCACCAGCCAGGAACGGATGCTCTCCCTGGAATACCAGCTCTTTGGGGAAATCCGTAAAGCCGTACAGCAATATATTCCGGCCATGCAGGCTACGGCCCGGGCCATTGCCCAGGTAGACTGCCTGTGCAGCCTTGCCGCGACGGCCCACGATAACCGCTACGTGCGGCCCAGCCTGAACGGTGACGACCGCATCACTATCCACGACGGCCGCCACCCGATCATCGAAAAATTCCTGCGCGATGAGCTTTTTGTGCCAAACGACGTAACCCTTAATCACCAGGACCACGAGGTATTGGTCATTACGGGTCCTAATATGGCCGGCAAATCGACGTACATGCGCCAGGTCGCAGTCTTGGTCCTCATGGCCCAGGCAGGCTCCTTCATTCCGGCGCGGGACGCGTCCATTTGCCCGGTAGACCGCATCTTTACGCGTATTGGTGCCAGCGACGATATCCTCACAGGCCAGAGTACCTTTATGGTAGAAATGAAGGAAGTGTCGTACATCCTCAAGCACGCTACGCCGCACAGCCTGCTCATCCTCGATGAAATCGGCCGTGGCACGAGCACCTTTGACGGCATGTCCATTGCCAGGGCGGTCATCGAATACTGCCTGCAGCATGTCCATGCGCTGACGCTTTTTGCTACGCACTATCATGAACTGATCGCCATGGCCGACGATTCGGAAAAGATCAAGAACTATACCGTCGCCGTGAAGGAACGGGGCAAGAGCATAAAGTTCCTGCGCCGCATCGTCCCCGGCGGGGCGGACCGCAGCTATGGCCTGCACGTAGCCCGGCTGGCCGGTTTGCCGGAAAAACTCCTGCAGCGGGCCGAGGTAATCCTGGAAGAGCTCGAATCCCAAGGCGGCACTACAGTAACGCCTATGGCCCCGGCAGGGA
>OIXS01000565.1_pt1 | contig 22421 bp, 19 predicted proteins | sample 1587841 | NCBI WGS metagenome assembly OIXS01 (sample SAMN03283254) | human gut metagenome | biome: human-associated habitat; material: feces | host: Homo sapiens | place: USA | collected 2013
CCTGGACACCCTGATTAAGAGTCAGGTGCTCTACCAACTGAGCTAATCGCGCATTTTCAATTTTCTGTGTCACGCTTTCCGTAACGACAAGATTAATTATATAATAAGGTTTTTAAAAATGCAAGTACTTTTTTTATTTTTTTCATATTTTTTTCACAGCTCTCATATATTGATATGGGGGTTGAATTTATGAACCATATTATCCATTATGTTACAACCAATTTCAAAAAAATCTTTCATACTGTCTGCACAGAGATTATCTCCTGCATTCAAGGCACAGCTCTGCATTTTGTCCTGGTCGCTGCCTTTCTCGGAACACTGAATCATTTCCTGTATTTTTTATCCGGGCAGTCTCCAATCGTTGCACTTTTCTGCCCGGTTAATGAATCCGTGTGGGAACATTTGAAACTTTTATATTTTCCTTTTTTATTCGTAAGCATATGGGAATATCTGTCTCTGCATCCGGTTGTTTTACCGTTCTTTTACTGTCGGTATCTGGGTGTGCTTCTCGGAATGTTTTTTACTGTTTCTATTTTTTACACATATTCCGGGATTCTCGGCCGGAATTTCCTGATCTTAGACATCCTGCTTTTTTATTCCAGTGTAATATTTTCATTTGGAATGTCTGAATATATTTCCGGCAAGACCCGTTCTCCTCACGAGACAGAACCTGGCTTTGTAGTCTCACTCTGGTTGATAACATCATTTTTCTTCTTTGTATTTACATGTTTTCCGCCAGATCTTCCGTTATTCTATTCAGCATAAGTACAACAACCATCAACACATTTCCCTACATATATAATTAATTATTCACACCATGATGTGCAACATAGCTGTTAAGATCCAATGCTTTGAACACATATCCCTGTGACTGATAATATTCAATAATTTTCGGCAGCGCTTCCACAGTTGTATCTTTTGTCTCGGAATCATGTGACAGCAGGATGATATTATTGTCATGGAAACTGGTTGCCTGATTCACAAGCTGTTCCGTTGTTCTCACGGCCCCGTCTCCCGAACTTCCATTCCAGTCATAATATTGATATCCTCTTGCCTGAACCTCCTGCGTAAGCGTTGTCATAATTCCCTTCATGTAACTTGCAGATATGGTATTCGAAGATCCTCCCGGAAATCTGATAAAACACGGAACATAGCCGATCTCTTCTTTTACAAGCTGTCCAATCTGGTCAAGATCCTGAAAATATGCATCAACAGATGCATACACCTTTGCGTAATCATGAGAATATGTATGCATTCCGATCGTATGTCCCTTATCATAAGCCTTTTTGATCATATCTTTATATTCCGGCATGGCTCCTGTAACAAAAAACGTTGCTTTCGCATTGTATTTATCCAAAATATCCAGCACCGCCTGCGTATTCTTAGACGGTCCGTCATCCAACGTCAGATAGACAACTTTTTCATCCGATTGTTCTGTTGTACCCACTTTTCTTCCTGATTGAACTGCAAATTCACTTCTGTCATCTGCCTGATCTTTTTGGCCTTGATTTTCTTTATTGGATGCATCAGTTTCATTCTCATTGATCGTAAGTTTTTTTGCAGTTGCTTTTTTCTTTGATACTGCCTTTTTACTTTCCGTCTCGGCCGTTATCATCGTTTTACCGGCATTCTTTTTTATAACATGCCCGCCGATTCCCACACCTATGATCACTGCTGCTATGCAGACTGCTGCAATCAGAATCTTTCTCTGTGCACGATCTTTTCGTCTTCTATTTTTTAACTTTTTCCTGCTCATACTTTTTTCCTCTTTAATTTTCAACTTTATTCTCACTTTTAAGTAATTGCTTTTTCTTTTTTACTATCATACCGCTTTTTTCCTTTTTATCAAGCCTTTTCTCGAGACTTTTTTCACTACAACGTAGTATTGTAATAAATAGATTATCACTTACAAATGTCGAAAGGAGTTTTTAATATGAGTGAAAATGAAAATAAAGTCTGTCCTGTCAGCTGCAAAATCGAACATCACGCCATGATGTTCGCACACGGTGATGAACTGACTACCATGACCAATCAGGCATACGGTGAATGGAAACCAGATTACGCCGGACAAATGGACTTCGGAACACTTCGCACCGAACCGACACTTCAGACTTACATTGCAAAATGTGCATGGTGTGAAGCATGGAAAAAGCATAACATTACCGAATATGGGAAATATTATTGCGTCAATGTAGATACATTTGGACAGGAATATCTGGATGTACTGAACGGGCTTTATCCGGTTGAATAGTTTTTACTTTTCATATAAGAAAACTATGAAATCTATTTACATCCTGTTTTCCTGTGCTAAAATGATAGATAAACACCCGATTCTATGAGGAGGTATCTATATTTTGAATACACTAACAACTGAACATACACCTGACAATATCATTGCCCACTGGCTCGACGATCATCAGGAAGAACTGGTGAATACCGCTGATTACATTTTCCATCACCCGGAACTTGCATATCAGGAGACACTTTCTTCCAAATGCCTGGCAGATTATCTGGAAAGCCAGGGATTTAAAATAACATGGAAAACAGCCGGTATCGACACCGCATTTACCGCAGTCTGGGGAGGTGGAAAACCAATCCTCGGATTCCTGGCCGAGTACGATGCTCTGGCAGGTGTCGGACACGCCTGCGGGCACAACCTGCTTGGAACAGCCGTTGCCGCAGCGGCATGTGCATTAAAAGCCGATATGGAAGCAACCGGTGCAGCCGGAACGATCTGCGTCTATGGCTGCCCGGCCGAAGAGATCATGTCCGGCAAGATCGTGATGAACGATCAGGGAGTCTTTGATGACCTCGATGTTGCTATTACCTGGCATCCATTCGACCGCAACCGTGTCAGCAACGATATCTGGCAGGCACAGGACATTAAGAACTACACATTCCACGGACTTAGTTCCCATGCTGCCAAAGCACCGGAAAAAGGCCGCAGCGCCCTGGATGCCGCCGAACTCATGAATGTAGGCGTCAATTATCTCCGTGAACACGTACCGGGAGATGTCCGTATGCATTATGCCTACATTGATAACGGTCTTCCGGCAAATGTTGTTCCGGATATCGCAAAGACAAATTATTTCATCCGCTCCTACTTACGTTCCCGCACCGAAGATGCAAGCGAACGTGTAGACAACTGCGCCAGAGGTGCCGCTCTTATGACAGACACCACCGTCGATATCGAACTGGTCGCAAGCTGCAGTGAGATGAAAGTTAACCGGGTACTGACAGAATTATATTACGATGCTATGACCAGAGTTCCGACACCGGCTTATACACCGGAAGAGCTGGATTTTGCAAAGCAGATCATAGAAGAAGCCGGACTCATCAATGACGGGACACTATTCTCCGGCCTGGAACCGCTTGAAGATGAACCGGTTCCGATCGCTATCGGCACGGACGCTTCACAGGTCAGCCACACCGTCCCGTTGATCACCTTAAGTGCCGCTACGATGTGTAAAGGTACCCCGCTTCATCACTGGGCTGCTGCCAGACAGGCCGGTATGACTATCGGACAGAAAGGTATGTTCTACGTTGCGAGATGTATGGCAGAAGGGACAAAATTACTGATGGAAACTCCGGGAAGTATCGAAAAAGCATGGGAACTGCACAAGCTGACTCCTTAAAGCTCCTGTCATTGCATACTGTACACTTTTTAAATATCTGCTCTAAAACATCTCATGACCAAACTAGGAGGAATTATTATGATCACAAAAAAATCGGAATTATCGGATGTGGCAATATGGGCGGTGCCATTCTCTATGGCGCACTCGACATCCGGGTGAATTAAAAGACATGGTCACATTCCCTGGCGGAACAACCATCGAAGGCTGCGAGGCTCTTGAAAAAGCCGGCATGCGTGGTGCTGTAATCGAATGCATTAATGTAAGTACAGAAAAATCCCGTTCATTATAATCGTTGTCATTCTATGTCGATTCATGCATCGGAATTATCAGACAAAAGAGGAGTTATCCACAGTTTCCCGTGGATAACTCCTCTTTTGTTGGGGATAAGTGGAATTACTTTGCAAAATTTGTCGTTACATTTTCATCCTCTTTATCACCTTCAACCGTGTAAATTCTTCTCTTTCCTTCTCCTCCAGCGCATTACTGATCGTATGCACCAGATTCGTATACATCGGTATCGTAATATTCTTAAGCGCATTCGCCCGCTTCTGTGTCTTCTTGATATTTGCGGCCAGACGGTACGCCGAGTTCTCCACCTCAGCCAGCTTGATCGTAAGTTCCTTCACTTCCCGGAAAGCTTCTCTTGCAATATCCACCGACTCATGTGTCGTGCTGAACGAATACGTCAGATCATTCTGCTTCGCATCATACTTGATATGCGGGATCTCCGTTCCCATGATGCTTCTGGTCTGCATCTTCAGCGAATCCTCGATTGGTACGGTAAATGCCAGTTCCTGGACTTTACTGATCCCGTGTTCGATATTGGCACGCTGCAGGCAGGCATATGCTTTTGTAAAGGTTGCATCGATCTCTTCCTGAATGTCTTTCGCCTCATCGATCAGTCCCATCAGCTCTTTCAGAAGAATATTCCGCTTTTTATCCATCAAGTCATACCCCTGACGTGCAAGCATCAGAGAATTCTTTGCAAGCATCAGATTTCCTTTGGTAGGAAATTCTCTCGGATCCATATGCATCCCTCCTACTCTTCTGTCTCCAATGTCTCTTTCGTATCCTTCCAATACTTCTCAACCAGCTTCGTATCAATACGGTCCAGTTCTTCCTTCGGCAGAAGTCCAAGCAGTTCCCAGCCAAGATCCAGCGTCTCCATCATCGTCCGGTTCTCCGCCGGTCCCTGTCCGATATAGCGTTTTTCAAACTCTTCACCGAATTTCAGATACTGCTTATCGATCGGTGACAATTCATCTTCTCCGATAACCGAAGCCAGATTTCTCGCCTCTCCGACCTTCGCATAAGCGGAGAATAACTGGTTCGCAAGATCCTGATGATCTTCCCTGGTATATCCTTTTCCGATGCCGTCCTTCATCAGTCGTGACAGCGATGGCAGGATACTGATCGGCGGATAGACTGCCTGCCCGTGCAGATTACGGTCCAGTACGATCTGTCCTTCTGTGATATATCCGGTAAGGTCAGGTATCGGATGTGTGATATCATCATTCGGCATGGTCAGGATCGGAAGCTGTGTTACGGAACCATTTGCCCCGTCCACAATACCGGCACGTTCATAGATCGTTGCCAGTTCACTGTATAAATATCCCGGATATCCTTTTCTTGACGGAATCTCGCCACGGGAAGAAGACACTTCACGCATGGCTTCCGCAAAAGAAGTCATATCCGTCAGGATAACCAGAATGTGCATATTTTTCTCAAATGCCAGATATTCCGCTACCGTCAGCGCAACCTTCGGCGTGATCAGACGCTCCACCACCGGATCATTTGCCAGATTCAGGAACATACACACATGATCTGCCACACCGCTTTCCTCAAATGTCTTACGGAAGAATTCTGCCACGTCATGCTTGACTCCCATCGCACCGAATACAACTGCAAACTGTTCATCCGAATTGTCTCCAAGTGAAGCCTGCTTTACGATCTGTGCCGCGAGCTGGTCATGCGGCAATCCGTTTCCCGAGAATATCGGAAGCTTCTGCCCGCGGATCAGTGTCGTCAGACCGTCAATCGCCGAGATTCCAGTACGGATATAGTTTCGTGGATATTCCCGTCTGACAGGATTCAACGGAAGTCCGTTTACATCCCTTTTTTCTGCATCTGCAATCGGACCAAGTCCATCGATCGCTTCCCCGACTCCGTTAAATGTACGTCCCAGCATTTCCTCCGATACAGTAACTTCCATCGGATGTCCCGTAAGTCTTGTATGGGTATTATCCAGTGACATATTTTCTGTCCCTTCAAATACCTGGATCACAGCCTTGTCTTCATCCAGCTCCACGATACGCCCCATTTTCCTCGTATTATGATCTACAATAAATTCTACGATCTCATCGTAAAATGCATTTTCCACGCCTTCCAGCACGACGAGAGGGCCATTTATGCTGCTCAGTCCAAGATATTCTATTGCCATCTTACGTCCCTCCCTTTACGCATTCTTCTCGATGACGCGGTTATAGAAGTCATCAATGTCTAATTTATACAGATCCAGTAACTGCAGGTTGTCATTCGGCACATCATACTTGATCGCAATGACCTTTTCAAATATACCTTCCGCCTTCAGTACCGACATCGGCATTCCCATTGCCACCAGTTTCCTGCTGGTCTTATACAGATACAGGATCACGTCCATCATCTTGAACTGCTTCTCCAGCGATACGCACGTATCATCCTTATGAAATGCATTCTGCTGCAGGAATCCCAGACGGATCACCTTTGCGATCTCCAGGATCAGTTTCTGATCATCCGGAAGCACATCCCCGCCGATCAGTTTTACAATCTCCATCAGACTGCTCTCCTGGTTCAGGATCGCCATCAGACGGTTCCTGTAATCAACAAATTTCGGCGACACATGATCCGAATACCAGCCGCTTAAGTCATTCAGATATTCACTGTAACTCGTCAGCCAGTGGATCGCAGGGAAATGTCTCGCATACGCCAGGGATTTATCCAATCCCCAGAAGCAGCGCACGAAACGCTTCGTATTCTGCGTAACCGGCTCGGAGAAATCTCCCCCCTGCGGAGACACCGCTCCGATGATAGAGACAGATCCGGTTGCACCATTTAATGTCTGCATCATGCCGGCTCTTTCATAGAATGCCGACAGTCTCGATGCCAGATATGCCGGGAACCCTTCCTCCGCCGGCATCTCTTCCAGTCGTCCGGACAGCTCACGCAGTGCCTCTGCCCATCGGGATGTCGAGTCCGCCATGATCGCCACATCATAACCCATGTCACGGTAATATTCCGCCAGTGTAAGTCCGGTGTAAATGGATGCCTCGCGGGCAGCCACCGGCATGTTCGAGGTATTGGCGATCAGCGTCGTTCTGTCCATCAAAGGATTTCCTGATTTCGGATCGACCAGTTCTGAAAACTCTTCCAGAACCTGCGTCATCTCATTTCCACGCTCGCCACATCCAATATATATGATAATATCCGCATCCGACCATTTTGCGATCTGATGCTGGGTCATCGTCTTACCCGTTCCGAATCCTCCCGGAATCGCAGCCGTTCCACCTTTTGCAATCGGGAACATCGTATCCAGAATTCGCTGTCCTGTTACCAGCGGCACACTTGCCGGGAATCTCCTGCTCACCGGTCTCGGTACACGGATCGGCCAGTGCTGTGTCATCGAAAGTTCTCGTTTTTCTCCATTGAACAGTTCAATCGTAACCAGCGTCTCATCAATCGTATATTCACCATCCGGAACCACAGATATAACAGTTCCTTCCACTCCCGGAGGAACCATACATTTGTGCACGATAGCCCGCGTCTCCGGCACTTTCGCAATGATCGTTCCACCCTGTACCATATCGCCTTCCGCCACTGTGATATGCGTCTCCCAGAGCTTCTGGCGGTCCAGTGCATCCACACTGACACCACGGGTGATAAATGCCCCGCCCTTGTCAGCAATCCGCTCCAGCGGTCTCTCAATACCGTCAAAGATATTATTCAGGATACCGGGTGCCAGCGTAACCGACACTGCCGCTCCCGTACCTTCCACAAGTTCTCCCGGATGCAGTCCGGAAGTCTCCTCATACACCTGTACCGTCGTCCGGTCCTTATCCAGGGAAATAACTTCGCCAACCAGCTTTTCCTCTCCAACATGGACCATTTCCGACATCTTAAAATCCGTCTTCCCTTTCAGGTAAATGACCGGGCCGTTGATGCCATATATCTTTTCTGTCTTTCCGCTACTCACCCTTTACACCTCCCCGGAACCGGAATTTCTGGTATTCATTTTCCAGTGCCCCTTTGAATGCATAATCCACCAGAACATTCTTCTCAGGCACAACTGCACGCACACCGCCGATGAAATCCACTTTGCTGATCGTCAGCGTCATTCCCGTGCGCTCCTCCAGATATGTCTTCTTATCTGCATCGGACGGATTGATATAGATCGTCATCGCCATCCCGGATGCAAACTGTGCTGCTTTCTCTATATAACGGATCAGAACCTCTTTATACTCTTCTGTTCTCATAAATGCCAGAAGCTTTAACTGTACTTCTTCGAACAGTTCTGTCTTAAGTTCTGTCTGTATCTTACCCATCTCACGTTTTAATTCAAGCTGCGCCTTTGACATCGCCATATTCAGCTGCTGTTTTGCAGTCACACTCTCCGCACGCACTCTCGTCTCCGACTGCCGTCTGGCTTCGATCTGGTGCTGCTCGAACACACTTCTCAGCGCATCCTCATGCTGCTTTATGATCGCATTCGCCTCCGCTCTTGCCTCTTCCATCGCTGCCGTGCGGATATGCGTGATCTTTTCTTCGTTTGTCAAATGTGCCACCTTCTTCCTGTCTATAATTTCAACCCTATCGCTTCATTTACATACGACGTGATAAAATCTTTCTTACGTCCGGTCCCGTGTCTGTCAGGAATCTCGATCAGAAGCGGCATTGTCCGCTCCAGCTTGATCTCGTCAATCAGGTCCGGGAATTCTCTTCCGAATTTCTCTGTCAACAGAATCACACCTACATCTTTATCCTCCATGGCATTCTCGATCGCACACCGGAGTTCTTCTCTTTCATGTACCACGATTCCGTCTACCCCTGCGAGACGCATTCCTGTCAGAGTATCGATATTATCACTGATCAGATACATCTTCATCTTACAATTTACCCAAGATCATGAAGGAGATGATCAGTCCGTACAGACACACACCTTCTGCAAGACCTACGAAGATCAGTGACTTACCAAGTGCACTGGAATCTTCACTAATTGCACCCAGAGCCGCACTTGCTGCACTTGCAACGGCGATACCACCGCCGACGCAGGAAAGACCGGTTGAAAGTGCTGCTGCCAGGTATCCGAATCCTGTTGCGTTCGACGCCGTATTGCCGGCTGCTTCCGCTGCCTGTACCGGATCTCCCGCAAAAAGCATGATCCCTGCGATCAGAACAGTGCTGAAGAAAAAGAATATATTTGTGCCGATAGCCCTCTTATAACGCTTCTTCGTCCTCTGTCCGATCAGAAAATATCCAAATGGAATTACAATACTCAGCAACAATGTTACAACGAATAATACTCTAACTGTCAGGCTCATATTTTTGTCCTCCTGTAAATATATCTTTGAATTTTATTACTTTCTGTCACTCTGACTGTGGAACGGCTTAAATTCCCGTCCGGTTCCTTTATAGAAACGGCTGAACATCTCATAGTATTCCAGACGCAGTACCTGGATACCGACGACCAGCCCTTCCAGTCCGCACACCAGCACATTTCCAAGCACGAACACGATCCAGTTCGTATGCCCCGCACTTGCGCCCGATAACATCAGCACAACCTCCATCATCGCCGCATGACTGACGGCAAATGCACCGATACGCACATAAGAAATGGTATTGGAAAAATAACTCAGCATCGTCTCGAACAGTTCGAAGAACGCCTGCACGAAGAACATCACCTTTCCCTCTTCCATCTTCTTATGCTGCTTTGTCACCAGATTGCCCAACGGTTCCTTGAATACGAACAAGAGCACCGGAACCCCCAGGAAAATTACCATCATAATATTACCCGGAACCTTATGTCCCGTCATATAAAGCACGATCGTCAGCACCAGGAATCCATAGAACACCAGTCCTGCGATTCCGTTGTGGGAAAATAACATATTTTCCAGATCATGACTCTTAACTGCGTTGATCACGTTAAAAATCATCACCAGGATATTCAGTCCCATACCAAATGCAATAGCTACCACGAATACCGTATTGAGCTGTCCGATAAACGGCAGGTTCGTCATCGCATCCACAGGTCTTAACCAGCGTGCCTGTATCACATCTTCAAATCCGAAGATACTTCCGAACATGAATCCAAAAAATGTCGAGAACAGTCCCGCAATGGATATGATTCCTGCCAGGTTGATCTTCTTGCTCAGATACAAAAGCCCGCCGAATACGAACAGACATAAGCCCTGCCCGACATCTCCGAACATCGCACCGAAGATAAATGTATACGTCAGTGCCACAAACATCGTCGGATCTATCTCATCATTTGCCGGAAGTCCGTACATCCGTATGAACATCTCGAATGGCTTAAAGAATCTTGGATTCTTAAGCTTCGTCGGCGGTTCTCCGAAAAACTTCTCCTTATCTTCTTCTACAACAACGAATACCTTATCATCGTTCTTCGATTCCGCCAGGAATTTTTTCACATCTTCTTCACCCATCCAGCCACACAGGATGTAATAATCTTCTTTATTATCTCCCTCTTCGATCCTTGCCGCCAGCTTACGTACATCAAAGTTTGTAGACAGTTCTTCCAGACGCCTTTTCGCACCACGGAGCTTTGCGGCATTCTTCGCCATCAGCTCCCTGATCTGTTTTTCTATCTCTGCAATCTCTTTTTGCTTTTCTTCGATTGCCTTTTCAAGCTCTTCACAGGCCTGCTCCGGTGTTCCTATGTACTCGGACGGAATTGCAATCCTTTCAAAATGCAAAGAATTGAATACCGAATCTACTTTACTGGAATCTGTATTCGATACGAAATAACATCCGTACACATAATTTTCATTCCTTATGCCTTCGATAAATACCGCATTCAAATCATCAAACAAATATTTCTCCAGACGTTTGTAATAATTCACATCCACCCGGCCGAAACGTACTTTCATGTATTTGTACTTCAGTGATTTCTGCATATCCAGTTCCAATGTCCGGAACGGCTCCATGATCAGAAGCTTTTCTTTGTATTCCTCTACCTGTTTCTTCGTTAACTCTTTCTTTTCCACAAGATCCAGATAGTCATGATTGACATCCCGGATCAGGTTCAGCATATCCTCCTGATTCATCGATACATCGATCCTCTGGTCTTCATCCGCTAACAGTGCGCTGAACTGTTCTGCCTTCGCAAGCGGCTCTTTGTATGGATTGACTTCCACAAAAGGCTGCAGGTTGTCGGTCGTCTTAAGCTCCGCCGCCGCATTCTCAAGCTGCATTTCGTATTTCGACAGATACACCTCGCAGACACGGTCGATGTCATTCTTCGGTCCGCTGATGCTTAAGAACTTCATCTTAACAATCATTGATTCACACCTCCTAAGTATCCTAATGTCTCTCCCTTCGTCAAACCGTAACGGATACACTCAAGGGCTGTCGTTAGTTTATAGATTTCTTCTTCTTTCAGGAACAGATACGTATTGACGATCGCGATCGAATACGGATCATTCCTTTTATCGGTCAGGTACAATTTCCGCAGACAGTCACGGTACATCTGTTCCAGTGTCTTATCTGCCTGCATATAATCATACTTTCCCGCATAGTACGTTTTTCCCACTTCGGTTTCGAACTGTTCCAGTGTCGGAGTCTCTACCAGGCTCTTGAACTCTTCCACACGAACCCGGTAATGAATCGGGATCGTCATCGAATAAATGTCCGGCGGAAGCATATGATAATACTTCTTCGCACGGTAGATCCACTGTAGATTCAGAAGGTCGATCTTCGTCCCGTAATCTTTTAAAAATATCTTCTGTTCATGTCCTTTCAGAACTCTTTTTCCCTTTTTCCACATGGTGGAAAAATAATACAGATCCAGTGCCAGATCATAATCAAAAAGCGTTCCCGCTCCGGAATCTTTAATTCTGGCAAGTGCATCATAATACTCCGTATCCCGTAAGTTATCCACAAGCTCATCAATATTTTTCGAAGTTATCAACCGGTCAATGGAAATCTGTGAATATCTGTCAAAAAACTCTTTCTTATATTCCAGGTCAAACGGCTTGTCATAATGATTGAACACAATTCTCAGACAATAATTGATCAGATCAATCTCATAACGTTTCCAGTATAATTTTAAAAATGTCTTCTGTTTCATTCCGGCAAAACGGAAGAGTCTCGAATAATCATCGAACAGAGACTGATACAGGATCTTCTCCACATTTCCCCTGTGATACAGAGAAATGTCCATCCGGTTCACATAAGGTGCATATGCCGTCTTGTCTTTCAGATATTCAATTGCTTCCGTTACTGTCCCAAGTCCGGCAATTGTGTCATAATCCTCCGCTGCCAAAAGCTTTGCCGACATTGCACGTACCTTTGTCGTAATCCCACTGTAAGCCATCACATTTCCCATACACTACACCTCGATCATATGTCTTACGATTTCCTCTGCATAAATCTCGTGATTTTCTTCATATTCCTGCTTCAGCGCATCAATTGCAGTCTGGTTCTTCTTCCGTTCCCGGTCCAGGACCTTCTCTACTTCCTGCTGCGACTTTTCTTTTATCTTCTCCAGTTTTTTCTGTGTCTCTTCTTCCAGGTCCCGGTCAAATTGATCTCTTTCTTCCTGTATCTGTCTTTCAATTTCACTCTTCTGCTGTCTGGCATGCTCTACGATCGTCTCCGCCGTCGTCTCTATTTCAGCCAATTTTCCAATTACAGAGTTCATAAGCCGCCCTCCTTTTCGCACATTTCACAACAAATAATTGTTATTTTTTTATCCATGTTATAATAATACACCTATTTTTTAAAATTACCACAATTATTTTGTATATATTGTATTATTTCTTCTCAATTCTTCTGACAATTTCTGCTTCCATTGACTTTTTCCTGCACAGACGATAAACTAAGAACGATTTGCAAACCCAGTGATTATAAGGAGGAATACACGTATGCGTCTTAGAAATATACCACGTGCAGAGAGCGTTCTCGAAGCCTGCAAAGAAGTTGTGAAAGATCCGGAAAGCTTACGCGGAAACTGGAACCAGACGTTTAAAAAAGAGCAACCCCTGCATATCGAGATCGGCATGGGAAAAGGTCAGTTTCTTCTGACCCTGGCAGCCAAAAACCCACAAATTAACTACATCGGCATTGAGCGTTATTCCAGCGTTCTGCTGCGTGCCGTTGAGAAATTCCAGGAACTGGAAGCGGAGGGGAAAGCTCCTGCCAACATCCGGTTCATCTGTATGGATGCAAATGACCTGCCAACCGTATTCGCCCCGGCAGAAGTATCACGTATCTACCTGAACTTCTCCGATCCGTGGCCGAAAGCCCGCCATGCAAGAAGAAGACTGACTTCCAATGAATTCTTCAAGCTTTATAACCAAGTCCTGACCGCAGATGGAACGGTAGAATTCAAGACCGACAACCGGCCGCTCTTTGACTTTTCAGTAGAAGAACTCGAAACTTCCGAACTTTTCGTTCTGGATCAGCTATCCTATGATCTTCATAACGACAGTACGATGAATCAGGGCAATATTATGACTGAATATGAAGCCAAGTTCTCTTCTATGGGCAATCCGATCTGTAAACTGATCGCAAAGCGCAGATAACATGCTGCAATATCCGAACTTATATACCGATCCTGTCTGCCTGCACTTCTTCCCTTTCCTTTCATATATTAATAGAAAGCATATCTTATGCTCCTGTTTCTTATGGGAAAGGGTGGAAGCTTATGTTACATCTGACGACACAGAACTTTGATATCTGCCGGATGAACCACTGGCAGTTTTCTTCCGATACACCGACAAAGACTGGATCGGAGCATCCCACACTGGCTGTAGTCATGTTCTACGCTGTCTGGTGTGGAAAATGTGCAATGATGCGCCCTGTCATAGAAGATCTGGAAAAGAAATATCAGAAGAAATATTTCGGCAGCATCTGCTTTTTTGAAGTAGAGACCTCTGAATCCGCACTTCTTGCTGCGCAATATCAGACCGCTCTTCTTCCGTCATTTCTCATTTTCAAAGACCGAGAACTGATTGCCACCATGCAGGGAATGATACCGCAAAAGGAGCTGGACTCACGCCTGCAGAAGTTGTTGACTGTGCAGATGCGGACGCAATCTACAGAAAATCTTTAGAAATAGTTAATTTATATTTTCTAGGAAAACGCACTGTTTTATGTTATATTAAAAAAGTAACAGGGATAAAAATATTTAATAAAAAGGGGGCATGGTGAACACACCACGCATTATGAAAAAATTTAAAAGAGCATTACCAGTTGCCATGGCAATCGTACTTGGATCTACTACGGCACCGCTGGTTGTAAGAGCAGATTCATCCAAAGTTGTAACACTTGGCGCCAATCTGACTGATTCACAGAAGAATTCTATGTATGAGTATTTCGGAACTTCATCTGACAAAGCAGAAGTCATCGAAGTTACCAATGCAGACGAAAGAAAATATCTGGAAGGAGTCGCTCCCGACGAACAAATCGGTACCCGTACCTACAGCTGTTCTTATGTAGAACCGACCACAAGCGGCGGAATCCAGGTAAAGGTTTCCAACTTAACTTATGTTACAAGCTCTATGATCTCCAGTACGCTTCTGACATCCGGTGTTGAAAACTGTAATGTCGTTGCCGCTTCTCCGATCGAAGTATCCGGAACCGGTGCACTGACAGGTATCATGATGGCTTATGAGAAAGCCACCGGAACAACTCTGAATGACGATCAGAAAGCAGCTGCGACCGATGAACTTGTCACCACAGGAGACCTGGCCAATAACATCGGCCAGGACAAAGCGGAAAGTGTCATGAACGATGTAAAAAAAGATGTGATCGAGGGCGGATTAACGGATGCAGATGACATTCAGAATGCAGTTGAAAACGCTGCCAAGGATAACAACGTCACGCTGACACAGGAACAGATCGACAAGATCTCCGATCTGATGAAAAACATTTCCCAGTATGACTATGATGTCAAAGCTCTGAAGAATACATTAGATAACATTGACGGAAAGAGTGGTGGATTCTTCTCCAACCTCTGGAGTTCTATCAAAGGTATCTTCAGCGGCGATGACAGTTCCGATGGCGGAATCATTAACGGCACGGATGACAGCGCACTCGGTGATGATGTCGTAACTAACAGTACACTGGATTCTTCCGACAATTCTTCCAACAGCACAGACAGTTCAGATGCCGCTTCGGATGATACTTCGGATGACAACAGTGATGACAGCGGATTCTGGGGCAAGATCAAGAATTTCTTCAAAGATCTGTTCGGTGGAAGCAATTCTAAGAAAGACGACACAGACAAGAGTAACGATGATGCCATTACAGAAGATAACTCTGATAACACTGATGAGCCGTCTGGCGACACACAGAACGATTCTCTGAACAATGATGCTGATTCTTCAGATGACGGCACAACAGACAACTCTGCTGATGATTCTTCATTGAATGACAGTACAGATAACCAGTCTGATAACCAGAGCAACACACAAAACAGCAGTGAATCCGATGCCTCTGGTTCCGATGCTTCTGATTCCTCAGCCGACAGTTCTTCCAACTAAATACAGTCATTAATAAAGATGTATAGTAAAACGAAAAATGCCGGGAAGTTTCAACACTTCCCGGCATTTTTATCCGCAGGCATCAAAGTTTTTTGCCACTGACTTCATATAATTAAAACTCGAATACAGCAACTCCGTAAGGCGGCAATTTGTATGCGAATGAATACGGTCTTCCATCACATTCTTTCTTCTCCGCTTTGTATATCTTCTTACGATCTGCTCCGGTTCCGCCGTATTTCTCCTCATCACTGTTCAGGATCAGTTTATACTGTTTCTTTCTCGGCACTCCGACTCTGTAATCATCTCTTGCCATTGGCGTAAAGTTGCAGACGAACAACAGATTCTTCTTTGCACCTTTCGAATGTCTCATAAAGCTGTAGATACTTCTGTATCCGTCATCCGCATTGATCCATTCGAATCCTTCCCAGCTCTGATCCATCTCGTACATTGCCTTATGCCTCTTATACAGGTGTAAGAGGTCTTTTACCCACATCTTCATCTGCTGATGTTCCGGTTCGGCCAGCAGGAACCAGTCCAGTTCCCGTTCTTCACTCCATTCACGAAGCTGTGCAAATTCCTGTCCCATAAACAGAAGTTTCTTTCCTGCGTGTCCCATCATAAATGCATATCCAGCTTTCAGATTCGCATATTTATCAAATCCAAGTCCCGGCATCTTATTCAGCATCGAACACTTGAGATGTACCACCTCATCATGCGACAATACCAGAATATAATTCTCACTGTATGCATAACTCATGGCAAATGTCATCAGATGATGGTTATCCTTTCGGAAATATGGATCCAGTTTCATATATTCTGTGAAGTCATGCATCCATCCCATATTCCACTTCAGACTGAATCCCAATCCACCTTCTTCTACATCTCCGGTAACCTGCGGCCATGCCGTAGATTCTTCTGCGATCATAAGTGCTCCCGGGTTTCTTCCAAGTACAACAGAATTCAGATGTCTGAAGAAATCGATCGCCTCCAGATTCTTATTCTCGCCATATTTGTTTGCAACCCATTCTCCGTCCTTTCGTCCGTAATCCAGATAGAGCATCGAAGCAACCGCATCCACGCGCAATCCGTCTATATGGAACTTCTCAACCCAGAATAACGCATTTGAGATCAGGAAGTTCCGTACTTCATTCTTTCCAAAATCAAATACTTTCGTTCCCCAGTCCGGATGTTCTCCCAATCTTGGATCTGCATATTCGTACGTCGGTGTTCCGTCAAAATCTGCCAGTCCGTGTGCATCCTTCGGGAAATGTGCCGGTACCCAGTCGAGAATGATACCGATTTTATTTCTATGCAGATAATTGATCATCCATGCAAAATCTTCCGGCGACCCATATCTGGATGTCGGTGCATAGTATCCGGTCACCTGATATCCCCAGGATCCGTCAAACGGATGCTCGGCAATTCCCATCAGTTCCACATGTGTGTAACCCATTTCTTTTATGTATTTGGTAATTGCCCTGGCAAATTCTCTATATGTATAGAATCCTTCATCTTCCCTTCCCGGATGACGCATCCAGGAACCAATGTGTGCCTCATAGACAGACATTGGCTCGTGCTTATGATTCCAGGTCTTTCTACGTGTCATCCACTCTGTATCTGTCCATTTGATATTCTCAATATCTGCGACCCTGGATGCTGTTCCCGGTCTTAACTCCGCATAATTGGCATATGGATCCGCCTTAAATATCTGTTCTCCCGAATAAGTCTCGATACAATATTTATACATCTGATCCTTCTTCACACCTGGTATAAAACAGGTATAGATCCCGAGCGGCTCTTCCCTCTTCATCGGATTTGCCTCTGTGTCCCATTCATTGAACTCTCCGACTACCGATACCGCCTGCGCATGCGGTGCCCACACTGCAAAATACACACCTTTTTGTTTTCCGTTCTGTACCAGATGTGCGCCCAGCTTCTCATAAATCTCATAATGATTGCCCTGTCCGAAAAGGTATTGATCCAATTCACCTATTTCATATGGTTTTTTCTTTTTTTCAGCCATAATTACCCCTCGCATTCTGCTGCATATTTATAAGAACATTATACTTTACAAACAGGCAAAAAGAAAGAGCTTTGACCGTTTAGTTTGTCAAAACTCTTTCAAAATCCGACCTGTAAATCCTGTTCTCGACAGCCTCTTACAGGTATTCGTTTTTGTTAAATTCTAAAGTCTTCTTCTTTCAGAATAATTCTGTCAGAATCGTCGGTTCCCTTGCCGAATACTCTTCGTGCAAGATGTTTTACATTTGCTTTCTGTGAATGTGAGATTGCTTCATCCATGATCTCTTTTACTTCAGCAACTGATACTGCATGATCTTCTCTCTGCATTACATCGATACGGCTGTACAGTGCAAGGATTCCCATCTCATCCAATTTGTATCCATTCTCTTTCGCATATGTCTGACCAAATGTTACCAGCTCATCATTGATGAATACCGGAAGCTCCAGCTTAGAACTGAACTTCTTCTTGAATTCCGGGTTTGCTGTCATCAGACGCTCCAGAGGTTTTCTCTGATCTTCCAGTACAAAGAGCAATTCTCCTGTTTTCTTCTCCATCAGATAATTTAACTCTTTTACAGTTCTCGCATTCAATTTTCCTGCATGCTCGATGATGATCGCTCCGCCGCGCAGCTTTTGAATAATATTCGTAAGCTCTTTCTTATTAAGAGATTCACCTGTAACGATTGCTACTTTACCCTGTTTCAGACTTCTCTGTTTCTGAATTGCTTTTACAATATCAACCGCAAGGACTGTCTTACCAGATCCTTTTCTACCAATCACAAGAAGGTTACCTGTCTTGGATGTTCCTTCTCTCTGTGCCCTTCTGTCGTTATCAAGTACTTCAACGATCTGTTCGCTCATTCCTCTCACCGGTACAAAATATGAGAACAACTTCTTCTGTTCTTCTGTAAGTCCAGCTTTCAGACCGATCTCACTCGTAGCACTCAGATCATATCTTCCGGTTACAACAAATCCTGTATCGAACGGAACACCGCCTTTAGATTTCTTGATTCTTGCCTGAATCTCTTCCTCTGATGGCTCTTCGATTTCTAACTCTTCATCCGCTTCTTCGTCGTCTTCAATCTCTAAGTCTTCGTCATCAAAATCTGTCTCTTCATCATCTACATCTGCAAAATCATCGTCGAAGTCTTCTTCTTCGTCCTCTACATCCGCAAAATCAGCATCGACGTCTTCTTCTTCAAAATCGGCTTCTTCAAAGTCTTCATCCTCAAAGTCTTCCTCTTCAAAATCAGCTTCTTCAAAGTCCTCATCTTCAAAATCAGCTTCTTCAAAGTCCTCATCTTCAAAGTCTTCATCCTCAAAGTCTTCCTCTTCGAAATCAGCCTCTTCAAAGTCTTCATCCTCAAAGTCTTCCTCTTCGAAATCAGCTTCTTCAAAATCTTCATCACCGAAATCGGCTTCTTCAAAACTGCTTCCACTCATATCGATTCCGCTAAGTTCTTCTTCGATTCCTTCAATGAAGTCTTCTTCCGTTTCCGAACCATCTTCAAAATCCTCTTCATAGAGTTCTTCTTCCGACTCTTCATTTCCCATTTCTTCCATCAGACGTACAATATCATCCGGAATTCTCTGTGTCTTGCTTATCGGTTCTGCCTCTTCCTCAGCTTTTCTTCTTGCTTCTTCCTCGGCCTTTCTTCTTGCCTCTTCTTCGGCCGCTTTTCTTGCTGCTTCTTCCTCAGCTTTTCTTCTTGCTTCTTCTTCGGCTGCCTTTCTTGCTGCTTCTTCCTCGGCCTTTCTTCTTGCCTCTTCTTCGGCCGCCTTTCTTGCTGCTTCTTCCTCGGCTTTTCTTCTTGCCTCAGCTTCCGCCGCTTTTCTCTCAACTTCTCTGCGTTCTTCTTCCTGGCGGATACGAGCCTGTTCTCTTTCTTTCTGAAGACGCTCTTCATCTTTTGCTTTCTGCTTCTCGATTGCTGCTTCGTGGTCTTTCTGTTTTTCTTCCCATTTCTGAAGAATATCATCGATCATCATCTGACCATTCGCCAGAATCTCATCTTCACGCTCCTTCATTGCTTCTTCTTCAATTGTAATGCCATTGGCAACCGCCATGCCCTGCGCTAAAGCTTCCTCCAAAGTAGCTCCCGTCACAACCTGTTTGATCGTTGATCCATGTTCTTCCGCAGCCTCTTCCGGTTCAGTATATACCGGTTCTTCTTCCACGACTTCTTCTGCAGCTTCTTCTACAATTTCTTCCTGCGGAATCTCTTCTTGTACAACAGTTTCCTGCATCGGCACTTCCTGTGGAATCTCTTCCTGTACAACAGTTTCCTGCATCGGTACTTCCTGCGGAGGAATTTCCTGAACTTCAGATTCATCAACTCTTTCTGTCACTGGCTCTCTGACCGGCTCTTCTTGTACGTCAACAGTCTCTTCTGTACTTTCATTATATTCATTCTCGTCATCCACTTCTTCCAGTGTTGATTCCGGTTGTTTCTCCGGTTCCGGTTTCTTCTTAACCGCTCCCGGACGGCTGTCATATTTCTCCTGCTGAAGTGGTGTCAGTGGCTTATACTTCATCTTCAGTTCCATTGCAAGGTATACATATTTTCCTTCACTGAACCACAAGATCAGATCATCACATTCTTCCAGACATTCTGCTGTCATTCCGGCTTCATCATACAATTTGGCAAGTTCATATGCCCACTTTTCAATATATTCCGCTTTTTTAAATTCTTCCAGTGCTGTAATCTGATCTGTCAGCGATGCCCCCTGTGTTCTCAGAATCTTATATTTTAAAATATACTGATTCGGATCTTTTGGTGCCAGCTTTACGAATTCTTCATAACAATCCGTTGCTTCTCTGATATCTTTGATCTTCAATGCCAGTGTGCCTAAACGATATACAATTTTTCTGCTTCCCGGTGCTCTGTCAAATGCCAGGAACAGTATATCTCTCCCCTTCTTAAACTCACCGTTATATTCATAAATCTCACTGACTGTATTGAGCATTGACGCATTCTTTACTCTTCGCCAGTCTATACCATCAGCAATTTCCTTTGCCTGCTGGTACTCCTTCTTTTCCAGATGATCAAGCATTTGCTCGGTCTTCACCCTATATTCATATTTATCCAATATTTCTCACCTCAAATGTTTATTTTAAAAAAGCGTATTTCCCTACAATTTTACTTATATAAGTTTATCATATGACCTGTTTATTGTCAAAATATCCCGCCAAATATGTTAAAAAAATATTACAAAAATTACAATTTTTTTATCCCTGTAAAATATCTGCCGGCTGCTCTCTGATATCAACGTAAAAAACAGCCATCATATTCTTTCCTATGATGGCTGTTACATATTCAATTTTATCATATTTAATTTTTATATCGGAGAATGATTTTTAATTTTTATTCCCTGTCGCCTTTGTATGCTTTCCGATGATCTTTTACTCATCTTCTTTGCACATTCATTCAAATCTACTATTCATGTTTCTTTACACATATTAATAATATCTTTAAATATGTGGTATTCTGTTCAATATGTCTGCAGTTCTTTTTATCGTCCGGTGTATATTTTCTCCGTCTGTTCTATTCTTCCGAATCTCCTCTACCGGCCTTTTATCTATTATAATAAAGGCTTATTCTCTGGGAACTTCTACCTGCCATACCACTAACATATTGATTCGATGATTCTACTGTGTCCATTGGATTAAGCCTCCTTTTCATAAATTTCCAATCAACGATATCTCACCGACATATGAAATATTCTTCATCCTTGATAAACTTTTCTTTTATCACTTAAGATATAAGCTAGAATTTATTATCTCATCTCTTCTACGATTATGATCCATATCCCCTTGATACCATTCTATAATCGTTATTCATCCATTCTCTTTCTCTACAATATACTTTACGATATTTAATATCCGATGCCTTACCAGATATTTCATATCTATATCCTGTATTTTTCGATTCTTAAACGAATTGAGAATTTATAATAAAAATACATCTTATAAAATATGTGATATTCAATTTTCAAGATTCCCTTTCTCGTCAGGAATTCTTTTTTGTTTATTTTGGATTTCCTTTGGATTGATTATATAATATCATTCGGCTTTTATTTTGTCAATGCTTTTTGCAATTAATTTTATTTATTTTCCATTATTTCATTTTAATAGTTGAATTATCTGATTTTTCTTTATTTATTTTAATGTTTACACAATACTATACATTTTCAAATCGTATGCTTTTGTTAACATCATACGCTTGCGCATGTCCAATTGTTAACCAGTCATCTTTTGCAGTTGACATTTTATCCTGTTTATTTTATACTTCTGTTATATTTTTGATATAAAACTAAAGGAAAGGAGTTCTGCCATGTCATACGGCAGACAATTACCACTATGAACAACACAGTAAATAGCACAACAACGAAAAAGCTTTCCACCCGCAAACTGGTTCTGATTGCTTTGATGACTGCAATCACCTGTATCTTCGCTCCTATGGCGATTCCGATTCCGGTCAGCCCGGTACCGATCAGTCTTACCAACCTAGTGATCATGATCAGTATCTATGTACTTGGTTTTAAAGATGCAACCATCAGTTACATCGTATATCTGTTACTTGGTCTTGTCGGTCTCCCTGTATTTTCCGGTTTTACCGGTGGATTAGGAAAGCTTGCAGGTCCTACCGGCGGATACCTGATTGGTTTCATCTTCCTTGCACTGATTTCCGGACTGTTCGTTGATAAATTTCCAAAGAACAGAATCCTGGCAGTTGTCGGTATGATCATCGGTATGGCAGTCACTTATATCTTCGGTACAGAGTGGCTTGCGATCCAGTTGAAAATGTCATTCGTTGCAGCACTTTCTGTCGGAGTAATTCCTTATCTTGCCGGTGACGCAGTGAAGATTATCATTGCGATCATCGTCGGACCTGTACTCCGCAGCCGTCTGAGCCAGCTGCAGTAATAAAAATACACAGTATCGGAATTAATTTGGGATTTAATTCAGGAAGGCTATGGATACCCGAACCGGAATAAAGCTTGGAAA
>OIXS01000589.1_pt1 | contig 21777 bp, 30 predicted proteins | sample 1587841 | NCBI WGS metagenome assembly OIXS01 (sample SAMN03283254) | human gut metagenome | biome: human-associated habitat; material: feces | host: Homo sapiens | place: USA | collected 2013
TGAATGGTATTTGTCGGATCATCACCACCCTGTGCCAGATGAGGACACTCAATAATCTGGAAGCCATCCATGCTGATAATATTGGAATTAGTCAGCGTAGCGGCGGCACCATAATTACTGTTCAAGAAATCAAGGTTCGTTGCCAGTGCGGCGTGAATTTCGGGTGTAACAAAGCAATAACGATCACCCTGCGGAACGTAGTTAGCGGCCATTTTAGCCTTGACTTCCAACAGAATGTCACGGACTGCGATACCTGTTTCTTTGTTAATGCCAAGAGTGGTACCTGTTGCGAGAGTCTTTGCAACGATGCCACCTTTGCCGAGACCAGCGACATTTTCCGTAGTGTTAAGTGCTTCTTTAGCTACCTCTGCGAGAATAGATGCATCCATGGAGATTGCCAGTGCTTCACCAAGCTGTGTAGCATATGGAGAACGGAAATCATAATGTGCGATAAATTCATCAAGGTCAAATACCAAGCAGTCAGTTGTCAACAGACCATCAATAACAATGGTGCGTTCACCCTGCTGAATGTTTTCGCGGAGATCGTCAAGGCTCTTACCACTTTTCAGGTAATGTGCTTTAGTACGACCGAATACAGGGAACTGAGCGGATTTCAGTTATCTTTACACAAGGACGCTACCCCTTGTGTGTGCATTTGCACCTCATAGTCACCTATGAGCTGAGACTATATCTTCAAGAATACTACTGGTACTTTTTGATATATGCAATCATATTCTCTATAATGTCTATATTTTCTTCCACCAGACCAAGAGCTGTGTTGCATTTCGTACAGAGTAGGCCTCTAAGTTTTCCAGTCTTATGGTCATGGTCTCCTGTTAGCCGAGTGTATCTCGTACTACTAAGGGACTTTCCACATATGGCACATCTGCCATGCTGTTCTTTTAAGGCTTCATCATATGCTTCTTGTGTCCATCCTGTGTCTCGTACCGTTGCCAAGCGGCTGAGACATTCCTTACATTCAGAACGGTATTTGCCACTATCTTTTCTGAAATAAAATTCTGATAGTGGTTTTTCTTTATCACACAAGCGACATATCTTTGTATTCTCACTCCCCATTTCGGACGGCTTCGTCCTACTCCCTAGCGGGATAGTCGTTGAACGTTCCTTACTTGTCAGCAAGGCTTCGTTGCTAGTTGTCTCTGTCTGTTCGCAAGATATTCCAGCAGTTAAAGGAGTGTTTAAAGAGAGGCAATTCCGCATTTAGATTTCACCACTCTGAATTGTACGTTTGATAAATTTACCATTCGTTACAGAGGCACGTGCAAATGCCGTGAGAGTTTCACCACTAAAGACTTTTAGGGCGAGGGCAAGTTTGTCGGCATCTGTGGTTACCTGAGTACCAACCGCCATAGGAGTTGCAATTTTAATATCTGCCATAATTAATATCATCCACCTTTCAAAATAGAAAATTATATAGAAAAAGACACCCCAAACTATGGAGTGTCTTAATCAGCAAAATTGTATTGGCTATTACAATTTACTAGAACAATTTAGAATATTTTACTTTTCGATATACTTCTCGTGTAAACTTAGTGTCTTTCTGATACCGAGGGTCAGACATGTCCTTAATCATCTCATCCGTAGATTCATAGCCACTACGGTCTATTGACGGAGCGGCATTGCCAACGATGGAAGGACGCTGAGTACCATAATGTTTCACCATCTGACCTTTAATACCTTCAAGGGTCATGCGAATCTGCATGAGGTTTTCGCTGTCCAGGGTAGCATTAAAGGCATTAATGACATCCTGATTCTGGGAAGACACAAACTGCTGAATACGTGCAAATTCTTCCTGACCTCCTGCCAATGAATATACATCATTGACAAAGCGAGTGGAAGCGGCTTCCCAACCAGCCAACATACCATCAACAACGGCTTTCGGATACCCTGCTTTCTCAAGAGTTTCATAAGACTGTTGACTGAGTCCACCATTGTTCATGTATTCATTTTCAAGACCTGTAAAGTCTACGCCCTTGCTTACTAAATCTTTTTCAGCACTATCAAGGGCCTTGTGGGCTGTAGTCAACTGCTGTTCGGAAGGCTGTTCACCTTTTGGAGCTTCTTCCTTTGTGTCTGTCTGCTCCTCTGTAGGCTGTGTTTCTGTTGCCTGCTGATTATCCTCATTAACAACATCATCTAACACATTATCCACATTCTCTGCTGTGTCTTTCACAGAAAGCTGTGTATTAGAAGATGTTGTTACAGTTACATTATCAACCGTCTGTTCAGGTTGTGTGTCTGTCTGCTGAGTATCAACTACTTTGTTTTCGTTTTCATCCATTATTTATCAAACTCCTTATTGTTGATTATTATTATTCATCATCCCTTGTGCAATAGGTGACGCCATCTGCTGAGCCATCTGTGCTTGCATCATTTGAGCTTGCATGGCCTGATATTCCTCATCACTCATGACAAGGGAATCCGCATCAAGACCAAGTGCTGTACCAATCTGAGAAAGAACATTGCCTGTCTTCAAACGCTGTTGGAAGTCAGGAAGGACCGAACATGTCTGCAAGAACTGTTCAATCTTTGTCAGATCATGTCCACGGCCTAACGCTTCCATACCTGTTACAATGTGTGTCTGGACACCATCATTGCCCTGTGGAATGTCTGGGAGTGCGCCTTGTGCCATAAGCTGTGCCATAAGACACTGGACAAGGGGTAACTGTAATTCCAAAGATAACAAAGAATAAATATTGCCTACACTATCCTCGAGCTCATTAGCCACATAACGAATTTCTTCGGCTGTGACACGTTCAGCATTACGCTGTACGGAGCTATTCAGTAGGAAAGCGAATGACAAGTTGCTCTGTAATTCCTGCTTGTGCTGATAGGCTACCTGCAAATCACTTACCTTGTTCAACTGGAAAGCAGTAATATCGCCTTCTTTTCCTTTGAAGAAATCACCGCTCTGTGCGTCTTTCAATTTATCGACACGGAGCTGAGAAGAAGGATTCACAAGGAACAGTGCGAAAGCAGACAACGTAGCCATTTCAGCAATAGATTTACTGATAGAGTTCATGGACTTTAGATCACCATAGTATTCATCTACATAAGAACGGCCATAGGATTCTCCATCCATCTTACGGAGTCGCAAGGGAATCCAAGGAACCTTATCCCTAGGAAATTCCTGTGCGCTACCTTTAATAATCTGTCCTTCAATCTCTTGATACATTTCAAAGGTTTCGCCCTCAGCAAGATATACATGAGTGTAAAGCTCCACATTCTTGTCTGGTGAAACGTCTGTACCTTCTACACACGCCTGTGCTTCTGGGGGTAAGGCGGCATAACTAATGCTGTCTTTCGCAATCAGTTCAATCCAATTACCTGTACCATCCCTAACAACCACATAGTTATCCAGACGATATAATTTAATACCGCCTGTCTGAGGTGGCAGATACAATAAACAGTTACCTGCCACGATGAGCTGTAAGACACCCTCGCTGATAGTGATACGGCAACGATTAGTTTCCATGCAGTCCATAAGTTGTCTTTCAATAGCACCCATGAGCTTGTCAATCTTCGTCATTGCTGAGGTGTCCCCCTGCTGTGCTACCTGCTGTTTTGCTGTGTCACCAAGTTCCAATTTAAAGAAAGGCTCATTTGGGGGGAACAAAGCAAGCATGATTTTTGATGCAAGGTTATTGACACCACGAGCACCAATACTCTGATATGGTGTTTCATACTCTGTGGTAGAGGTAGCGTTTTCATCGGGGAACAACATAGGAATTGTAAGCTTTGCGTTCTTTACCGCTCTGTCTACATACACCTTTCTATCGGACATCAATTTATCATAACGAGATTTCGCGGTTTCTGTCCGATAAAATGCATTGGTGTCTACGCCACTACTCATAAGTTAATACCTGAACCGCTACCACTGGAACCCGCAGACGAGGAAACATAGAGCGAGTTTTTACCACGCTTCTTTTTCTGGTTCTGCACTGCGGCATCATATTCAGCCTGTTCAGTTGCTGTGGGAGCAGGTGCGGCACTAGGAGTAACTACAACCTGCTGGTCACTCCCTGCTACACTGTTCCTGTAGCCACCAAATATACCACCTGTTACAGCATTAACTGTATGCTCTACGGCTCCTGTAACACCATGCCATGCTTTAGACACAGTGTGTCCTAACCAACCGCCACTCGACATTAAAGATCACTCCTTCCTGTGTAATCACCTGTGGAACCTGTACCACTCGTACCACTATTTACATACAAGCTAGACAGGCCACGTTTATTCCTTTTCTTCTGAGAGTATGTTGTATCATCCCCCATGACAGGGGCATCGGGTGTCTGAGCTGTTGTACTAGACACCAAATCGGAAGCCTTTACTGTCGGACTATAATTATCCGAGGCACTATAGGTATGACTTCCTGCCCCTGTGATACTGGAGATAATCTTCATAGGTACGCTCAAAATACTACCTAACCAACCGCCACTAGACATAATCAGTCCTTCCTTTCTGCGAGATTATGTAGAACGGAAATAATTTCTGTACACCCCTGCATGTACCCCATACGGATATCATTGTTGTCTACATCTGCATTGATGAAGAAATCAGGAGTGTAGATAGCCTTTAGATAATTCACGACATCACGAGGGACAAATGGCAATTCATCCTGCATAATCATCTAATCCATCTCCTTCAAATAGGATTCACCATAGACAACAAAACCATGTTTCTTGTACATATTCCGCACAATCGGTGTGTCTTGAACCATGCTACTACCTGAGCAGATTATGACACATTCATTATCACGCGCAATGTCTTCTAAGACCTGAACTGCAAATCGTCCAAAGCCATTAGGTTTTGTGTCTATGGAAGATACCAAATCTTCTACCAATACAGGGCCATCAATCCACCAAAGCTCAACCACATTGCAAGCTAAGATACCTGCATATTTCCCCTGCTCATCTGCAAAGACAGCCAGTGTGCCAAGCTTCTGCATCTTCCAGAACTGTTGTGCTAAATCCTGAATGGACTTTCTGTGTCTAAACAAAGGCGTCGGATTTTTATCTGCTTTATGTGTAATGGCCGTTACAATAATTTCCATATCGTCAAGTGTTACATCCTTTACGAGTGTAAACTTTGAGGTGTCCATAATTTTACCTTTCCTTTCTCATAATCTCCATCCTGTAAGATATGTGCCACACGAGCCTGTAAGAGTGCATCATCTTCTGTAAGGTTTGCTTTTTTAAAACACTCAACAACCGCTTCCCATGTGGGATTATCATCTAAAATACTTCTGCTCTCACCTTGCCGATTTTCGGACAACCTGTGTAATTATCCGCTGTGTCCCCTACAAGAGTCTGATAGAGCAGTTTATAGTCTGCTTCTTCCTGTGTCACATCTATCAAGGTGTCTGTCAGGAAGTTATAAATCTTGGTTGGTATCGTCTGCATATCTTTATCAGCAGAGATAATGATGTTGTTTCCTTTGTACTTCCCTGTAGCCAACAGACCAATAACATCGTCCGCTTCTAGGGTGTCTAATTGTTCAGACACCCAATTATCACGAACCCATTGTTTGAGTGCATGATAGGCAACAGGCTTTCGTTTACCAACACGATTCAACTTATAGGTAGGCAAGAGCTTCTTTCTAAAGTTGTTGTCATCATCCGAAAAAGCGTAGACAACATTTACATTCCCTGAATACTGGTCAAGCTCCAAGGCCCTCTGAATCCAATCATCCATATGGTCTTGTAAGTATGCAAGGGCTTCGTTGAAATCCACATGAAGTGTCCAAATATCATTACCCCAATCAATCTCACACTCACACGAGGAACAAGCACGATATACAGTCATGTCAGCATCCACAAGGATTGTGATAGGTTTCTTCATCGGCTTATACATCTTCGTCTCCCTCTTCATCCGTCGCAGGGACATAAAGACCACAACGGCATGTGCTATATTTACGCATGTACTTACAAGGGCAGATGGTGTCTTGCGTCTTGCTAGGCTGACAGGGGCAAAAACCATCATTCAGCGCCAAACGGCCACTGATAGTATCATAGACAGTATTGTTTCTTGTCACCTGCATGTGACGTTTCTTGAGGAATTTACTGTTGTCTCCATAAATGGTATACACTGCTGTCATTAGACCACCCCCAATTCTTTTGCTTTCGGGAGATCTTTAATCCAATCACAGACAGCTTTCCATTCAGGGAGTCGGTGTGTCTTTCGCTGTGCATAGATATTTTTGAGCTGTAAGTAGTTCGTTGTCATTCGAGCTGTCAGCAACAGGCCACTAGGATAGCTGTAGATCATACGCCGCCAATTTTCTTCACTAGGATTCTGATTGTAGTCCCGAACAATATCGAGGAACAAATCAATGATTTTACGGTCTGTATAAGAGATGAAGCGAACATCCATCTTTGCCAACATGTGCATAGCGGACATAGAGGACACAAAGTCTAAGAAATGATAGCGCTGTGCTTCGGGCCACGCCTGTTTGGTAAGCGTCAAATCAAACTGGACAGTGATACCTTTCAAATAGCAATCATGACCACTACCGGCGGGTGCTTTACCAAGACGCATGGCACGCTTCACATCCCCACGAGTAGCGCCACGTGTTTCTAAATTACACGGATTGATTTTATCCGCCATAGGGTAGCCAGACGCTACAATAGATTCATCAAGACCATAGACGTATGTGTTATCAATGATGTTATAGTCATGCTTTTTCATATTTATTGTGTCTCCTTTCATTCTTAGACAGTTCTTTTTTCATCTCTGCGGACTGCGGATATGCGATATGCCCACACGAACATGTAATTTCTTCTACATTCTTTGCACAACCCGTAACCAAGGTACGGCCACACTTCTTACAACGAATTCTTTTAGCGTACATAAAATACCCCCTAATGGCAATCAAACCAATTATGCCCAATAATACCCTCTGTATCCAACTGGACATGAAATTTGAAATACTCCTGTGTGTCTCTCATCGCCTGTTGTGCTTCTTCACACACAATCTTTGCTATCTCTTCGGTACGACATGCAATCTGTTGTTCATCATGGATCCATGCCATCAATGCGAAATCGCCATCCCATCCATGTCTTAGTCCTCTCGCCAATAATCGCTCCTCTGTTGTGACAATCCACTTCTTGCATATCAAAGCGCCGGCCGATTGTAAGAGTAAATTTAAGGCACTGTGAGGGCTTCTTACATGTAGTTTGCGCCTGTCAAGACCATAGAGGAAATGACGTTTCCATGTGACTTTAGGTTTCCCGTGTGTGCTTTTAAAATCAATAGGGTAGACAAGTGCATTTTCTACGGCCTGTCTGAGCTTCGCAATAGCAGGAATAGCCTTATTGAATTTCTTCTTAATCTGCTTCCCCTGTCCTGCTGTACCCCCTATGATTTTTCCAATCTTTGCATCACCTGCACCATACTTTGCATTCCCTAGGGGGCGCAAGCCCCTAAGCGTTCTCTTATGAACTGCTTTATGTCACCATAAAGAATAGACTATCTCATCAATGTCCACCGCTTCCACCATCATTAGCTTATGGTGTACTTCCTTTCGGAATAGTCGTTACACTTTATTTTGAAGAATATACGCTTTTATCTCTTCAAAATCTTAGCACGGTATTGTCTCAACAATGAGAGTTTCACCGTTTTCAATGGATTTTAATTCCTCAATGTTACATAAGGAATGCGTAAATAAACGTCTTCGCCTGATTGCGTGTTGGCAAGCCTGCGGCTTTTTGATTCATGGTATGTATATCCCCGTTTAGAATCGTATATGCATACTGGCCCCCATCATACTTGTACATGAAGTGGGCAAGACAACGGAGTTCAAGACCACAAGCGTCTATCCCTGCTTGCCACCATCCGTCAGGTACTCTAAAGAGTTCCCGACATTCCTTGCCGTACGGACTGCCTACATGTGGTACTTGTGCGACGTTCGGTCTGGAATGAGTAGCACGGCCGCTAACAGCCCCATTAGGGATAACAGAACCATGGATATTACCATCCTTTCCAATCATAGACAACCAAGCATTCTTACCATCTGCAAGCTGTCCTAGACGCTTTTTAAGCATCAAGGACTCCTCAAGTACAGACACCACGGCTTTCACTTCATCGGGAGCTTGAGGGTCTTCCTTCATAAATTCCATGCTTTCATCATCAATCTTCAATCGACATTGTGACAAGTCAACACCATCTGCATCCGTGTCTTCCACATCATAGCAATCAATGTTTGAGGGAGAATAACCGTAATGTGTTCGTAATAGCCATTCAATCTGTTGTCTGCTATTTGGATTAAAGTCTTTATACTTCTGAATGGGAACCCCAGCTTTATAACCAAGGCGTTTGTTGTCTCTCTTTGGCACGAAAATCTTATCCGGTACACAAGGTACAAGCTGAATCAACTTTGCTGTCAAGACACCTGCTCTGGCACGCAAGGCCACTTCCAATTCTTTTGCCTTATCAAGGTCAAAGGGAAACCCATTCTTTTCTTGTTTAGACATCAACCATGCTACTTCATGCTCAAGCTTTATGGCCTTTGGTGCATAATCGTATGAAGCCAGCTTTTCATAAAGCTTTACTGTTACAACTACGTCCTGCTTATTGTAAGCAAGCATTTCAGGATTGTAACAAGCCCATGCATCTTCTTCCTCTCCATATGTACCTTTTAGTTCTCCTAAACGATACCCCCAAGCTTTTAGGCTATGGGATTTATATAGCTTCGAGGGTAACTGTTTCTTTCGGATAAGTCCTGCATCCATGTCTTCGATATGAGAATAGATGAGCCGCGACAAAACAAGGGTGTCTACTACATCCTTATGCATATCATGCGTAATCTCAAACCACGGAAAAAGTTTTGCCAAAGTTGGAAGATCATAATTAATAACATTGTGTCCACAAAGACACACACCTCTCTTCCATGCATCATATAACTCATGGACACCCTGCTCTGCGTGTACATCATCATACTGCTTCATTTCCTGTGTGTCTGTATCATAGACACTCAAGCAGAACATCTTCGTAACGTCGGCATATAAGCCGTTCGTTTCAATATCAAAGACTAACATAGAACCATCCTTTCTATCGTGACTTTTCTAAATCTTCTGCTTCCGTATCAAGATTGAAAGCCTCATTACGGAGTTTATTTGCAAGCTCTCGCTTTTTGTCAGCAATCAAACTAATCTTCTTCTGCCGCTGTGCCTGTACCTTAAGGCTCCACTGATACAGCTTTCGCCACAAGGCATCGTAGAACTGAATGAGCCACATTAAGACACCCCCTTACTTCTTCAAATGATGATAGAAACGCTTACCTGCTTCCTTCTGTCTTGCTTCGGAGAAGTTACTAATGCGTTTCAGATATCCAATAACACGAGTACCATAATCCACATTAGTGCCACCACATTTCACACAATGGTTTTCTGTGTCTGTGTTGATGTAGCCACAATCATTGCAAATCGTACATAAGACATTGGTTGTCCAATACTGTACCCCATACTTAGAGCAAAGCTTATACAGATGTACAAACTGTTCTGCACTCAACATCTGTTCAAGATTCAGATGAAGCGCCGAGCCACCATCAAGGTACTGAACAATGTCCTTTGAATACAGTTTGATTTTATCGAGTACGTTCACCTTTGTGTCTTCTACGGGGTAGAAATAACTGTTGTAACAATCACGAAGCACATAAAGACCTGCTTCCTTGTCCCATTTAGCATTTTTAACACCGAGATTTTCGGCAGGAACAAACTCAGTATTAAAGCGGACGCCGTACTCAGACAGAGCGGCCTTATTAGACATCGTAAGGAAAGACAACAAGGACTGTAAATAATCAGGATATTCCTTGTCTGTCACAACACATTTCTTGTCTCTCAGGTACTCAAAGTATTCCAAGACACCATTCACACCAAGGGTCAAGAACTGTTTGTCAATGTCCATGAATCCCTGTGTGTAAGCAGGGAGCAAACCTGCATCAATATAGCCTTTCAACACTTCACGATGAGCCAACAGGTACTTATGCACTCTGTCCACTACTTCGTCGAGCTTAACACCACATTGACCAATACGGTTGATGTTCAAGCTAATGACACGAGCAGAACCCGTAACAACACCCCCTGCACCCAATGTGTAGCTGAATGTGTTGTCTGCCAACTCATTACGCAAGCGACAGCAAGACGCAAGACTATCCACCTTGTCAGACATATAGACAAAGAAGGAAAGCCCCTGTGCCTGTGCATCCGCCAGTTTATGCATAAAAGCATTGTCTTTGAAACCACCTTTGCCATCGGTCAAGAGTGCGGCGGTGACAACAGGGAACGTCAACAATTCTTTTTCTCGTTCCTGTCTGAACCATTGCAAGAAATACAACTGCAATCGATAGGTGCTTTCAATGTCTACCTGTGTACCATCTGGATAGTAGAAACCACCAAACATTTCTTTCAAATAATCATGATCAAACACACTAACATTCCAAAATACAGACTGGTCACCTCGTGCGCTGGCCGGCTGATTCAGTGCATAGACAACACCCTGAAATTCCTGCTTTACATCTTCAAAGTGTTCGTCAAGATAATCTTTTCCCCACTGTTTCCGTGCAAAGTAGTCAAACATGTGAAGGAACTCAACAGTAGCAACAGCACCGCTGAAATTGCTCGCAATCTGGTAAACCAGATTAACAAATGAGCCACAAAAGCTCTGCAAGTTTTTTGGTGCTTTAGACACCCCACCTAAACACTTCGTACCTTCCAACAAGAAGGGATACAAAGTGATACTGGCACAATAAGGTTTCAAAGATGTTTCATCATGTGTATAGATATAATGATTTGCAAGGTCATCTTCATACGCCTTTGCCATGTCTTCACCAAACATCTGTGTCAGCTTGTCTTTAACCAACTTACGATTAATCTGGATAGTGTCTGGTTTAAATAATTCTGCTTCCAAGCCCGCAATCGTCTTCTGGGTCACATTGCTATTTGCATCAACCTTAGAGGCCGTAGCGGCATTGGAAGACATCATATAATCATGGATGTATTTAATCTTTTCTTTTAAATCAACATTAGGTAACATTCTTCACCCTCTTCCAAAATTTGTGTGTCTCATCCAAAAAGCAAGGCTGAACAAATACCACATTGTCATTCTTATCTAAACGGTAAGACTGCGAGATGTAGTAAAAGCGTTGATTTGTCCGAGGACTCTCAAGACCTCCCAAAGACTCTACATAAGGCCCCGTCTTCAACCAAGTACATTGTCCCTCAACTGCAAGCATCTTGTCCTGTTCTTCATCATCACTCCCACTGTACAAACCTGTAGGAGCAATGAAGGCCAAATCACGTAGGAGAGCAATCAAAGATTCATGTGTGATATGCTTATTATTTGTACCACCCATTACAACAATAGCGTTTGCCCCTGCATCAACGGCATCCTGTGCTTCTTCTAAAATATCAAGAAGTGACGTTAAGTCCACATCTTCGTTCTGTAATTCTGGACTATGGCAACCAACACAGTACTGTTTGCAAGCCCCTAATTCAATCGCATATGCCATTTTATCAGGCAATTCATTAAATGTAATATCTGTATTAACAACAGGGTACTTTAAAACTCTTGACATGATTCATCTTCCTCTCCTAGTAATCTGTGTCTGTCCTTATCCCAATGGAGATACCCTGCAAGCCCTGTTGAACCTGCAAAGCGATTCTTTAAGACACGGATTTTAATCAAGTTTCTTTCGGACTCATCTTCTGCCTGCTGATTACGTTCAAGTGCTAATACTTCATCGGGTATTTGCTTCAATGTGCCACTGCCACGCAAGTCATCAAGCGAGATGATTCCACCTTCTTCAAAGGATTTTTCACCACTTGTCTTTTTTAAGTGGGAAATAACAATCATTCCAACACCCGTTTCTTCAACGAGTGACCTTAACTGTGTCATCAATTTATCAATGGTCTTCCGTTCATCTCCACCTTCATCCATGCCTGATACGGCAATAGAGATATGGTCAAAGATGATAAAATCGCATTGTTCCGCTACTGCTAAATAGCGGATACGTGACAGCAGGTTCCCACTCTCAATAGAACCAAAATGATCATAGAGGACAAACCGTTTATCACTGAACAGCTCTTCATAGGCTGTCTTTAACTTATCCTTGTCTACACTACCCCACATAATAGACAGAGGTTTTTCAACATGGATAGACAACAATTCACGTAGCGTTTTCTTCGGGTTTTCTTCAAGAAAGACAAGCCCAATTTTCAGCCCATCCTTCACCTTGAGTTTGTAGGCAATCTCACGAGCCGCTGTAGACTTCCCAATGCCTGTGCCTGCTGTCAGCATCACCAATTCCCCTTTACGGAGTCCCTTCGTGATACTTTTCAGCCCCTTGCACCAAGGGTAGTCATAACACTGAGCTTCTGTATCATCACTGAAAAATTCATCTTCAATGTCAGCGGCATTTATAATCCCATCGGGCCTATATTCTTTTGCGGTAAAGATGGCCTGTATAATTGCATCGCCTTTACCCACCACAAGACAAGCATTGGCATCCTTTTCAGGTAAGTCTGCAATCTTTAGTTTGTGGGGAGATAACATCCCCTGTACATCCTCGGCAGCCTTTCGGCCCTGAGCGTCCATGTCAAACATGACAATGACCTCATCAAAAGACTCAAGCCATTCAAGGTTTTCTTTAAAGGTGCGTTTAGCTGATGTGCAACCATGAGGTAAAGACACAACAGGCCATTTATTGCCCCCCATCTGTGATACGGTCAGACAATCAATCTCACCCTCTGTAATGACAAGTTTCTTTCCACTATGGAAAAGATTCTGTCCAAAAAAGCGATAAGCAGAAGTTCCATTCAAATAGAACTTCTTGTCCTTAGTCCGTAACTTCTGAAAAAGAACAGAGCCGTCCTCATTACAATACTCTGCGACTTGAATGGTTCCTAGTTGTGTCTTTGTAACATAATAGCCATAACGCTCACATGTTTCAGCAGACAAGCCCCTTGCACGTAGCGTCTTAAACTCCATGTCCTCATGAGGAATAATGGCATGTTTAGCCACATCTTCACCTTCTTTCAGAAATTCTGTATGGTGACAACTGAAACAATATGTGTGTCCATCATCATACAAAGTAGCGGCATCATGGCTCCCGCAATAAGGACATGGAATATGCGCCTGTACAGTTTCCGACATGACTAGTCGTCCCCATAGTGTACATCAAGGGCATATTTGTTCTTAATGTCCCTCATGGTTTTGCGCTGTGCATCAGACATGTCCTTTTCATTGGCACAACCGACCAACAGCACATAGATGGAATCTTTCACATGAGCGAGTCTATAGTCACCATAAGCAAGGAAGGGAATCCCTTCTTTTACTTCACCATTCGGCATCATGATCAGATGATACCCAATATTGAACAGCCCTTCTCGTCGTTGTTCTACATAAATTTCCCGAACGGTCTTCACCTTCGGTTCAAACAAGACACGCACCATGTTAGTTTCCTCTCTTTCTTTGTACTTCAAATTCATGTTCTCACCCCTTATTTTTTCTTTTTAGGGATAAGACCTTTCATAGGCTTCTTCTTTTCTCTAAACCATGCGTCGGGAATCTGTCTAGTGGAGTATTTAAATCCATTTTTCTCCGTCCAATCCGCATAGGTTGTCTTACTGCCTTTATACAACTTCAACTTAGGATTTTGGAAGACAAACCGAATATCCAAATCGGGATACTGCATCTTGATAAGCAAGTGCTTCTGTCTGTCTTCTCTTTCAAAAATCCCCTTTGCTTCTATAATGATTCCATTCGGCAACACAAAGTCTGGAGTATACGTATGCTGTGTAGCAGGTTTTTCATAGTTGATGTAATACATCTCATACTTTTCCTGCTTCTTCAACTCCCGTATCTGCGCACTAATGGTGTCTTCAAAATGACTTCTCTTTTTAGGTGGTCTGTATGTATACGCACCCCCATTACAAAAACTTCGTTTCAGGTCTTATCACCACACTTTAAAAATCTTCATCATCCGAACCGTCTGTGAACGGTACATCTACGTCCGAACGTGTGTCTTCTTCATCGTCACCGATGACAGACGTAGAATCAAATGCACCTTCATGCTTCTTAAAGCCGAAAGAGCTTGCATCCCGTCCATTACCATACGGAACGTACTTCAACAGCTGTACTGCCTGTAAGCGGAAAGACACACCAAAGTTTTTAGATGTGTTGTAATATGGAAAAAGCTGATAGGCAACAGCAACGATACTAAAATTCCCAATAGAACTCTTGATTTTGCGATTAACAGGACGCTCAGCGCCATCAAAGACAGTAACAACCTTGTCAATTTCTTTGCCTGCCTTTGTGACAATATGAGCATTGGTAACGAATTTAACGCTTGCGTCGCCATTGTCCTCTTTACGGAACGAACCCATGTTAGGCTCTGCGGCGAACTTCTTGTTCTTGAGTGTTTCTTTAAATTCTTCCCAAATCGTCTGGGCTTCCTGCATCAAGTTATTCATGTCTTCAACAGACGGAACAAGCGTAATGCTATATTTGTTTGTGTCTGTACCATTAAAGGTTTCTGTGTCTGCTAAATGACACCACATAGCTTTCCCTGTAATTACACCATCATTCATGTTCATGTTTCATTTCTCCTTTTATAATAATTTTGCACGAGTAATTAAAATCATGCCATCAGCATTTTCAAGCAACAAATCCGTTACGGCTGTCTTAATGCCATCATCAAGCTTCACGTGCTTTCTACGTGACTTTGCGGCGATGACGCCTAAAAGACACAAGGTATCATTGTCATAAGTACCAGCATGTAAAAAGCGCATAAGCTTGTTTGCATAGGCAATATAATGTTTGTTCATGGTTTCCATCATGGTAATCTCTCCCTTTTTTGTAGTGATCATTACAATGAGATACGTTCCCCGTTCTTGATTATATCTAACCACATTTCATAGACACAAATTTTATCAAAGTCGGCTGTCATATCTTCCTCAGATCCTTTATGCCCCATGCGTAGTCTATATTTAAGGATATTGCCTTTCAGAAACCCAATCAGTTCTTCACGACTAAAAAAGTCCTGCATCACAAGGATAGGTTCGACAACAGCATTTCGGTAATGTTTATCATGCATGTTGTCTTCCTGTGTGTCTTTTTCTTCGTAGACAGGAGTAATACACCGTTCATCAACTGTGATTACCTTATGACTTCCACGAAACTGTACACAATACATTACTGCGTCGCTTCCAGAGATAACATGTATGTCAACAACTACTGCATAACCACTATCATGTGGTGATGTGGTCGAACAGTTAGACATATCAACCCACACGGTATCGTCAATATTAATTTCTCTCATGGTTCATCTAGTCCTTTCCTGTGCTTCCAAATCCTTTGTGTGTCCCTTCTTTTGTAAGGGAATCCACTTCTACTAATTCGTTCGGAACGTTCTCTACAAGCATAATCTGTGCAATACGTTCCCCTTTATTGATTCTTGTAACACTACTTCCGATATTTTCAACAAGCAAAAACAATTCATCAACATAGTCACTATCAACAATCCCTGTGCCGTTGGCTAATCTTAGTTTTGTTTTAAGACCTGTAGAAGACCGTACATAGACCTCTAAATGATATCCTTCGGGAATCTCAAATGCTACGCCTGTAGGGACTTTATAAGCCTTGTCCTGCCCACGTTGTGGATATAATGTCACTGTGTCATTTGCAAAGACATCATAGCAAGCGGCGGACGCTGTAGCCCGATAAGGCGCTTTTGCGTCGGGTGTGATACGTGCGAATTTTAAAGACACCAAAGGTTTATTATTTGTGATTGTCTTCCTTCGCTTACGTACTGTTTGTTCTGTCATTGTTTATGCTCCTTTCAAAAAGCAAAATAGAAAATGAATACTTTCTTTCTTCACATGGTGGCACAATTAAAAAGACACCAATTTGAATACTTTCTTTCTTCACATGGTGGCACAATTAAAATGTTGTGTCTTATCCTTCTCTAAAGAGAAAAAGACACACAAAAAGAGAAATATTTAGATTATTTATATTAATTATTAATTATCATCAATAATAAATAATAAAAGAACTATAAGTATCTTAAAGTAATTTTAATTATATATAGTTACTTTAAGTATCTTATAGTTCTTCTCTCTTATCTTCACAAGGTGGCACAATTACAAATCATGTTATATTTATGCAAAACAATATTTACTATTTACGACATCGTCAAGATTTAAATTACCCTTAGTTGGCATTTGGGGTATTTCTTTTTCTTCTGGTAACAGATATTCCACATCTGCCAGCCATTCTTCTAAATAATTATGACCTTTGTACATATTGACCAATTCAGTACGGATAGCCTTGAACAAATCTCCTGCATGTTCTATGTCTGTGCCAAAACTATCATGAATCATGAAGAAGTTATTGTTTCCTTTTTCTGCTTGGTTCATAATGACTCTTTGCATATGACAAGCATCCATACTGTGGATAAAGTTGGGAGCTATAGCCTGTGATTGTCCTCGTGTGTCTATATCAGTATTTTCTTTCGGAATGTAGATCCTGACAAAACCACCATTAAAGCGCATCCTACATATTTCAATGTTCGGTACAAATTTATTCTGCTGAATAGGAAGACCGTTAGGACTTGTCCATGCGACGGCCTCTCCACTCTTGCCAATGATACTGGCAATCTTTTTGAGCCATTCCATGCCTTCTACTGCCTTAATAACTGTAGTAGACACGGCATCCCAAATCAGCCCTGCCATGTAGTTTGCGGCCTGTGAGCGACTAAGGAAAATTGGGGTGTCTTCATGCTCTGCCATCCATGGTTTAATAATGTCCTCTTTGAGATTTTCAGAAAAGCCATATTTCCGCGAACCGTAAGCAAGGGTCATGACGGAACGTTTGCATACTTTGCGTTTGATACCATCCGTTCCAAATTTTGCTTGACCATAAGACAACCATTCAGTAGCTAATTCTTTTGTGCCGTAGACAATGCACTTTTCACCTTTCTTGTCAAGCACATATTGGCCTTTTTTGTCTTTTTTATAGTCATCTGCTGTCCCTTTCATGACATCACGATGTAAGATAACATTTACCTTATCCGCCACAACTTGATAAATGTCTTGTACTTCTTCATTCGGTACAAGATTTACACTGTATCCCCCAATTTCGTCTGCAAGTAGCATGGAGAAGTGCTGTAGACCTGAGCAGGTTCCGTCAAAACTGACAGGCAATCCCGACTTGAATCCAACAGCAGAACCAGCATGCTCTGCTTGATAGACACGGAGTCTTTCAAATTCAAAGCAGAAAGACAAGAAGCACATCGGGCTTTCATCACCGGCCACTTCGTCCCACCATGTGTACGTTAAGGGTGAAGCGGCACTCTGTAAAATGTTGTCTTCATTATCAAGTACCCATTTGGTACGATCATCAAAGGGAATCTTGTCAAGACCTGCAAAGCCTGCGCCTGCAATGTAAAACCACTTGAGGGCATCGTCACTAGACAAGGGTGTCGGCTCTGCAAAGAGAAGTAAAGCTTTCTGTGTGTCGTCCCCTTGTGGATTCAAGGCAGGACACATAGGGTAGATACGGCCACGATAGTCTAAGTTCCATGGGAAGTAGATTTTTTCATACTTGCTGTACTTCTTTGCGCAGCCTAAAGAGGTGTTCGTTCTAAGCACCTTGGATACTCTTGCCCTTTCGTGCTTGTAATAGGCAACAAGGCGCTTTTTATGGGCTTCGAGTTCTTCGGGTGTCGGGTCAATCAAATTTGGAACTTTTGGCGTTTCGTCCGTCCTAGGAAGACCACCTAAGCCCCCATGGTTCTCCATAATAGCCACTATGGTATCAAGTATACGTTGATTGATGATGAAGGGTGTAGACTGTAAGGCATTTACACACTTGAACAGCCACGTCAAATCAAGCTGTGCACATTTTTGGATATATTGATCCAGAAATGCGTTATGTTGATACATGTTTACACGAATAAACTGGGCAAAAGGAGCATTAACGCCATAATAGGCTCCATCTTTAATCCCTTCCCATGGTTTTGGGAGGATGACACAAGGGCTGAATTTAAAACTATTCAAGGTCATCATATCAATACTTTTAGCCCATGCTTTTACAAGCCAATCAGCCGCCTTTAGATACTTTTTAGGGCGCTTGTTTCCATCGGTGTGCTTTGCTTCTACTTTGTATTCAAAATAGCCACTTCCCTTTATAACGGCCTCTAATAGCACTGTTACGAGTTTATAAAGGTTATCTGTATCCATTGTATCGGGAGTAAACCCCATGTCTTTATAGGCACGCCGTGCATATTGTACTTTAAAATCATTTCGTAAGCGGTGTTTCAAACCATCTTCAAAAAAGGCCGCATCTTGTCTTGTAGCTTGCTTTAAATACTGAAAACTAATTATTTCTTCTTTATAGTTGACTACAAGCTTGTCCATAGCCGCATCAAAGATAACAAAAGTATCGTCTGAATTATGCATGACAAAGCCGATAAGGACGTTTAAGATACTTGTAACGCTCATCTTAATTAGTGTGTCTTCATCACCTTCATACAAGTTTTTAAGCTGATTTACGACCCCTTGATACTTAGGGACTACGCCACGTTTTTTCTGAGGAAATAAAACGTTTTTAACGTTCGTGTAGCAATCGGAAAAGACATGTTCCATTAGCTTACTTCCTATTTTCGTTTCCCCTGCCGTGCTATTTAATGCCGCTTGTTTATATGTAGCACGTAATACCTTTTCTGCAAAGTCTTTCGATTCATGTTCAAGCTTTAACTGTTCTTGCATGGTTCCTTTGATTTTTTCCATAGTATTACCTTCCTTTCTTCTATAGGTGGAACAATTAAACTTTTAGGTTGACAAAATGTTTGTTAGTGTTTTAAACATACGTTCGGTGCTTGATTAAAAAATAATAAATATAGACAACAATCATCTATCTACGAACGCTTGTTCGACACCTAGGGTATAAAAATGGCGTGTCCCTGCCGTGTTGGTAAAGACACGCCTTGAGTCAGAACGGTTGTTCGATATTCTATTATTGTATCAAACATTAGTTTGCCTTGCTAGTCACAAGAGGTAGAATCTAACTCTTTCCCCATCCATGCAGGCGATGTAGACAAGTCCGTCTATTTTATGCCCTATCTTCTTTATCATGGTTTTCTCCATTTCTGCCAGTATCACAAGGGACTTTTTACAGCCCCTTGCTTTTTGTACTGGCCACTACAATTTTTATTTGTCCTTACCTGTCTTGACTAGCATTTTTTCCATGCAGTCGCCGCAGATAATGTTTGTATCTTCCTTGCCTTTTACGGTCGCCCCACATTGCGGGCAGAAATATGTGACTGTTTTCGGGCGGGCTTTTTTAATTTTCTTTTTTGCTTCTCCCTTGAGCGCAAAGAGGGTGTGACAAGGAATAAGTAATTCTTTCGGCATGGCCTGAAAAGCCAGATCAAATGCCCCACCTTCCTTGATATAATGTGTCACGTGCTGGCCAGTCCGCTTTCTATTGGGTGTCCCATCGGAGGATGTGATAAGCCCGACACGCTCCATCTTTTCCGCAAAGTCCTTATTGTGGTAACAACGGCGTGGAGCGGAGCCGTCATATTCCTGCCACAAGTGACACATTTCGTGGACAAGAGTGCTGTATACTTCCTTATCGGTTCTTGTTCCGTCCTTGAGGATGCAATCGGGATTGAGGGCGATTTCTCCCCACTGTTCGACGCCTTTGTCGTCCGTCCAAATTGATGGAGCATAGTAGCCGAACGTGTTCCGTTCACGGTTGAGGGTAAGCATAACTTGCGGAAGGCTGTCTTTAAACAATTTTTCATTTAAATAATCAAAGGCGTCCTGTAATGCTGTGTACTGCTTTTCGGTTGGTTTTACTAAAATTTTCGGTTCCATAAGTTTCTCCCTTCTAATACTTACTAAGGTACTAATACCCTTATTCGGGGTCACAAGATGGACTTATGGCCCCTGATAAAGACACAGTGGTTAGTGATTATTCATCGATATCAACTTCTACATAGAAGATTGTGCCCGCGTCGGCGTGTACAATGGCATTTAATGCATCCCATGGAGTGTCACCTTGATAGTCGTTGACAAGATTATAGATCATGTCACCTACTGCGCCTTTTGTATCCGCAACTATGTCGCTCCCATTAGCGGTTTCTAGGTTACCATAGTCATCAAAGCGGAAATATTCGTCATTCGGATTAAATTTGCCACCATAGAAAATCCTTAGAGAAAGATCCCTAGGCGTATAATTCGAAAGAAGTTCATCAAACTCATCCATGTAATAATAGGTACAATTTTCAAAGCAGCCGTCATATGCGTTCATGTTCCGAAGCAACTCTACGATTTCCTTCCCGTTTAACTGTTCCACATAGTTACGGATTGCTTCTTCTCTTGTCATCGTTGTTGTCATAATAAATTACCTCTTTTCCTAAAATGGCTTGTCTCATCAGTAGGCAGGTTGCCAGCCTTACCTAGACAAGGGATTTTAGTCCCTTGTTTCGACACTAAGCACGAAAAATAAACATATAGAACTTAGAACTTCGGCTTATACAGATGTACTTGCCTACGTCCTCTATATAGTCCCCTTTTTGTAAAAAATAGGTATTACAAGAGGTTTCTGTGGGCTTGAGGGGTTTAAAATGGGTGATTGAAAACGACATTCTCCCCTTATGAAAAATGCCCACGTCAGCAGTGTGACAATCACGCATACATATAACTTTTTTACCCTCGAGCGCTTTATACAGCTCGGTTCTTTTCATTTTTCTTACTCCCTTCTACTCAATAACTAAGGGTAACTAATGCCCGTATTCAAGGCCACAAGTACATAATTTCTTCTTCATCCATTTCGTACATCTGATTAATAAGCATTTCTTTCAATTTTTCGGCTGTCATAATAAGTACCCCTTTCATTGCTAACTGTCACTCTTTGTAGTGACGTTTGAAGCTAAAATTTTCTGGACACCGTGTGTAGTGTTTTGTAGTGTCCTTTAGCTTGACTAAAGTATACCAAACATCACTACACTTGTCAAGAGATTTTTGTAGTTTTTTGTAGTGACTTTTAGTGTTCTTTTTGCTATAATGAGTATATAAATAAAAGAGGTGATAACATGAGTAATCAAAAAATGGAAAATTCAGTATTCATGCAAATAAGGATTGAGAAAGACACACGAGATAAGTTCAGAAAGTTGTGTAAGGAAAAGGCAATCAATAGCAGTGAATTATTGCGTATGCTTATTATTAAATGGATAAAGAATAACGGAAAGGAATAGACACACAAAAAGGCCCTATACAAGCTTAAATGCTCATATAGGGCCTTTATTATCAGTGTATGATTATATTTTTAAAAGGTTAAAGCAATACAGACAACACACACGATACAGGAAACTAAAGCGATCGTTAGCGGTTTTATTTCTCTATCCGTATAAGCTCCCATTGCTCTTAAAGCACAAAGTCCGAAAACATAAGCAAGTATACATCTAACATTGATTATTAAAGGCATTGTATCTATAATATTATAAATTATTAATCCAATTAGTCCTAAAATAAATAAACCTATCATTTTCAACACTTCCCTTATGATATTTTAACCCCTATTATATCATAAATATCTGTGTGTGTCTTTGTGTCTTCTCATCATAACTATTAGATACTATACAGTGTAATTGTATCGGCTACTACAAAGGCACTAAGAGAGTCTAAGAGGTACTAAGTGAATCTAAGAGGTACTAAGTGATACTAAGAGAGTATAAGTGATACTTTTAAGATA
>OIXS01000591.1_pt1 | contig 21729 bp, 20 predicted proteins | sample 1587841 | NCBI WGS metagenome assembly OIXS01 (sample SAMN03283254) | human gut metagenome | biome: human-associated habitat; material: feces | host: Homo sapiens | place: USA | collected 2013
GGCGCACCGCAAAGTGATTTGGCTTCTCGGCTTCCAGTGCATCAAACATCAGGTCTACGGGGTTCTTGAACTCCTCGTCATCCTCCCGGACTTCCATGGCGTTGATGAACTCGATAAGAGTGGCAAAGTTTTGTTCTTCCACCGGGGCTTCATAGTGGATATATCCGATGAGGGCGCAGTACAAAAGCGTTTCCGCCTTGACCCAGAAATCATCTCCAGCCTTGCCTTCTCCCTTGGTATTCGCTATTAAAGTCGTAACCAGCTTCAAAATGTCCTTTTCGCTGTGCAGATAGGCAAAAGGATTGTAGTGCATGGACTTTTTGAAGTTGATGGTATTGAGAACCTTAATACGATAAGGCTCATAGACCACTTTGCCGTTTTTGTCCTTTACGGTCTCATAGACCGGATTGCCATGCCGGTCCTTTACCGGCTGATGATCCTTGCCCAGCTTGGGACGCATTTTCGGTGTACCGCGCTGGAGCATTTTGCCGCACTCCACCAAAATCGTACCTTTGGGGTCTGTCACCACATAGGAACTGTGCATCTGCATCAGGTTCGGCTTCAGCCAGAACCGGGTCTTGCCGGAACCGGAGCCGCCGATCACCAGAACATTTTTGTTTCTGGCGGTCTTGGGGTCTTTCGGGCGGCTGTTCATGGTCAGGCTCTCGGTTTTCGTCAGAATCACATTGTTCTGGAACACCGGGTCGATGTAGGGCGCGATGTCCTCATGGGTTCCCCAGCGGGCGGAGCCGTACTCCATACCGTGCCGGTACTTCTTGGCGTTCTTGCTTTTGAGATACACGGCCAATCGCAGGCCAGCGCCGCAGCACAGCCCCACCAGCAGGTCCAAAGGGTGCAGGCTGGGCCACCAGCTGGCCAGCGCCACCGGCAGCGTGGAGAAGAACGAGAGCATTTTTGCCGAAGCGTCCGCACCCACGGCCATCCGCCATCCTTCACCGAAGTTGGTGGCGAACAGTCCCATCAGGATATACGGCATATTCAGCAAAAGGAGCTTTTTGATGTCAAGCGGCTTTTTCATCGTTCCAGCTCCTTCCGCTTGTTCCGGTCCACGACGGCGTGTTTCACCAGCTCTTTGAGCTGGCTCAGCTTTGCCAGCACGGACGGACGCTCTGTTTTCTGCGCCTTTCTGACCTTCTTGCCGGTGTACTCGGTAAAGGCAGCGGTCAGGGCATCCGCATCCCGGCCTTTGAAAAAGATCAGGTACTTGGGCGGGGAGCTGCTGCGGTCCTTCTTCACCGCATAGTCAACGCCGTATTTCCGGGCGATCTTCTCAAACTCCTTGATGGAGGGGTCGGTGATCTCGATGTTGGAAACGCCCTGATTCTGGCCGATCAGCTGTTTCACCGTCTGCTTGCCCTGGGGCTTCACAGGCGCGTCCCGGATTCTCTGCTTTCGCAGCTTCTTTTCCTTGCGGTGGGCAAGATATTTGCAAATGGCAGCCTTAAACAGACGCCCGGTGAACTTTGTGCCGCTGACTACCAGCATCAAAGTTCTGTTTTCTACTTCTTCCTGCATAGGTCATCGCCTCCTTTCCGCGGATTTTGCAGGGGTGGCGTTTAATACTAAGGCGGGACCACCAGCCGCCGCAGTAGATATTTCACGGTTGGAATCTCCTTTCAGCGCAGCTGGTCGGAACGGTCATAGTATAGATGCCCCTGGCGCACCTTGGCATGACTGAGAATCTTGATATGGCCCTTTTCCTGGCTCTCCAGGCTTTTCTGGTATCCGGCCTCCGTCAGAAACAGGCGGGTCCGTTTGCCTTTCCAGCCCACCGGGGACTCGTGGGTCAGTACATCGAAGATAATCATGTGCCGGGTGTCCTCGGCAAACCGCTGCAAATCCATGTACTCATGGCCGTGGTAGTTCTGCGCCCCGGCCTTGAGCCGCATTTCATCCATCAGCTGCCCCACGGTCTTACGCTCAGGCATGGCGCGCACCTCCTTTCCCGCGTCCCTGGCCCTTCACGGTCAGGATACCGTCCAGGGTGGTAGCGGTGATCCGCAGGCGCTCAGCGGTGGCGATGTCATTCTTCACGGTCTCGTCGATGCCGTGGCCGCAGACCACCAGCACATGGGACCGGCGCAGATAGTCTCGCGCCATATCCAGCCCGTCCTTGTGTTCCTGGGGAATCTCGTCCTTGAGGAAGGTGGACAAGAACAGAACCGGGCAGATGGGCGAATACCCGGCGTCGTACACCTGGCGGCAGTAGGCCGCAGCGTTCTCGGCGTTCTCATACTGGTTGTTGCTCCAGGGAGCCGTAATGTAGGCAAGAGGTCGTTTCATGGCAAAATCCTTTCTCCCGGTGTTTTCGGGCAGCAGAAAAGCGGCTGTTTACCAGCCGCCTGCGTACATATCGTGGTTGACTTGTGCGGTGTAGTGGTTGCTGATCGTGGTCGGCGCATTAAACAGCACCGCAAGCAGATACTGCTTCATGTTGCGGATTTCGGTGGTATTGTTCCGCAGGCATTCCATGACAAACTCGATGTGGGAGCAATCCAGCTTCAAAAAACGGGAGCGGACCACCTCATGGGGGAAGTCGCTGCCAGCGATCCGGGTGGTTTTCCGCTTGGCGCAGACGGTCTCCACCATCAGCTCCACAATCTCGTCCAGGTCCTCCCGATAGGTGGTAAACTCCCGGCACAGGTGGTCATACTCGATGTTCTCCAAAATCAAATCCCGATAACTTTCCATCTCTGAGACAGACATCGCATCCCTTCCTTTCCGTTCCGGCAGCTGTGCTGCCGCTGGCTCCCGGAAGGGAATGGAATCGGTACTTGCTCCCTGAGTAATTGATTTTTGAGTATTTGATTTCTCTATATTTAATTCTGCGGGCTTTTCCGTATCCGGTTTATCCAGATACGGGTTTTCCGTATCTGGTGAAGCCGTATCTGGTGCATCCGTATCCGGCTGGGGCGTATCCGGCTGTCGGGGCTGGGGCTGCTCATATATGACATACTCGGTGTCGCTGATCCGACCCTGCCGGTCCCGCAGCTGGTGGCGCACGATGTAACCGGCAGTTTCCAGCTCCCGCAGCGCATTCCCGATGGCGTCCACGCCCTCCTTGCAGATTTTTGCAAGGCCACGGGTGGTATAGTTCCAGTCATCCGGCAGGGACAGCATCATGGAAAGTAACCCTTTTGCCTTCAGGGACAATTCATGGTTCCGCAGGTGATGATTGCTCATAACCGTATAGTCGCGGGTTCTTTCAATCCGAAAGACCGCCATTGACTTCACTCCTTTCTGTTCTCAGGGCATGAAAAAAGCCACAATCTTTCGTAAAAAAGACTGTGGCGTTCAGCTGTTCTTGGTTTTCGTGTTCTTCCGGGGCCGGTAGGGACGCTTGGGCAGCGGCGGTTGGTCGAACAACGAATCATGCCCCGAAAACGGGAGGGTCTGCAAAACCCGGTCAATGTCGGTGGATTCCATGTCATACAGAGACTGGCAGTTTTCCCGGATACGGCCCATCGCGTCGGACAGTGTAAAGGGCAGCTTGTCCGGCTGGGGGTGGCCCAAGCTGATAGTAAGGCTGCCTTGCGGGTCCCCGTCGATCAGCAGCACTTTCTTTCCAGCCTGCGCCAGCCCAATCCCCAGGTTCGCGCAGGTGGTTGTCTTGCCAACGCCGCCTTTCTGGTTCGCGATGGCGATAATTTGCGTGTTCAATGACTTCACCTCATTTCTGATTGGTGTTGTCATGTGCCTGCACAGTAGTCCTGGAAATGACAAAAGCCGCCACTCGAAACAAGTGACGGCTTCGCCTAAATCCAATATTCTACTGTGCTTGAAATCAAAAGGCTTTGAGTTCCTTTCTGCTATTCATTTGTCGTTAATGAAACACCCCCTATAATTCGACTTGTTTCAGTATGATTTTTCGGTTTGGAAAAGGATGAAAAAACCAGACTGAAAACCTCAAAACCCTTGATTCTACGGGGCTTTTCCGGTTTGTCGTAATTATACCGTAAGGGCACACCTTCGCCACCCACGCACTGGCCAATGGCGTGGATGCCAAAACGCTGTCCGGTATCCTGGGCCATACAAAGGCCAGCTTCACCGTGGACACCTACACCCACACTACAAGCGATATGCATCGGAAAGCCGCGGAGATCGTGGGCGGCTTCCTGACCGACTATCTAGGAGAGGAGATGGCCCCATGGCAAAGCGCGGAAAACGCGGAGACGGCAGCGTCCACCTGAGGAAGGACGGGCGCTGGGAGGGCCGATATGTGGTCGGCCGCGATGAAAAGGGCTTCCCAATCACCAAGAACGTTTTGGCAAAAACCAAAGCGGAGTGTGTGGCAAAGCTGGATCAGCTGCGGGAAAGTCTCCAGGAGCCTGTGCCCGATCAGCCAAAGCCAGGGATTCTGCTTGGTGACTGGTTGAATGTCTGGTACCAGGGATATAAGAAAGTGAATCTCCGTCCCAACACCCAAATGTCCTACGAGCGCCGGATCTATCAGCATATCATCCCTGCTCTCGGAGACATCCGGCTGGACAAACTGACCACAGGGGATATCCAGAAGTTCTATGCAAACCTCAAAACAGGCGGCAGACTGCTGCGGACCGAACTCTACGGCGAAGGTTTGTCCGACCAGACCGTTCGGGGCATCCATACCACCCTCCACGCAGCGTTGAACAAAGCAGTAGAAGAAAAGCTGATTTTCCGCAATCCCTCCGATGGGTGCAAACTGCCATCTGCAAACCCCAGAGAAATGCAAGTGCTGACGCCGGAGGAAATCCAGCGACTGCTGATTCAGGCCAGGGAGGATGGCTGCTACGAACTGCTTCTGCTGGAACTGTCCACGGGCCTTCGCCGTGGTGAGATCTGCGCGCTGAAATGGGAGGACCTGAACTTCAAAACAGGAGCTCTGAAGATAGAGCGGCAGGTGCATCGGGTCAAGGGAGAACTGGTGGTATCGCAGCCTAAGACGAAAGCCTCCAACCGGAGTGTCGCCCTCCCCGCCCCGGTTCTGGCCGTCCTCAAGAGCTATAAGAAAGCCGTTCCTTCTCAATGGATGTTTCCTTCACCAGTAAAAGAGAACTCCCCACAAGATCCGGCAGCAGTACGAAAAAAGCTGTCCGCCGTCTTGGAGCGAGCAGACTGTAAGCACATTCGATTTCATGACCTACGCCACACCTTCGCCACCGCCTCCCTGGAGCACGGCATGGATGTAAAAACACTCTCCACCATCATCGGTCATGTCTCCAGCAGCACCACCCTGAACATTTACACCCATGTGACAGACGAGATGCAGCGGACCGCGGCTGCAAAGATTGACCTGGGGATTGGGAAACAGCCTCCCAAGGCAGAAACGGAAGTTGCTCCCCGAAAACCTGCTCCCAGTACCTTTCAGCCACACAAAGGGAAGCGGCGCAAACCCGGCACCGGCTGCCTGAGCCAGATCAACGATCACCTCTGGGAAGGACGTTACTCCCCCATCTGGCCGGACGGCAAAAAGCACGCCCGCAATGTCTATGCAAAGACCAGAAAAGAATGCGAGCAACTGTTAGCTGAACTCATTGAGCAGATGAAGGCGGAGATCGCCGCGGAAAAAGAGCGGCTGCGGCAGGCTGAAACGACAGGCTGAAAAAGCAGCGGGCCTCCGGAGGCAAAGCACCTTCGGAGGCCCATGTTTCTCTGTCTGTGGCTGGTTGTGTGGTCAAATAAAAAAGCAAAAGCTCAAACATCATAAAAAAGTCAGAAAAGCAAAAGAAAAACCACTTAAACCCGAAGATTTAAGTGGTTTTCTTGGAGCTGCTAGGCAGATTCGAACTGCCGACCTCATCCTTACCAAGGATGCGCTCTACCGACTGAGCTATAGCAGCATGGCTGTTCCCAAATAGGAACTATTTTGAACAGGCCAAACCTGGGATTTCCAAAGCGTCCCGGATATTTCCGGAGGCTATTCAAACAGCTCTCTGGCTGGAACTTTAAAAATGGCGACGCGGAAGGGACTTGAACCCTCGACCTCCGGCGTGACAGGCCGGCGTTCTAACCAACTGAACTACCGAGCCAGGTAGTCATGGGGGGAAGTGGTGGGAACAACAGGGCTCGAACCTGTGACCCCATGCTTGTAAGGCATGTGCTCTACCAGCTGAGCTATGCTCCCGAGTTGTGCGCCTCACTTGCGACGGCTTCGCTAGTATACTAGATTTTCAGCCCATTGTCAACAGGTAAATTGAAATTTTTTAAAAGTTTTTTTGAGCCCCTGTTTTATCCTGAAAATGGATAGACTATCTGTTTCTGCTCTATGAAATAATGAAAGAAAGCGCCGGGATATTCTTGACACAAAGCCGTGTACAGTGACATAATTAAGACGATTGTAAGCGCCTTGATATCCGCCAACTTTTACACTACGAAACAATTAGCAGCAATGCTGAGAACATGTTGGCCACGGCCAGACGAAGGAGGAGCTCCAAATGGAGAATAAGGTGAAGCGTATTGGTGTTCTGACCAGCGGCGGCGACGCTCCTGGCATGAATGCAGCCGTCCGTGCGGTCGTCCGTACCGCAGTAAGCCACGGGATCCAGTGTGTGGGTATCCGCAGAGGCTGGAACGGTCTTATTAACAGCGATTTTGTCCAGCTTGATGGCTCCAGCGTCAGCCATATCATCAATAAGGGCGGCACCATGCTCTACACCGCCCGCAGCATGGAATTCATGAATCCCGAGGGCCGTGCTAAGGCTCTGAATACCTGCAAGCTACTGGGTCTGGACGGTATTGTGGCCATCGGCGGCGACGGCACCTTCCGCGGCGCACTGGCTCTCTCCCGCCAGGCTGCTGAGGCGGGCAGCCACATCAGCGTGGTGGGCATCCCTGCCACCATCGATAACGACATCGGCTGCTCCCACTATACCATCGGCTTTGACACCGCCTGCAACACCGCCATTGAGTGTATCGATAAACTGCGCGACACCATGCAGTCCCATGAGCGCTGCTCCGTGGTTGAGGTCATGGGCCGTCACGCCGGCTATCTGGCCCTGTATGTGGGCATTGCTGTGGGCGCTACGGCCGTGCTGATCCCCGAGCGTGAAGTCGACTTCCAGGAGGACGTGGTGGAGAAGATCCGCCGTGCCCGTCTGGCCGGTTCCACCCACTACATGGTGGTAGTGGCTGAGGGCGCAGGCAGCGCCTTTGAGATCGGCAAGCGTATCCACGACGAGGTGGGTATCGATCCCCGTGTCACCGTGCTGGGCCACATTCAGCGTGGCGGCTCTCCCACCGCCCGTGACCGTGAGACCGCCAGCCGCATGGGCTACGAGGCCGTGCTGACCCTGCTGAGCAACCGGGGCAACCGCATTATCGCCACCCGGGACGGCCATATCGTGGACCTGGACATGGAGGAAGCTCTGGCCATGACCAAGCAGTTCCAGATGGACCGCTATCAGGTGCTGGAGGCACTGACCAACAACGGCGGCACGCTGCTTTGATCTTCGTATTTTTCCCTTTTTAAACCACATCTCAATTGATACAAAAAACTCCGCGCTCGCAATGAGCGCGGAGTTTTTCGTTCATGAAAGGAATCAGTCGGGGCTGATGGTGTAGTTGGGGGCCTCTTTGGTGATGTAGATATCGTGGGGGTGAGACTCCCGCAGACCGGCAGCGGTGATCTGGATGAACTGAGCCTTGGACTGCAGCTCATCAATGGTGTGGCAGCCGCAGTAGCCCATACCGGCCTTCAGTCCGCCCATGAGCTGATAGATGGTCTCGCTGGTCAGTCCCTTATAAGGCACACGGCCCTCAACACCTTCGGGAACCAGCTTCTTGTTGTTCTCCTGGAAGTAGCGGTCCTTGGAGCCGTGGTTCATGGCAGCCAGGGAACCCATGCCGCGGTAGGTCTTGAACTGACGTCCCTGATAGATTTCAGTGTCGCCGGGAGACTCCTCACAGCCCGCCAGCAGAGAGCCGATCATGACCACATTGCCGCCGGCGGCAATGGCCTTGACGATATCACCGGAGAACTTCACGCCGCCGTCGGCGATGACAGGCACACCGTACTCGGCGGCCACGCGGGCAGCGTCATAGATGGCAGTGATCTGGGGCACACCGATACCGGCCACCACACGGGTGGTACAAATAGAACCGGGGCCGATACCCACCTTCACGCAGTCAGCGCCCGCCTCAATAAGAGCCCGGGTGCCTTCGGCAGTGGCCACGTTGCCAGCAATGAGCTGTACATCGGGATACAGAGCCTTGATGCGCTTGACGGTCTCCAGCACGTTCTGGGTGTGGCCATGGGCGGAATCCAGGCCCAGCACGTCTACGCCGGCCTCAACCAGAGCGGCCACACGGTCCAGCACATCGTGGGTGGCGCCGATGGCAGCGCCTACCAGCAGGCGGCCCTTCTCGTCACGGGCAGAGTTGGGATACACCTCGGCCTTCTCGATGTCCTTGATGGTAATGAGGCCCTTCAGGTGGAAGTCCTTGTCCACGATGGGCAGCTTCTCGATCTTGTGCTTGCGCAGGATCTCCTTGGCCTCGGCCAGAGTAGTTCCTTCGGGGGCGGTGACCAGGTTCTCCTTGGTCATCACGTTGTCGATGAGCTGGCTCATGTCGGTCTCAAACTTCATATCACGATTAGTGATGATGCCGATGAGCTTGCCGTTGTCGCAGATGGGCACACCGGAGATGCGGTACTTGGCCATCAGCTCGTCGGCCTCAGCCAGAGTGTGGCCGGGAGCCAGCCAGAAGGGATTGGTGATAACGCCGTTCTCAGAGCGCTTGACCATATCCACCTGCTCAGCCTGCTGGCTGATGGACATATTCTTATGGATGATACCGATACCACCCTCACGGGCGATGGCAATGGCCATGCGGTACTCGGTAACGGTATCCATGGCGGCGCTGATGAGGGGGATATTCAGACGGATCTTTTTCGTCAGTTGGGTGTGAAGGTCCACGTCGGCGGGCAGCACATCGCTGGCCGCAGGAATGAGCAGAACATCATCAAAGGTGAGGCCCTGCTTCAGGAACTTCTGCGCAGCATCCTGATTGACCATAAGCTACAACTCCTTTTCCTTTCGTTCGCCCCAAAAAGGGGCAAATCGGCTCAAAAAACACCTGTAATAGATTTATTGTACCTGTCCTTGAATTCCTTGTCAAGGAAGCACTTCACCAAAAATCACCGAGGCCTCAAAGCGGGATTTGCCCTCCTCGTCCATACCCTGGACAAAGTGCATATTTCCCTCTTGCCCCAACTGCATTTCCAGCTCATCCCCCGGACGGCACTCCGCCAGGTAGCCGATCTGCAGCTGGGAGAGGAACTTGTCCTCCTCCAGATTCTGCATCTCCATGGCGTCACAGACAAAGTCGGCGTAGCGGCAGTTGTTCACATGGCCGTTGATATCGGTGTCACTGTACTGCATCCGGCGATGGCAGACCGGCTCCATCTCCTGGGGCAGACGCAGCTTGGTCAGCTTTTTTGTCTTGCACAGCTCTCCTCCACCGGTGTTCTGCAGCTCCTCCACACTCTCCAGCCGCAAAATCTTCCGGTCGCTGGCCCGTACCAGCACCCAGATGGATACGCACTCGCCTACCGGCTCACCGTCCACCAGCAGGTCATAGTCCCGGTACATGGTAGCCGCCCGGCCTCCCCGGTGCCAGGTACGGATGGTGAGATTTTCTCCCCAGTGCAGGGGCCGCTCCAGACGGTACCACACCCGGGTAAGCATCCAGAACGCACCGTAGCGCTTCACAATGATTTCCCGGGTAAACCCGCCGTGTTCTGCGGCCTGGGTAGCCGCCTCCTGCAGGTGTCCCAGCAGAGGTCCGGCCTTGCAGTATCCTCTTCCATCCACATCCCGGGAGTCGATGGGCAGGGTCATCTCATAAAACTGGCTCATTGGTTCTCCTTTCCACGGATCAGCAGCCGCGTTTTGCAGCAGATATCGTCAATATCGTCGGCAGTGCCGGCAGGGATACGCATCTGGGCTCCGCACTCCTTACAGATGAGGTCCACCGAGCTGTAATTGACCTGGAAGGTCCAGCTGTGACTGCCGCAGGTGCAGGAGATGCCGTCCCGGGCAGCGATATCCCGGATCTCGGAGAGGACCTCCTCCATGACCATCTCGTCCAGGAATACGCCCCGCTCCCCGCCTTCGTCCTCCAGCTTATCCAAAGCCTGTTCTAGACGGGCGGTAGCGGCGTACACCGGCCCTTCCTCGCCCACATAGCAGCAGTCCAGCCCCGACTGGGCGCAGGAGAAGGCCAGCGCTTTCTCCCGCAGGAAGGCGGTGGACGAACAGGACACCAGATGCTCCCGGCCGCAGTACAGACAGGGCACCTTCAGCCGCACCCGCTGGGGCAGAAACTCCACGTCCAACTCAGAGTGGCCGCAGGGACACTGGATGCGGGTAGGCGAGGCGGCCAGCGCGAACACGTCCTTTTCCACAATCACCGACTGGCGGCAGCGGGGACAAATATAGGATAAAAAGCGGGTCTTTTCCTGACTCATACTGGAGTTCCTCCGTTTATCTTCAAATGGTTAACTATTGTATTATACTCCACCTTGCTTTCTTTTTCCAGGGGCAGAGCATAGCTTTTCCCATTCCGGAAATCCTAGCACCATCCTTGTTGCGAGGTGGCATCTATGAGCAAGAAAAAGCTGGGACAGCAGACCGTGGCTCTCTCCCATCCCCCCTCTTTTTTGACCTGCGCCAACGTGGTGGGACAGCTGGAGGGACAGGGTCCTCTGGGAAAGACCTTTGATCTCATTGACAGTGACGATACCTTTGGGGAGTCCACCTGGGAAAAGTCGGAGAGCGCCATGCAGAAAAAGGCGCTCACTCTGGCGCTGGACAAGCTGGGACAGGGTGCGTCCACTCTGGACTGGCTGTTTGCCGGAGATCTGCTGAACCAGTGTATCGGCTCCTCCTTTGCCGCCCGGGAGCAGCACATTCCCTTCTTTGGCCTGTACGGGGCCTGCTCCACCATGGGCGAAGGGCTGATTTTGGCCTCTATGGCTCTGGACGGAGACTTTGGCCGCCGGGCGGGGGTCATGGCCTCCTCCCACTTCTGTACGGCAGAGCGGCAGTACCGCACCCCTCTAGAGTACGGCAGCCAGCGCACCCCAACGGCCCAGTGGACCGTGACCGGGGCGGGCGCGGTGATTTTGGACCAGGAGGGGCCTGGGCCATATATTACCCATGTGACGCCAGGTCAGATTGTGGACAAAGGGGTCACCGACACCAATAACATGGGAGCCGCCATGACGCCCGCCGCCTACTCGACGATTTCCGCCCACCTGCGGGACACCGGCCGCTCCCCTGACTTCTATGATCTCATCGTTACCGGCGACCTGGGGGAGCTGGGCCGCACGCTGCTGCTGGAACTGTTCCAGCGGGATGGGATCGACCTGTCCGACCGCCACACCGACTGCGGCCTGCTTATTTTCGACCGGGTACGCCAGGACGTCCACGCCGGAGGCTCGGGCTGCGGCTGCTGCGCCAGCGTGCTCACCGGCTATCTGGTGGAGGGATTGCGCAGCGGCAAGTGGCAGAACATTCTCTTCTGCCCCACCGGAGCCCTCCACTCCCCTACCTCCTCCCTTCAGGGGGAGTCGGTACCGGGGATCTGCCACGCCGTGGCCTTGTCGGCCCAGCGTCCAAACACCAATTGAGAGGTGACCTTCCATGGAATACTTCAATGCTTTTTTGTGCGGCGGGCTGCTGTGCGCTCTGGGTCAGATCCTCATCGACCGCACGAAACTGACCCCCGCCAAAATTCTGGTCTGCTATGTCACCGCCGGAGTGATTTTAGGTGGCTCCGGCCTCTATCAGTACTTGGTAGATTGGGCGGGAGCTGGTGCCACCGTTCCCCTCACCGGGTTTGGCTATACCCTGGCAACAGGGGCGCGGGAAGCGGTACAGCAGCACGGCCTGCTGGGGGCTTTTATCGGGGGAGCCGCCGCCACGGCAGGCGGTGTGGCGGCCGCCATCTTCTTCGGCTTTCTGGCCGCCCTGCTGTTCAAAGCCCGGCCAAAACACTAAAAAAAGCGGTGGAGTTTTTCAAAACTCCACCGATTTTTCTTGCTTATGCGTTTGCCAGCTTCTCCCCGGCCACGGCCATCTGTTCCGCCGTCAGGTCCCAGTCCGCTCCCAGCTGGACGATCCGGTCTTTCCAGCATAGGATGTACTCCTGCCGGAATTCCCCGGCCAAATTGAGCTGATAGGCCTCCTCAGCTCCCCATGGGGTTGGATCTACCATCTGATACTGGGCATGGACGATGCTCCCATCCACATAGGTGGCTATCCGCTTCTCTTTCTCCCGGCACAGTTCCTGGAAACAGGCATCATACAAAATGGGGATATGGATTTCCACCAAGGTGTAGTTCATCCGCGGCACTTCTGTCATCTGTTCAAATCCTGTCCGGCACCGCACCTCCTTCCGGTCCAGGAACAGGGACATGTCCGTGCTGACCGTGGTGAGATACTTCTCTTCGTCCACTCCGGTCAGTTCACTGGCAGAGAGAGGGGCGCGAATCTCTTGCTCCACAGAAATTGCCCCGCTTTGAAGTCCTCGGATAAAGAGAAACATCACCGTACCGACCAAAATCATGGACAAGATCACATCTAAACTGAGGGTTATCGCACGTTTTACTCCAGCAGACGCCTTTCTGCGCTTCAAGGTTCGTTTGGTACCATTTACGGCCAAGAAAACAACCACATAGGCCAGCAGTATCCCGCCCGTTACCAATCGCATACCTGGTCTGCGTTCGGTAGCAAGCCAATACATCAATCCCAAAACGATCATTCCCAGCACCACATGCATGAGCTTGTGGCATCCCCGGGTAGGCAAAAACTCTCCCCGCTGGGCGGCGGACAACGCCCGGCGCCGCCAGGCAAGGTAGGTGATCAAATCGGTGACGCTATAAACGAACAAGCCCAGCCAACACAGCCCCATAAAGGTGGAGCCGGGAGTCGTCAGCAGTTTGATGGGCGTGTGGATCAGCGAGTAACACCAAGAACCTCCCACAAAAAAGCCCAGCACCAGGAGGATCAAATAAGCCGGCACCATCCGTCGTGCCAGCTTGCCCACCATCCGAACCTCCATCTCCGGGTCGGTCTGGATGGGCAGTGGGTCCTCCTCCTCGTTGTAAAAGACCTGCATCTGCCCCGAGGCCGCAGCCAGCTTCCACCCCGAACGCTGGCAGAACTCCTGAAAGGTATACTGCTCCTCTGTGGGCTCCGGTTCAAATTCCGAGGCCCGGGTATCGAAGGAAACCGAAAAGTGCAGCTTCTGGGGCTGGATTTCCCGGTATTTCCAACCGAAACTGGTCAGCTCCTCCAGCATCCACCCTTTTTGTGCCATCTTCTCCAGATGCTTCTCCATTCCCGTGTGGTCGTAGAAAGAAAACGGGATCCAATCTCTTCGGGTTTTCTTCATGATGCACCCTCCTCTCGGAACATGGCCTCATAGTCTTTCTGCTGCTGACAGATGCGTCGGTACTCCTCGTCCAGCCGCGCCCGCCCCTTCTCCGTTAAAATATAGCTGCGGCGGCGGCCCTCACAGCGGGTCTCCCGGATCATCTCCGCCTCCACAAACTGCTCCAACAGGTTGTAGAGGGTACCCGGTCCCACCCGGACACGTCCTCCGGTCATGGCGGGGATCTGGTCCATCACATCCATACCGCAGTTTTCCCGGCTCAGGCACAGGAGAATATAGTACATCTGCTCCGTCAACGTCTGAAACTTTGCCCGTGGCACCACCCTCACCTCTCTTATATCGAATATCGTTATTTTCACGTTCAGTATATAATCGAATATCGATATTGTCAAGAGAGAAGGCAAAGAAGGTGCAAGTTTTTTCCTTGTGTGGTATACTGGTCTCAAATATGATGGCGGCCAGAAGGCCGCCTCCATTCTGCAAGGAGGAATCCCGCCATGCTGGCCTACACCTACATAAAACAAGGTACCTTTTCCCTGATGGAGAAACCCAAGCCCACCTTGCTGGATGACCGGGACGCCATCGTCCGGGTCACCCTGTCCAGCATCTGCACCAGCGACCTGCACATCAAGCACGGCTCGGTGCCCCGGGCGGTGCCCGGCATCACGGTAGGCCACGAGATGGTGGGCGTGGTGGAGGAGGTGGGCTCCGCCGTCACCACCGTGCGCCCCGGCGACCGGGTGACCGTCAATGTGGAGACCTTCTGCGGCGAGTGCTTCTTCTGCCAGCACGGCTGGGTCAACAACTGCACCGACCCCAACGGCGGCTGGGCTCTGGGCTGCCGCATCGACGGAGGCCAGGCCGAGTATGTCCGGGTCCCTTACGCGGACCAGGGACTGAATAAAATCCCCGCTGGCGTCACCGACCAGCAGGCCCTCTTTGTGGGAGACATCCTGGCCACCGGCTACTGGGCCGCTGGTATTGTCCAGATTGGCCACGAAGATACGGTGCTGGTCATCGGAGCGGGGCCTACCGGCCTGTGCACCCTCCAGTGTGTGCTGCTGAAAGAGCCAAAACAGGTCATTGTCTGCGAAAAGGACCCCCAGCGCCGCTCTTTTGTACAGGAGCACTACCCCCAGGTGCTGACCGTGGAACCGGAGCAGGCCGCAGACTTTGTCCGTGCACACAGTGCCCACGGAGGGGCCGACCGGGTACTGGAGGTGGCCGGAAGCGAGGACACCTTCACTCTGGCCTGGACCTGTGCCCGGCCCAATGCCATTGTCACCGTGGTGGCCCTGTATGACGCGCCCCAGGTGCTCCCGCTCCCAGACATGTACGGAAAAAACCTCACCTTCCAGACCGGCGGGGTGGACGGCTGCCGCTGCGGAGAGATTCTCTCCCTCATCGCCCAGGGCAAGCTGGACACCACGCCCCTCATCAGCCACACCTACCCACTCAAAGACATTGCTGCGGCCTACGATCTGTTTGAACACCGCCGGGACCATGTGATCAAAGTGGCCATTGCCCCATAAGTTTTTTATTTCCCGGGAGGGCGCTGCCCTCCCGGTTTTCAGGAGAACCTCATGACCTTTGCTCAGTTCAAAACCCAATACCACTTAAATCTTAACCCCCAGCAGGAGGAGGCCGTCCAGGCCCTCTCCGGACCGGTGCTGCTGCTGGCAGTGCCGGGCAGCGGCAAGACCACGGTGCTGGTCTCCCGCATCGGCTATCTGATTGCCCAGGGCGTGCCGCCGGAAAACATCCTCACCATGACCTACACCGTCTCCGCCGCCCGGGATATGTCCCGGCGCTTCGCCGCCTTCTTCGGCCAACCTCTGGCCGACCGGCTGGAGTTTCGCACCATCAACGGAGTGTGCAGCCGAATCATTCGGGCCTATGAGCGTACCCAGGGCCGCCAGGCCTTCCAGCTGTTGGAGGATATCGGACGCCAGGCGGCCATCATCGGAGAGATCTGCCGGCGGCAGAGCGGGGAATTTGCCTCGGAGAGCACCGTCAAGGCGGTACAGACCGCCATTACCTATGTGAAAAACAGCATGATCTCCGGCGAGGATCTGGAACAGGTAGAAGTGGAAGGGGTGGAGTTTCCTCCCATCTACCAGGAGTACTGCCGCCTGCTGCGCACCCACCAGCTGATGGACTACGACGACCAGATGATCTACGCCCACCGGATTTTAAAGCAGTTTCCTCAGCTTTTGGAGCAGTTCCGCCGCCGCTACCCCTACCTCTGTGTGGACGAGGCCCAGGACACCTCCAAAATCCAGCACGCCATTCTCCGACTGCTGGCGGGACAAAACGGCAACCTCTTTCTGGTGGGCGACGAGGACCAGAGCATCTACGGTTTTCGGGCCGCCTACCCCCAGGCCCTCACCCAATTTGAATCCATCTACCCCGGGGCAAAGGTTCTCTATCTGGAGCAGAACTACCGCTCCACTCGCCCTATTGTGGCCGCTGCTCAGAAATTTATTGAGCAAAATAAAAACCGCCGCCCCAAACACATGAAGGCGGTGCGTGGAGAGGGGCCGGCCCTGAAAGAGATCTGGGTCCAGGACCGCAGCGCCCAATACCGCTACCTGGCCCAGGTGGCCCAGGACTGCAAAGAGGAGACTGCGATCCTCTACCGGGACAACGACAGCGCCCTGCCCCTCATCGATCTACTGGAGCGTCAGGGCATCCCCTACCGCTGCCGCCAGGTGGACAGCGGTTTCTTTACCCACTGGGTGGTGCGGGATATTGTGGATATCCTTACTCTGGCCCAGGACCCCTGGGACGGAGATGCCTTCCTGCGGGTCTACTACAAGCTGGGGGCAGGGATCAGCCGGGCGGCAGCCGAACAGGCGGCGGCCCAGTGCGGTCCGGATACCTCTCCCATTCTGGAACTGGTTGCCTCGCTCCCCGGTACATCCCCCTGGACCCGCCGCCAGTGCAAGGCCCTCCAGACCCATATGGCCAACCTGCTCACCCAGCGGGCTGACCGGGGCGTGTACCGCATCGTCCACTTTATGGGATACGGTGACTATCTGGAGCAGCGGGGCATGGATCAGAGCAAAACGCAGATTCTGGAGGCTCTGGGAGCCAATGAGCCCACTCCCGGCGGCCTGCTGGAGCGGCTGGAGGTACTGCGGGAGCTGGTACGGGCTGGATCGTCTCAGAATGACTGTCCTTTTATCCTGTCCACCATCCACTCCAGCAAGGGTCTGGAGTACAAACGGGTCATTTTAATGGATGTGGCCGACGGTCTGCTGCCCAAAACGCTCCCCGGTCCCGATGCCTCCTCCCAGGACCTGGACGCCTACGAGGAGGAGCGGCGGCTCTTTTACGTGGGTATGACCCGGGCCAAGGAAGAGCTTTGGGTCATGCGTTTCCGCCGCAGTGAGCTCACCAGCCGCTTTGCCTCCTCTCTCTTCCCAAAATCCAAGGAGGAGGCCAAAAAAGCGGTTCCCCTCTCTCCCCGGGCGGTACCGGACCTGGTAGCCATAGAACAGACTTCCCGCCGCTGTGTCCCTGGCGCAGCCCTGTGCCACCGCAGCTTCGGTCCGGGTCAGGTCGTCTCCCGCTCCGGCGACATTATCTTGGTACGCTTTGCCGACGGTGTCGAGCGGCGCTTCTCCCTGTCCGCCGCCTTGCGTTTGGGGCAGTTCCAGCTGGCGGATTCGGAGGAATAAAAATTTTTCTCCGGTGAATGGATTCGCCTTCCTCAGTTGTATTGCTTATGAGGGGCAAAGAGAGCCCCAGTTTGATCGGGGAGGTTTTTGTATGAAAAAGATGATTACCATTTTGCTGGCCAGCGCCCTGGTGCTGGGCCTGCTTGTCACCGGGACTTTGGCCGCAGACCACTTCGGACATGGTACCGGGATCTGCCAGAACTCGGTAGCATGTTACCAGGACGCGGATGGCGACGGGATCTGTGACTACCACGGCAGCAATTGCGCCTATGGGGATACCGACGGCGACGGTGTGTGCGACAATTTGGGCCAGAACTGCGGCCAGGGCCACCACGGCGGCGGCCACCACAGGGGAGGCCGCTGGAATTAACGAAGTAAAAGGGTGAGGACATGCGCAGCGAAGAGGAGGCCAACCGCGCCATCGACCGCTATGCCGATCTGGTACGGCGGCTCTGCATGGTGCATCTGAAAAATCCGGCCGACACGGAGGACATCTTTCAGACGGTTTTTCTGAAGTATGTCCTCAGCTCCGCTGTGTTTGAAAGCCCGGAACATGAGAAAGCCTGGTTTATCCGAGTGACCCTCAACGCCTGCCGGGACCTGCTGAAAAGCTTTTTTCGCAGCCGTACCGTCTCCCTGGACGAGCTGGCCGATCAGCCCGACCAGCTGTCTCAGAAGCACCGGGAGGTGCTGGAGGCCGTCCTCTCTCTGCCCGCAAAATACCGGGACGTGGTGTATCTGCACTACTATGAAGGCTACACCGCCAAAGAGATCGGCGCGATCCTGCACAAGAACACCAATACCGTCTACACTCTGCTGACCCGGGCCAGGGAACAGCTGCGCAGCACGCTGGGAGGTGAACGCATTGAACCGACCGATCCATAATGCCTTTCAGGCCGTCCAGGCCAGTCCGGAGCTGAAGAAGCGCACACGTGCCTATCTCCATGCACGGCGCACTCCCGCCCGTCCCCGCTATCGCAGCCTGCTGGCGGCGGCTGCCTGTCTGCTGGTCGTTTTTCTGGGGGCAGGCGGTGCATTGGCCTGGTTCACTCCGGTGTCCGCCGTCAGCGTGGAGGCAGGTCCTTCCTTGGAGCTGACGCTGAACCGATTTGACCGGGTACTCCAGGTCCAGGGCGACAGCGCCCAGGACCAGGAGCTGGCTGACAAGCTGGAGCTCACCTACCTCAGCTACACCGATGCGCTGGAGGCCATTCTGGGCAGCCAGGAGGTATCCCAGGCCCTGGACAGCGGTACGGAGCTGGCGGTTACCGTGGCGGGACAAAACCAGCAGCACTGCCAGGACCTGATGGAAGATACTCAGTCCTGTGCGGGACACGGGAGCTGTTCCAGCGCCGACTGGTCCCAGGTCACTGCGGCCCAGAAAGAGGGGCTGTCTCTGAGCAAATATCAGATGCTGCTCCAGCTTCAAGCCCTGGATCCCTCCATCACGTCAGAACAGGTAAGCGAATGCTCCATGCACCAGCTGCGCCAGTGGCTGTCCGATCTGTCATCCGGCCAGGACGCCAGCAGTTCCTCTGACTGTGGACAGAATACCGGCAGTGATCAGGGCTTCGGCAACGGAAATTCCGGCGGTCACCACGGAAGTGAAGGCCATCACGGCGGCAGATGATCTCTCTTTCAGCTCCATTTGGCATATGTTCCAAGTTCCGCTTTCCTTCTTCGAAAAAATCCGCCAAACTTTCCCTTGCCTTTTTCTAAGGCCTGTGGTATAGTAATGCCCACATGAAAAGGGAGTAGTTGCAAGCCGCCTTGTCAACATCTCGATTGTCTTCGGATAATCTGGCAGGGTGGGCCCCCATATTTTGGTGGTAACAAGACTTTTCGGCAGTATTTCCATACTGCCGGAAGGTCTTTTTTGTTTCTTCCGGCACAAACTATTCCTCACAACAGAGAAAGAAAGGCGACGTGTTATGGATCAAAACTTCTTCCAAAAGACACCCAAGCAGACCTTGGAGCACCTCCAGGTCACCTCAGACGGTCTCACCAGTGCCCAGGCCACCCAGCGCCTGGCTCAGTACGGCCACAACCAGTTGGCCGAGGGCAAGAAAAAGAGCGTGCTGGCTGTCTTTGCTGAGCAGTTCAAAGACCTGCTGGTGGCTATTCTGATTGCAGCCGCCCTCATCTCCATGTTCTCCGGCAACATGGAAAGCACCCTGGTTATTTTCGCCGTGCTCATTATGAACGCCATTCTGGGCACTGTACAGTATTTTAAGGCTGAAAAGTCTCTGGAAAGCCTGAAAGCGATGAGCGCCCCCTCCGCCAAAGTGCTGCGTGACGGCCAACGCCTGGAGATTCCCAGCAATCAGGTCGTCCCCGGCGATATCATTGAGCTGGAGGCCGGTGACCTTGTGGTGGCCGACGGCCGTCTGCTGAACTGCTGGTCTCTTAAGGTAAATGAGAGTTCTCTCACCGGTGAGAGCGAAGCGGTGGAAAAGACCAATGAAGCCATTGAGGGCGAGAAGGTCGCCCTGGGCGACCAGAAGAACATGGTCTTCTCCGGCTCTCTGGTCACCTACGGCCGTGCCGTCATGGTGGTTACCGCCACCGGCATGGACACCCAGCTGGGCCGCATCGCCACCCTGATGAATCAGACTCAGCAGCGCAAGACTCCTCTGCAGAAGAACCTGGACGACTTCTCCAGCAAGCTGGCCATGGTCATCATGATCATCTGCGCCGGCGTCTTCCTCCTGTCTGTCTTCCGCAGCCACATGACCATCCTGGACTCCCTCATGTTTGCCGTGGCTCTGGCCGTTGCCGCCATCCCTGAGGCTCTCAGCTCCATCGTCACTATCGTGCTGGCCATGGGCACCCAGAAGATGGCCCGTCAGAACGCCATTATCAAGGAGCTGAAGGCGGTGGAGAGCCTGGGCTCCGTCCAGGTCATCTGCTCCGATAAGACCGGCACCCTCACCCAGAACCGCATGACGGTCCAGAACATCTGGGCCGACGGCGTCCTCACCCGCGGCACCGACCTGGAGCTGGCCAACGATGCCCAGCGCACCCTGCTGAAAATCGCTCTGCTGGACAGCGACGCCACCATGGACCACGAGACCGGCGCCTCCGTGGGCGATCCCACCGAGGTAGCCCTGGTTCAGCTGGGCGGACGCTTCGGTGTAGAGGAGCGTGCCTACCGCACCCAGCACCCCCGTCTGGCCGAGCTGGCCTTTGACTCCGACCGCAAGCTGATGAGCACCCTGCACAACACCGACGACGGTCCCACCCTGTACACCAAGGGCGCCATCGATGTGCTGCTGGACCGCTCCATCCGGCTGCTCACCGCCAACGGCCCTGTCCCCATGACTCCCGAGCTCCGCGCCCAGATCCAGCAGGTCAACCGCCAGCAGTCGGAAAATGGTCTGCGGGTGCTGGCCTTCGCCCTGCGTCCCATGAAGGAAGCCCGTCTGCTCACCCTGGAAGACGAGACCGACTACACCTTCGTGGGCCTCATCTCCATGATTGACCCGCCCCGGCCTGAGAGCATCCAGGCTGTGGCTGACGCCAAAAAGGCCGGTATCCGTACTGTCATGATCACCGGCGACCACAAGGTCACCGCCACCGCCATTGCCAAGCAGATCGGCATCTTCGGTGAGGGCGATATGTCCCTGGACGGCGTGGAGCTGGACTCCATGAGCGACGAGGAGCTGGATCAGAAGCTCCCCCACATCGCTGTCTACGCCCGAGTCTCTCCCGAGCATAAGATCCGCATCGTCACCGCCTGGCAGCGCCGTGGCTGCATCGCCGCCATGACTGGCGACGGCGTCAACGACGCCCCCGCCCTGAAGAAGGCTGACGTGGGTGTGGCCATGGGCATTACCGGCACCGAGGTAAGTAAGGATGCCGCCGCCATGATTCTGGCCGACGACAACTTCGCTACCATCGTCAAGGCGGTACTCAACGGCCGCAGCGTCTATGCCAACATCCGCAACGCCATTCAGTTCCTGCTCTCGGGCAACATGGGCGCCATTCTGGCCGTCATCTACGCCTCCATTGCCGGGCTGAGCGTCCCCTTCCAGCCGGTACACCTGCTGTTTATCAACCTGCTCACCGACAGTCTGCCCGCCATCGCCCTGGGCATGGAGCCCGCGCGTCCCGGTCTGATGGACCAGCCTCCCCGCGACCCCAATGCTTCCATGATGGATAAGCCTATGCTCACCCGGGTGTTTGGTCAGGGCCTGATGATCGGCATCGCCTCCATGGTCGCCTTCTATATCGGTCTGAACCAGTCCGGCCCCGCTCTGGCCAGCACCATGGCTTTCGCCACCCTCACCCTTGCCCGCCTGTTCCACGGCTTTAACTGCCGCGGCAAGGAGTCCATCGTCAAGCTTGGTCTGGGCAGCAACGTGTACTCCCTCATGGCCTTCGGCGTAGGTATCCTGCTGCTGGCTCTGGTGCTGTTTGTCCCCGCCATGGAGAGCCTGTTCTTGGTCTCTCCCCTCAACGGCTTTGACCTTCTGTGTGTGCTGGGCCTGGCCTTTGCTCCTACCCTGCTCATTCAGCTCACCCGCATCTTCCAGGGCCGATAAAATCCAATAGAATAAATGGTTCCCCAATTCTGACCTTTCTCATAGGTCACCCTTTAAAAACCGTTGAATAATTAGGAAAACAGGCGGACAGCTTTGCGCTGTCC
>OIXS01000594.1_pt1 | contig 21661 bp, 20 predicted proteins | sample 1587841 | NCBI WGS metagenome assembly OIXS01 (sample SAMN03283254) | human gut metagenome | biome: human-associated habitat; material: feces | host: Homo sapiens | place: USA | collected 2013
ACGGGCGGCAGCGTGGCTGGGAACGGGAGAGTTCCGGCAACGAACTGCCCGACAACGAAGGTGGGTTTGTGGAGCTGAGCGAGGAAGAAGTTCGTCAATTGGAGCTGCCAAAGGAGTGGATTGCCTGATTTACGGTGCTTGTTGTCCAGTTGGTTGTCGGCTGATTGCTGACTTTGTTGCCGCAAAAATGGAGGTGTGGATACGGTAAATGCCCATCAAGCAAGGCCTTTTTGGGGGTATATGTTCTCTGACAACGAAAGCAACGAGATTTCACAAGAAAATTTGAAAAGTAAGAAACGATGGCCAGACGATAGGTTACAGGTCTTTCGGAGTCCGTTGCCGGACTTCGTTGCTGTTTTCTTTGTCTGGCCTTTCTGATCTATGGAGGTAGCCTATGGAGAAAACCCAAAAGCAAGAAAACAAGCAGAGTAAAAAAGTAAAGTTTATCGTGGTACGGGAGTTTTCCGGTGATAAAACCATGCAGGAAGCCTTTGAACAGCTCATTGAACGGCAAACCTGCGAACATTTTGAAGAATGGCTGGAACGCAAGGCAAGCTGAGGGTATTTGTTGAAGAAAAAACAGGGGTATGGTATAATATGTATATCGTGTCCCTGTTCATAGAAGGAGATTACTATGAGCAGGAAAAAACAAGTCAATCAGAAAATTACAGCCCTCTATTGCCGTATTTCTCTGGACGATGGCGGCGATAACGAGAGTATGAGTATCAGCAATCAGAAACTTATGCTCAAGGAATTTGCCGAGAAAAATGGGATGTTCCAGTATGAGTATTATGTGGACGATGGTTACACAGGCCGTAATTTCAATCGCCCAGCTTTTCAGCGTATGATTGCCGATATCGAGGCTGGTAAAATCGGTTGTGTCATTACCAAAGACCTGTCCAGACTGGGAAGAAATTATATCGAAGCCGGCAGTTATATTGAAATCTTCTTCCCTAAACACAATGTCCGCTATATTGCCATTACCGATGGCGTGGACAGTTTGACCCGTCAGGAAATGGATATCACGCCGTTCAAGAATATCCTGAACGATATGTATAGCCGGGATATTTCCAAGAAAGTGCTGGCGGGGCGTATGACCCGTTCCCGACAGGGAAAGTTCTGTGGCGGACAGCCTCCCCTGGGGCTGATGCGTGACCCGGAGGATCGGGGGCATTTGATCCTTGACCCGGAGACTGCGCCGGTGATTCGCAAAATCTATGACCTGGCACTGGATGGCTGGGGCTGTATGCGGATTGCCAAGCAGTTGATGGAAGACAAGGTTCCCATCACAAGAGTAAAAGGAAATACCGCCTGCGATGTCAACTACTATGCGTGGGGCGGCGCAAGAATCAGCCATATCCTGCGTAACCCCTTTTATAAGGGCGCTCATCTGGTTTGCCGGACACACCAGAAAGGGATTCGTTCTAACACCTATGACATCATTCCCCGTGAGGACTGGGAAATCATTGAGGGTTGTCATGAAGCGATTGTGACACCGGAGGAATGGGAACAGGTACAGGCAATCATGGATCGCAGGCCCCCAATTATGAAAGGCAATGCCTGCCCCTTCTACAACTTGTTCCATGGTATTATCTACTGCGCCACCTGTGGAAAATCCATGCAAGTAAGGTATGAGAAGGTCGGCAGAACCGGGAAGAATCGTTTTACCGGCGAGCAGCGGGAACCGATTGACAAGGCATATTATATTTGCCAGACTTATAACCGGCTGGGTAAAAACGCCTGTACCAGCCATAAAATAGAGGCCAGGGATTTGTATAATCTTGTACTGAAAGATATTCAGGAACTGGCAGCGATGGCGCTCAAAGATGCAGATGCCTTTTATCAGCGGTTAAGCAGCCGGATGGAGCGCCGGTATATGGTTGATGCTTCCGAGATGCAGAAAGAGCGTGAACGCCTGGAAGCCAGAAACCGGGAAATTGACGATATGTTCCTGAGCCTTTACACCGACAAGGCCAAGGGTGTGATCTCTGAGCAACGGTTTGTGAAGCTGACCGCCGCTATGGAGCAGGAGCAGGAAGAAAATCAGCGCCATTTGCAGGAATTGATGCGAATGCTTCAGCAGTCCGATGCTCAGGAAAGCGAAGTCCGCACCTTTATCCGAGAGATTCGGCAGTATGCTACCATTAAGGAGTTGGATGAAACGGTGTTGAATCGCCTGATTAGCCGGATTTTGGTGGGAGAAGTCAAGAAAATTGATGGGCAAAAGACGCAGGAAGTCAGGATTGTTTATAATTTTATTGGAGAACTCCGATGATTTGAAATTTTCCATTAAAAATATATTGAAATTTTTTTCTTTTGGGTTTATAATAATTTGCTAAAGTTCGGGAGTGGAAATTATGGCTAAGAAGAAATACTATGCGGTTCAAGTAGGGAGAATCCCTGGAATATATGGTACATGGGATGAATGCAAAGCACAGACAGAGGGTGTTTCTGGCGCAAAATATAAATCTTTTCCGTCGTTAGAAGAAGCTGAACGATATATGCGTGGAGCAAATAATGATAATTTAGACGCAGAAGGTACTACGGCTCTTTCAAAGGACGATCTTAATTCTCAAGTCGAAAAAGCCGTAGCTGCTCTGGCCGAAAACGAGATTATTGCTTTCGTGGATGGCAGTTATGATGTAACACAAGAAAAATCTGCGTTTGGGGCGATTATATTTAGTCATGGTGGAAACCGAGATATTTTGTATAAAGCATTTACAAAACAATTAGGAGAAGAATTTATTTCTCTCAGAAATGTTGCTGCGGAATTAGAGGCTGTTAAAGAATCTATCAACTGGGCAATACAGTATGACAAGTCCAAAATATCAATCTATTATGATTATGAAGGCATAGAGAAATGGGCAGATGGCCAGTGGAAGGCAAATAAAGCTATAACTAAAGAATATGTTCGCTTTATTCAAGAAAAGCGTGCGTGTTTGCAAATCGAATTCATAAAAGTACCCGCACATTCAGGTGTTCAATTCAACGAAGAAGTTGATGCTATCGCTAAAAATGCATTGCTCGCCAAAGGACATAAGACATATAATGATGGATCTGTATATTTTGTGGGATATAGTGTACAGGATTGGCAAACAATAATTGAGTGTATTAATGATGAAAATGCAGGGTTGTCTGAAGGAGAAGAAATTTCACCACTTATTTTGACCAAAGAAACTATCGGAACAAGAGAAAAAATTAAGGTTACTCAGGCAAATAATGCGGTTGTCATCAACTGTTATAAGAATTCGAAGTCTTATGTGCAAGGAAAGCAAACAGTATTGTTCCAAAAAATTATTTCAACTGCAATTTGGCTCCTTGGAAACAAGCAAACTGTAATCGAAACATTAAACAACTATCATGCACTAACACTGACAGCGAATGAAGTAGAAACAAAGTTTGAGCAAATGCTACCTAATTATAGGCATGAATCTCAAAAGCATTATGCAAATCTTTTATCTGCGATTTACAATACAATGCTTACAGGTTATATGCCAGATTATACCTGTTTAGTGACGCCCATATTTAGAGCCTATGAATATTATCTTCACAGAATTCTTGGAGATATTATGGGGTTGGACACTGAAACGGACAAAGGTGCTAACAACTTTTCTTTCTTCACGAAAAATGCTGCGGGGTTATATGAATGTAATAGCCGAAGTAGAAGCGCACTGTCCGCTCAACAATTAAATTATTTGAATAATCTGTACACCAAATACAATAGTGTCAGACATCCATACTCGCATTGGTCAGCCAGTGATGTTGACACTGCGGTCATTACCAGCATCGACGAAGCACGAAACTTATTAAATGATGGTATAATACTTGTGAACCAGTATTATACTTTGTTTTGATATAACACAGATTGTTTGGAAGGGGGTATCGTAATGGAAAAAGTTGTTTATAACCCGATTGTGGATAAAAACTACATTGGCATTGTCACAGTTTTGGATTACGAAACCTCTGTACGCAAGTGTTTATCAAGTGTTCTGATTGGTACGCAGAATAGGATTGAGCGAAAAGTTATAGTTGATTTAGCTTTGAAAGTAGGCGTAAATGAGTACAGGTTCGTAGTATATGATATAACCGATGATGGAAAAATTTTATGGAATAGTAGTAAGTATATCACTCCCTGTGAAGATATAGTAAAACTTGCAAATTCTTTTATACGACAAAAAAGTGATATCCTTTCTAATTCTATGTTGTCCAATGCTACTCAAGCTATATTGTTAAGAAGTTGAGAATCAAGCTTTTGAATATCACATTTAATACCTCTTCTCATAACGAGAAGGGGTATTTTTTTACCTATTTTGAATTCATCACTTGACATTGTGGCAAAGAGCTTATGAGCCAGGATGAACTGGCTGTCATGGACGGCGGAAAGTGCATTCTCCAGCTGCGTGGTGTACGGCCTTTCCTCTCGGACAAGTACGACATCACCAAGCACCCCAATTACCCATACACTGCCGACGCGGACCCCAAGAACGCCTTTGACATCGAGGCGTTCCTGTCCACTCGGCTCAAGCTCAAGCCCAACGAGGTCTACGATGTGTACGAAGTAGACGTAGAGGGCGCTTAAATCTGTTCCGCTGTGAAAGGAGTGATCGTATCTATCCGCCTCAACCGCCCTTTTTGGGCCATCGGCGTACAAAGCGGACAATCACCAAAAAATAATGAAAAAAGGAGGACAGCCGGAATCAGCCCCCAGAAACCGGGCGGCAGATTGTTCCGGCTTTTGTATGCCTATGAATGACTAAATCTACCTTTTTCAAATGATTCCGGCTAACTTTAATTTATGGCATTTTTCAATCAGGCTATAATATAATTCTGCATATTCCGGTAGGTACAATGACAACGGGAACCGTCAACACCTCATCGGTGAATACGCCGTCTGAAACGGTGCCCTTAGACCGCACGAATGGTGCAGCCAGGCCACTGAAATGATGCATAGTCACCGCAACCATGGTGCGTTGACAGGATGGACCCTAAAATGGATTCAGCATAGCCAGATGTAAATTCATTTTAAGGGGTCTTGCCATGGACAATCACAAAGAGATCTTTCGGCTCAAAAATCTGGGACCCACAAATCGGGAAATCGCAGATGCTGCTGGCTGCGGCCGCAACACGGTCACGGCACATTAGTCCGTGCTCGGGAACAGCAACTTGGCTGGCAGTAAGCGCAGTCCATGCCGCAGCAGAAAGTGTCCCAGTGGCTATTTCCAACCGAGCGAAAGAACCCTGTCTACAAGATGCCGGGCACACCGAGAGATGTAGAAGAGCGGCGTCACCTGCATCTTCACGCTGGACAACCTCAAGATCGGTATTGTCAAGAACTCCCGTACAGAGACTGTGCTTAACAAATCCTACCAGGAGATGTCGGAGCACTACAACACCGCCATTCTTCCGTCCTATCCTCTCAGTCCCAAGGACAAGGCTTTTGTGGAAGGGTTCGTTGGCGTGGTCTCTACCTGGATTCTGGAGGCCCTGCGTAACCGCCAATTTCTGTCCCTTGTGGAACTGAATGAAACAATCCATGAGAAACTGGAAACCTCTAACCACAAGCCTTTCCAGAAATAGAATGGCAGCCGGGCAGCTTGTTTTACCGAGGAGAAACAGTTCCTGCCGCCTCTTCCGGCTGCACCATTTGAGTTGGCAGCCTGGAAAGTGGCTACCGTCCAATATAACTACCATATTAATGTGGAGCGCATAAATTATTCCGTGCCGTATGAGTACATCGAGCAGTAGGTGGATGTGCGCCGTACCCGGACTACAGTAGAGATCTTTTTCGCCGGTATCCAGATCGCCTCTTACCTGCGTCTCCATGGCTGTCCAATCCAGTACAACACGGTGGAGAACCATATGCCGCCGGACCACCAGACCTACCTGCAGTGGACGGTGAGCGTTTCGTCCACTGGGCAGAGCAGATCAGCCAGCACACCACTGCTGTGGTACGCCTTTTCCTCTCTGCCCACAAATTGGAGCAGCAGAAAAACAAGTCCTGTATGGCCCTGCTGAAACTGGCAGACCGCCATTCCTCACATCATCTGGAGAGCGCCTGTCAGAAAGTCCTCCCTTACACTTCTTCCCCCAGCCTAAAAAGCATCCAGTCCATTCTGAAATCTGGGCAGGACAAACTGCCGGATAAGGATGTTCCGGTCAGGCCGAAAGAGCCCAAACCTCATAAGTTTACCAGGGACGCCAGCTACTACAAGAGGGAGGAAAGACCATGCTGAGCAATGAAACGGTACGGAAATTGCATGAAATGCGCCTGAGTGTCATGGCGGAAACCTTCTCCGCCCAACTGGAGGATGTGCAGTTCCGGCCGGTGGCCTTTGAGGACCGCTTTGCCATGCTAGTAGATGTGGAGTGGAGCGCCCGGAAAAGTAATCGTCTACTCGCCTCCTCCGTAATGCTGGTTACGCTGACCCTGCCACATGTGTCGAGAGCATTGAGTACCATCCGGAACAAAAGCTGAACTGGGAGCAGATCCTGCGCCTGGCCTCCTGCACCTACCCCCGGGAAACACACAATGTCATCGTTCTGGGGGCCACCGGCGCAGGAAAGACTTACTTGGCCTGCGCCCTTGGCATAGCTGCCAGCCGCAGTGCAGTACATCCGCCTGCCGGATCTGCTGGTGGGGGTCTCTGTGGCCCGGGCTATGCCACTAAAAAAGGCGCCACCTTTCAAAATCACTCGAAAAGCGACGCCTTTTTAGTGGCTTGCTCCCAAATCTATAGAAATTTTATGAGAGATTATTTTAAGTTCTTCACCTAATTTAGGAATATCCTGTTCGTGAATAAGTTGAACCAAAGTCATCATGGTAATTGCTGCAAATAGGGAAGTTTGGGCACTTCGGATTGGTGCAGCAATGGAGAGAATTTGGTCTTCGTTCTCTCTGTATTCAACAGAATATCCTCGGTTCCTTGCTAATGAGATATCATCTTTTAAAGCCTGTGGGTTGACAAGAGTATGAGCAGTTTGGGGAATAAACTTATGGCTGGATAAGTATGCTGATAATTCTTTTTCAGAAAAACAAGATAAAAATGCTTTCCCTGATGCACAACAATATAATTCCGCCCGATGACCGATTTCCGGTGCTACGCGGATAGATGAGGGGGTATTTGGCGTATAACAATCAACGGTTAATGATTGTTCGCTGTCATACAGCGCAAGACTTGTGGAGACCCCGTATTGGTCAGAAAAATCCCGCATGTAGGGCAGCGCAACAGAAGAAATGTCAATCTGTGAGAGAAATGGCAAATAGATAAGCAGCCGCCCGCCTAAGGAATAATTGTTGTTGATAGAATCCTGCGAGACATACCCCTTCAACCGCAAGGTATGTAAAATCCGATACACAGTGCTTTTGTTGAGGGAGACGCCAGATGCGATTTCGTTGAGAGGGATCCCGCCCGGGTGCAGGGCCAGGTATTCCAAAACTTGAATGGACTTTTCTAATACGGCAACTGTTTTGGACTCTTCTGACATAATCGCTCACCTCTGCACGATGAAGTTATTTTAATGTAGTATATCACATAATAAAATGAAAATCAAATATGTTTTATCATATAGAATAATCACGGCTCGCTTTGGACATTATAACCAAATTATTTTGGATTAAAAGATTTATTATTGACAGATAAAAAAGTGAATAGTAAGATAAAAACATAAAGTGAAACAATGTTTCACAATGAGAAATAGAAAAGATGCAGAACTGGAGGAAAAGGTATGAGAAGTATACGAAAGACCATAGCGGCCCTGTTAAGTCTATGCTTGGTGTTTGCATTGGCTGGGTGCGGTGAAAAGAAAGGAGATACGGCAGGAAACGACAATGAGCTACGGATTGCGTATATCGGACCTCTTACCGGGGAGGCAGCAGCTTGGGGAACACCGGAAAAGAATACGCTGGAGATGTTGGTAGAGGAGATCAATGCTGCAGGAGGTATTGCGGGGTATAACGTTGTGTTGGACACATACGACAATCGAAACGATAACGTTGAAACCAGTAACGCAGCAAAGAAAGCAATCGAGGCAGGCGGTGCGGATGTCATTATTGGATGTAATGCATCTGGAACAACACTGGCCCTGGCCGGGGTTTGTGAGGAGTATAAGGTGCCCTGTGTTGCAACCTGTGCCACGAACTCAAAGGTGACCGAGGATGATAATGGGAATGTCCGCGAGTGGACATTCCGGGTATGCCTGGCAGACCCTGCACTCGGGACAGTTATGGCTCAATATGCCTATGACGTTTTAGGGATCCGCAGTGTTGGGATTTTGCAGGAAATCAGTTCGGACTATTCTACGGGAATTACCACAAACTTTCAGAAGGCGTTTGAGGAGCGCGGGGGTTCGATTACTGATATTGAGTCCTACACAACCGGCGATGTAGATTTCAGAGCCCAGCTGGCTGCACTGCATCAGAGTGCACCGGAGGTGCTGTTTCTGCCTATGACCTATAAAGAACTTGCATTGGCTACAACACAGGCCCGTGACCTGGGGATGGAAGAACTGTTTATGGGGCCGGACTGCTGGATGGCGGAGGACATTTTCTCCCTGGCCGGAGAAGCAATTACCGGATCGTATTTTGTCTGTACTGTTGATGGAAACGACAGCGATTTGGATGAGTTCAAGGCAACCTATCAGGATACGTTCGGGGAGCCTTGTGATGCGGCGGGTCAAAATGCATACTTTGCATATGATGCGTTTGCTGTAATTAAGGATTCGGTAGAGCGGGCAGGCAGCACGGATTCTGCTGCAATTCGCGACGCCTTGGAAACAGTTGACCACGTCGAGGGCTTGACCTGCGATATTTCTATCCGTGAAGATCACAAGGTGGTTCGCGATGCTATTATTTTCCAAGTGGGCGAATCTGCATTTGAAGCGATTGACACATATGAGATTTCCTATGACTAACTTTGACAAGCATAATATGAAACGCATGATATAACGGAACGATTGGACCTGCTGATAAGAAGAGCGGTAGGCAGACTGGTGAACCTGCCAGGATAGAACGCTAGTATTGTCGGTAGGTTCAATCTATGCTAGACCGATAAAGCGATGACAAAGGAGGCGGACGGTGTGTTTTTTCAACAGTTGATAACCGGGTTGTCCATCGGCAGTATTTATGCACTGATGGCGGTCGGATATTCACTGATTTACAGCTTGCTCAATTTTACAAATTTTGCACACAGCGCATCGGTACTGATTGGCGCATATGCGGGTTACTTTTACCTCAGTTTGGTAGCGGACAATATTTTGGTGGCAGGGGTCTGCGCAATCCTTTTGGGTGCACTGTTGGGGGCTGTCATTGAGCGAGTGACATATCAGCCCCTGCTGGACAAAGGAGCGAAACGCATCTATCTGCTGATTGCAGGACTTGGTATTTCCATCATCGGAGAAAACCTGATTGTTGTTTTGCTGGACGGCCGCTTTCATGCCTATACAACGGAATTTTCTTCCGCTCCGATTTCCATCTTTGGAGCAAGTATCGGCTTGGTGGATTTGATTATTCTGCTGGCCAGTGGATGCGCTCTTCTGCTGGTGCAGCTGCTGATTCAGAAGACAAAAGTGGGGCTTGCCATTCGAGGAGCCGCGTTTGATCTTACAACAGCATCTATCATGGGAATCAATGTACGAAAGCTGATTCTTTTTGTCTTTGTTCTGGCCGGTGGATTGGCTGGAATGTCAGGTGTTTTTCTGGGGCTGAAATACACAGCCTATCCGACTCTGGGAAATCTGACCACAAAGGCGTTTATCAGTGCGGTATTTGGAGGTTTGGGTAGCTTGCCGGGGGCAATGCTCGGTGCCATGCTGCTGGGGATATTGGAGACTCTGGTGTCCGCCTATGTTTCATCCTCACTTCGGAATCTGTTTGCCTATGCGCTGTTGGTCGCTGTTCTCCTCATTCGGCCTGCTGGACTGCTGGGGAAGAGCTCGGAAGATAAAGCATAAGGGGGGAGTGGCATGGCATCGTATTGGATTGGCATTGCAACGCTGACGGGAATTTATTTGATTGCAACATTGGGTGTTTCCATCCTGGTTGGGTTCACGGGACTGTTTTCGCTTGGACATGCAGGCTTTATGGCCATTGGAGCTTATGTGACTGCAATTGTGGTGAAAAGTCTGCAGGTACCATTTTTAATAGGATTATTGGCAGGAATCTTTGCAGCTATGCTGGTAGGTGCGCTGATTGGGAAGGCGACCTTGCGCCTGAGTGGAGACTACTTTGTAATTGCAACACTTGCCATTGGAGAATGTACAAAACTTCTGATTGAAAATATGCCCACGATAACAGGTGGTTCCAGAGGACTGACAGATATTGAAAAGGGGACTTCTTTTCCCCTGGTATTGGTTCTCCTGGTCGTGATAGTAGTAGGGCTTGCTAATTTTTTGCATTCTAAGCAAGGAAGAAACTGCGTGGCGGTACGGGAAGAAGAGCTTGCGGCAAAATCCATTGGGGTCAACACCACGAATTATAAAATGCTGGCATTTCTTATCAGCTGTGCCCTCTGCGGTCTGGCTGGTGGCCTGTTGGCGGGATATATGGGGTATCTATATCCCACAATGTTCACAATGGCTAAGTCAAATGAACTGACTATGACGGTGATCCTGGGTGGTACAGGCAGTTTAACTGGTACAATTTTAGCAGGGATTATCCTGATCCCGTTACCGGAATATTTGCGGATTCCCTCTGTAGAGGAGTGGAGAATGGTTGCCTATGGCGTGCTTGTAGTTGCGGTTGTCGTCTTCAAACCATCCGGATTGATGGGGAATAAAGAGTTTACGATATACGGTCTGCTGCGCCGTATCAAACGGTTGATGCAGAGAAAACGGGATGGGAAGGCGGACGGAGGTGGTCAGGATGAGTAAAGCAGCAAAACTGACGGTGGAACATGTGACAAAGCGGTTTGAGGGAATTGTTGCCTTGAACGATATCAGTTTTTCTGTTGCCCCTGGGGAGATCCATGGAATCATCGGGCCCAATGGAGCGGGAAAGACCACCATGTTTAACTTGATTACCGGGATTTATCACCCAACAGAAGGAAACCTGATGTTAAACGAGGCATCCCTGGTTGGAAAGAAGACCCATGAGACAGCGGCAATGGGTGTGGCCCGGACATTCCAGAATATCCGCTTGTTTGGAGAACTGAGCGTATACGACAATATCATTACCTCCTGTCAGAAACATCTCTCCTATTCCCTCCTGGACGGAATTTTCCGAACAGGAAAGTTTCGAAGAGAAGAGAAAGAAATTGCAGCCTTTTCCAAAGAGATTCTACAGGAACTGGGGCTGTGGGAGCTGCGGAACCAGGTGGCTGGAAATCTCCCCTATGGACAGCAGCGCCGCCTGGAAATTGCCCGGGCAATAGTGACAGAACCGACGCTGCTGCTTCTGGACGAGCCGGCAGCCGGAATGAATGAGGAGGAGTCGGCAAAACTTTCCTCTGTAATCAAATCCATCCGGGCGGCCTATGACGTGACCATTATTGTAATTGACCATCATATGGACGTGATTATGGACAGCTGTGATCAGATTACGGTTTTCAATTTCGGAAGCAAATTGGCGGAGGGGAAACCTGAGGAAATTCAACACAATCCGGCGGTGATTGAGGCATACCTGGGAGGTGAATAGATTGTGCTAAAGGTGGATCATCTCAGCTACTCCTACAAAAAGATACAAGCCCTGCGTGATGTCTCATTTGAGCTGCAGCCAGGGGAGATTATGGCAATTATCGGGGCCAACGGTGCGGGAAAATCAACGCTGATGAAGTGTATTGCAGGCGTTCTCCGTCCTTCCAACGGTCATGTGGCGTTAAATGGGGAGGTTTTGCCGCCCCGGGCACATGAAGTTGTAAAACGGAGAATGGTACTGGTGCCTGAGGGCAGATGGATTTTCCCTGGACTTACCATTGAAGAGAACCTGGAGATCGGGGCGTATACCGTTAGTAGCAGTGCTGAGGGAAAGGAGCGCGCCTTCTCTATGTTTCCCAAACTGAAGGAGCGCAGAAGACAACGGGCTGGAACACTCTCGGGAGGCGAACAGCAGATGCTAGCCATTGCAAGAGGGCTCATGGCCAATCCGGAGATTATCATGCTGGATGAACCCTCCCTTGGTTTGGCGCCGTTGATCGTTAATGACATTATTCGAATCATTCAGGAGATCAACCGGAAAGGAGTGTCTGTTCTGCTGGTGGAGCAAAATGCCAAAAAGGCACTTGCAATTGCGGACAGAGCCTGTGTTTTGGAACAGGGCCGGATTGTGAAACGGGGCAGCGGGAAGGAACTGGCCGCCGATGAAAGTATTATTCAGTCCTATTTGGGCGGAAAATAAAAAACAGGAGATGGATTGCAGTGAAAACCTTACTTGATGAGATTCTTCAGACATTGGATGTAAAGCAATCGGTGGCGCACATCGAGTGGCTGACCGAAAATACCCCCAACCGGATTTCCGGAAAGGGGCAGGACCGCCGGGCGGCAGAATATATCTGCAAGAAAATGGATGAATATGGATTGGAGACCAATCTGCTGGAATTTGAGGCATATAACAGCCATCCGGGCAGTTCTGAAGTTGTGGTGACCTGCCCTGTGGAGAAAAAACTTGCCAGCCTGCCCTGTTGCCACATCAACTCCACCCCGCCCGAGGGACAGGAGTTTGAGGTGGTCTACCTCGGCTCCGGCGGGGAGGAGGATTATGCTGGAAAGGACGTGGCGGGTAAAGCGGTTCTGGTGGAGGTGTCCTATGCACCGGCTACGCCGGAGAAGGCCATGCTCGCCAGCGAGCACCATGCAGCTGCGATGATTTGCATGAACTGGGGCACAACAGAGCATGAATTGATCTGTAACCGGGGTTTGAAGGCGGTATGGGGAAACCCTACACCGGAGAGCTTTCCCACAATTCCGCAGCTCGTGGGGGTAAGTGTTACCCGGAAGGACGGAGAGTATTTAAAAGAACTGTGCCTGAAAAATGAGCGTGTAACGGTAAAGATTCAGGCCAGTGCGACGCGGCATTGGGAATACCTCCCGCAGCCCATGGGAATCCTTCGTGGGACGGAGGAGCCAGAAAAATTTTTGCTGGTCAGTGCCCATCTGGATGCGTGGTGTCCGGGTGTAACCTGTAATGCGACTGGCGATGGTACAATGTTGGAGATGGCGCGCGTCTTTGGCAAATTTAAGGACAAGCTGAAACGCAGTATCTATTTTTTGTACTGGAACGGACATGAGATTGCAGAGGCGGCAGGTTCCACCTGGTTCCAGGATTACTTCTATGAGGACATCCGGGAGAACTGTATTGGATACATAAACATTGATTCTACGGGAATGAAAGGTGCTGCCAAATACTGCACGGATGCATCCAGGGAGCTCTCTGATTATGCCGACCAAATAATTCGAAAAGTTCTTGGAGAGGACTTGGATGTGAACTATCTGGCAAAAACCGGAGACCAGTCGTTTTTCGGGGTCGGAGTTCCCTCTATTGCCGGGCGAATTTCTTACCTCCCGGATGTGGTGCAGGAACAAAACGGCGCAACACTGGGGTACTGGAACCACACCTGTGAAGATACGCTTGACAAGATGGATATACAGAACCTGGAGAAAGACAACCGAGTGGATGCCGGGGTTATTTGGGGCCTTGTAAACGCAGAGGTGCTGCCCTACGACTTCCAGAAAACCTGTGAAGACATCGGGGAGAAAGTGGCATTTATCCGCAGGGAGAGCAAAAATATCATTGAACTGGGCGGAATTGAAAAGTCGATCTCCAGGCTGGCGAAAAATGTATCTGTTCTAAATGAAAAGCGTGCCAACGCCGCAAACCTGCCCAAAGAGGAGATTAGAAGACTGAACGCCACACTGCTGCGCCTGAGCCGCAGCCTCACAAATGCATTTTATACCAATGCGGAGAAGTATGATCAGGACAGCTATGGCCGTACGATCCTCTCCAAACCGCTGCCGCTGCTCTACCCTATGATCAAACTCAGCGGACTTTCAAAGGATACCCTGGAGTATCGGCTGCTCTACACCAAAATGCTGCGCAACCGGAACCGGGTAGCAGATGCAGTAATGCTTGCCAACGAGTATGTGGAACTGTTCCTTGGAAAATAGTCAGATGGAGAACAGCAATGAAAATAAAAGTAATCATTCCAAACAGCGGGATGTCCCGTAAAACGCTGGATGAGCGGGAAATCATGCTGAAGGGATATGCAGCTGCCGATACGGAGATCTCTGTGGATTGCATCGACGGAGGTCCGGAGAGCATTGAGTCGTCCTATGACGAGGTGTTGGCGGGGCCTCATATCCTGCGAAAAGTGACCCAGGCGGAAAAAGACGGGTACGATGCCATTATCATATACTGCGGCAGTGACCCGGCGGTTGCCGCGGCCCGGGAACTGGTGAAGATTCCTGTAATCGGGCCAGGAAAGCTCTCCAAAATGGTGGCTTTGGATATGGGATACAGATTTTCTGTACTGACTGTACTGCCAACCTGCATTGCGCGTGATACAGAGGCCGTCTATGAGAAGGGGTTTGATATGACCCGGCTGGCCTCCGTGCGCAGCATCGGGATTCCGGTTTCTGATGTGAGGGAGGATATGGATGCCACGTTTAATGCACTTTACCAAGCAGGCAGGCTGTGTGTGGAAAAGGATGGTGCCCATTGTGTTGTCCTTTCCTGCCTTGGAATGGCAGGAATGGGGGAACGTCTGTCCGAGGCGCTGGGGGTACCGGTTCTTGATCCTGCGCCGCTGGCGGTACAATACGCCCAGATGTTGGGGACGCTTGGGATTTCTCAGAGCAGAGAGGCCTATCCGGCTATTGGGGAAAAGATCCATATTTGAATGAACGAGGTGAGAGAACCAGATGCAGACACAGCAGACCTGGGATTTGGAAGACGTAAAGGAAGAACTGAAGGCGCTGATCCGTATCCCCTCTGTTACAGGCGGAGAGGAGGCAATTTCTCAGCATATTTTTTCCCGACTGAAACAAATTGGTGCGGACTATGTTGAAAAACAACTTGTTGAGGAGGGGCGGTATAATGTGATTGCTCGGATCCACGGAGCCTTTCCGGGGAGACGGATTCTGCTGACCGGGCATATGGATACAGTTGCGCCGGGAGACGGCTGGACAACAGAACCGTTTGAGCCTGTGGAACGGGATGGTAAAATCTTTGGTCGGGGCGCAAACGACATGAAAGCCGGCATTGCCATTATTATACAGGTGGCAGCAGCTGTTGTCGCACACAGGCAACAGTTTTCGGGTACTTTGGAAATTGTTTTTGTATGTGATGAAGAGGCATACTCCAAAGGGATGAGGTGTTTCATGGGCATAAACCCAACAGCAGATTTTTGTATTGCCGCAGAGCCGGAATTTGCCACTATGCAGATTGGCGCATGTGGAAAACTCTTAATCCGTGCTCGTGCATATGGGCGGTCGGCCCATGCTGCACAGCCGGAGAAGGGGATTAATGCTGTTGAGGAGATGGGCCGCTTACTGGGCTCTTTGCGGAATCTTCCGCTGTATTCCCACTCCACTATGGACAGCCAGCCCTATGTCACGCTTCAAGTAAAAGGTGGCGGAGAAGAGTACCAATTGGTGGTACCTGACACCTGTACGGCACTGATCAACAAACATATTGTTCCAGGCGAGACAGCTGAAACAATTTGTGAAGACCTCCGAAACCAGGTGAAATGCCTTGGTTTACATGCGGAATTTACTTTTGAAACAGAAGTTCCATTCTATCCACCCTATGTAGTGGAAGAAACACATCCAGATGTTCAAAAGATTCGTCAACTCTATTACCAAGTGACAGGGAAGACACTGCAGGTGGGATATGCGGACGGCGTCTGCGACAACAACTATCTGACAGCAGAATGTGGAATACCAGCAGTTTGTTTCGGACCTGGAGGCGGTGGCATGCATGCTGCTGATGAGTGGGTCAGTGTTGAGGAGATGTCTGTCGTTATGCAGGTGTATATGCGATATCTGTTGGGAGAAGAGCAGGACGCCCCTGTTCGTATAGAATACATTCTCTGACAAAATCAGGCAAGAAAGGAGGTCGGGGCAGAAGTCCCGGAAAATTGTTCAGCATAGGGCACCGTATTGATGTTATGGATGAACGAAAGGAAGTCTTCTCAATATAGGTCAAAAACGAACTTTTCATATAGTAAAAATAAAACGTTGGCAATACTGTTTCATCAGCAATATGAATACGATAAGCCCTTTGATGTAAGGCATATTTACCTTCAATATAGTATTCCGGGAGATTTTAACCGTGTTACAGTTTCCGATGTCAAAAAACTAATGAATGGCAACGGAAGTGGACGGGTACAGAGATAGAAAGGAGCCTGTCATTACTGTGAAATGGATCAACAATAAGGCAAAGGGTCTTAAACAAGGAACAATCCGTGCCATGTTTGACCGTGCAAATAAAATGTCCGATGTTATCAGTTTAGGTATTGGAGAACCTGATATGCCAACCCCGAAACTGATATGTGATGCATGTAAGGAAGCCCTTGATAAAGGTATTACACACTACACACCCAATGCCGGGATGCTTGCCTTCCGACAAGCAATTGCTGAAAAGACTTACCTAAAAGATCTGCACTATGACCCAAACACGGAAATTATCGTTACCAACGGCGGTATGGGGGCACTGAGTTTGTTATTTCTTGTACTGCTCAATGATGGAGATGAGGTCCTGATTCAGGATCCGCAATGGCTGAACTATGTGGCACAAGTTTCTTACTGCGGCGGTATAGCGGTTCGGGTACCAACTGATTTGGCACACAATTTTGAAATGCAACCTGAGACCATCGAAAACTGTATCACGCCCCGTACGAAGGCACTGATGATCAATACTCCGAATAACCCCACGGGATCTGTCATGACGCGGGAGACGATGCAGAAAATTGCAGAACTAGCAGTGAAACACGATCTCTTAGTCATATCTGATGACGTATACAATACGCTGCTCTATGCCGGAGAAGAAGCACCTTGTATTGCGGCGTTTCCTGGTATGAAGGAGAGAACGGTGATCATTAATAGTTTCTCCAAATCATATGCTATGACAGGCTGGAGAATCGGATATGTAGCAGGGCCTGCAGAAATTGTTGACCGAATGACTAAATGTCAGGAAAATTTTAATGCCTGCGCCAATGCTCCTGGTCAATATGCTGGTACAATTGCTCTGGACCATCCGGAATTATGCAAAGAATTATGCCGAATTTTTGCGCGACGCCGAGATATCTTGCTAAACGGTCTGTCTAAGATCAACGGTATACACTGCAATCAGCCGACAGGCGCATTTTACGCCTTTGCTGATATCAGTGGTTTTGGCTTGAGCAGTGTCGACTTTTGCAATCGCCTGTTAGAAGAACAAAAAGTCGTGTGCATTCCGGGCAGCGCATTTGGAGAGTGTGGAGAAGGCTTTATCCGTATTGCCTACACCTGCTCGGAAGAGGATCTTTCTGAAGCGTTACGTCGGATAGAATGCTTTTGTAAAACGTTGGCATAGATTCAACTGTGTCGAAATGCATTGAAAATAGTAGCATAGATACTTATAAAAATAAAAGAACCATATGGTGAAGATTGGTTTGTATTTCAATTCGGATGGCAGATGACTACTATTATCGGGAAATTACTTGCTGCCAGTACTTAGGGTATTGAGGTGGCTGAAGTTAGACCGAACGGCGTAATTTCTTGCTATCTGGGCAGATTTTTATCTTTGATAACGGCGTACTAAAAATAGAGGAAATCGCCATGGAAATGCTCTGTCAAGCAAAAGAAAAACTGTATGGCTGGCGAGGCAATTGAAAGGATTTTGTAATTTCAAACTAGTAAACTGGAACACAAGAAAAAGTAAAGATAGCAAGAAGGTGGCTGAACTTCCTTTAGGAATGTAAAGATTTTAGACTTCTGTTCCTTGAGAGTCTCAAAAGAAGTTAACATTTCTGTGGAAAATCAATAATACAATCATTGCGAGTTTAAGCGTTACAGTTGCCACACTGACCACACAACCAGCCACAGACGGAGCCGGAACCATCGGAAATCCTGCGATTCAAAAGTGCTGGAAAGCAATTTGTTCGGAATAGAAATGCCTAGAAACTACGCAAAAAGATTAGAAAAAATAAAATTTTTGCATTGACGTGCGGGAGGTCACAGGTTCAAGTCCTGTATCGTCCACCAGATAAGCACGGAAACAACTTGTTTCCGTGCTTTTTTGTTTTTCTTAGGATCTGCTTAAAAACCCCCGCTCTGCCTTGCAATCCCCCTCTGCCCCGGGTAAAATAGGGACAAATCTCCAGCGGCTGTACCGGCACGGTCCACTCTGCTGGCAACAGGAGGAACCCACCATGGATCATTGCTCCGACCTCACCAGGGCACCCGGCGCTCCAAACCAGGTCCGCATCCCCTATCTGGACGCCCTACGCTGTCTGGCCATTCTTCTTGTTATCGCACTGCATGTGACTGCCCCCATCATGGTCAGCCCCACTCTGGCGCAAACCAACACCTGGCTTGCCTGCATGGTGCTGGACCCGCTGGTGCGGGTGGGTGTGCCTTTATTTTTGATGATCAGCGGCTGCCTGATGCTGGACGATCCCCGCTTGAGAGAGATCACGCCCTTTTACAAAAAGCAGCTGCCTAAGCTGCTGATCCCTCTGGTGGTTTGGAATGGGATCTACTTCGCCGTGGCCGTCCTCACCGGCTCCCAGCCCCTCAGCCTGTCGGTCTTTCTGCAGCTTCTTCTGGGCCAGGGCGTGAAGTACCACATGTGGTACATCTACATGCTCCTTGGCATCTACCTGATCTGCCCCTTCCTGCGGCGGCTGATCGAGACCTGCACCCCCCGGCAGATTCTGCTTCTGTTTGGCATCATTCTGTTCTCCTCCACCCTCCGTCCAGCCCTCAATCAAATCCTCCCCTTCCAGGTTGTGCTGTTCGGCCCTATGCTGGAGGGACTGGTGGGGTATGTCCTGTTGGGCTGGCTGCTGGGGCGGCAGGAGCTGAGCCGCCGGACCCGGCTTTTGGTCTATCTGGGCGGCGTGGCAGGATACGCCGTGCATTTGGTGGGGAATCTGCTCTACGCCCGCCCGGAACAGAGCTATCTCCCCTTTGAAAGCGGCTACGCCTTCCCCCACTATCTCATTGCCGCCGCCCTGTTCGTGTGGGTGCGCACCTTCTTTTCCTGCCATGCCCAGGCGCTGCGCCCGGCCCAAAAGCCCCTGCGCCTGTGCGCCCAGGTGGTCTTTGGTGTGTACTGGGTCCACCCTCTGGTGCTGGACGTCATCACCCATCTGCAGCCTGACGCTCTGCCTCTGGCTGCCGCTCTGGTTTTGCAGGGCGTGCTGACCGCCCTGCTCTCCTTCCTGTTTGCCGCCTGCGTGTCCAGGATCCCCCTGCTGCGCCGCCTGCTCCAGGGATAACCGCACAACTCACAACTTTTTCATACGCAAAAAAAGCATCCGGAGTACGGATGCTTTTTTGCTGCGCCTGCAGCGAAATTTCCCTTGTAACACCCCCTTTCTCTGGGGTAAAATAGGGGTATCCTTTCAAAAAACCCCGCCCCGGCAGACGTTTGAGGCAAGTCTCCCCGGGCGCAAAATCGTACCACCCCCCGTCTCTGTCTGGAAACGGGGGCATTGGCGCGTCTATAACTTCCATATTATGGAATATAAGGTCACTAGGAGTGATTTGCTTTGAATATATTACGTTCTGTTTTACAAAACCTGCCGGAATTCCAGCAGCTGCTGGCCGCGTTGGACGGGGGACAGTCCCCGGCGGCGGTGTCCGGCCTGGGTGCGGTACACCGGGCCCACTTTGCCGCCGCCCTGGGCGCGGCCTCGGAGCGGCCGGTGGTAGTGGTGTGCGCCGATGAAAGCGAGTGCGAACGCATGGCCCGGGGCCTGGCCTTCTTCACCGGCCAGAGTGTGCCGGTGCTCACCGCCCGGCAGTTTACCTTCCACAACGCCGCCACCGTCTCCCACCAGTGGGAGCACCGGCGACTGAAGCTGCTGTGGGCTCTGTCGGAGGGCGAACTGCCCTGCCTGGTGGCCTCGGTGGAGGCCCTCCAGCAGCGCACCCTGCCTCCTGATGTCCTCAAACAGGCCACCCTGGAACTGGCCACCGGTCAGCAGATCAATCTCAACGACCTGGCCGCTTGTCTCACTGCCGCCGGCTATACCCGCTGCCAGCAGGTGGAGGGTCCCGGCCAGTTTGCCCTGCGAGGCGGCATCCTGGACGTGTTCTCCCCCGCCATGGACGCCCCGGTCCGGGCCGAGTTCTGGGGTGACGAGGTGGACGCCATGGGCTCCTTCGACCCGGCCACCCAGCGGCGCACGGAGAATCTGGACCGGGCGGTCCTCCTGCCCGGCGCGGAAACGCTACCCCAGCTGGCCCCCGGGGGTCTGGGCGGCCTGCTGGCTCTGCTGGACAAACGCATCGCCAAAGCGGAGAAGGACGGCCACAAGGAGCTGAAAGCCACCCTGGAGGCCGACCGGGAGGCCCTGGAGCAGGGCCGCTCCCTCCCCGCTGTGGACCGCTACCTCCCCCTCATCTACCCCACCCTGGCCACCGCCGCCGACTACCTGCCCCTGGACGCCTGCGTTCTCTTCTCCGAGAGCAGCCGGGTGGCCGAGCGGGCCAAAACCTACCAGTGGCAGATGGAGGAGGATGTAAAGACCCTGCTGGAGCGTGGCGAGCTGGACGGCAGCTGCGGCGACCTGTCCCGCTCCTTTGCCCAGCTCAACCAGGTGCTGGAGAACTGGCCGGTGGCCTATCTGGACTCCTTTACCCTCTCCACCTACCCCACGCCCCCCCGGTGTGTGCTGTCCCTGATGGCCAAGCAGCTCCCCTCCTTCGGAGCCAGCCTGGAGACGGCAGTGCAGGATTTAAGCCACTACCAGTCTGCCGGGTTCGGGGTACTGGTGCTGGTGTCCTCGGAGCAGCGGGCGCTGAACCTTCAGACCCTTCTGCGGGAGCAGAAGGTGAACTCCGGGGTGGAGTTCTCTCCCAAGACCCTGCCCAAGCCGGGACAGATCATGCTCACCGTGGGCGGCCTGTCCGGCGGTATGGAATACCCCGACCTGAAGCTGGCCGTCATCACCGAGGGCCAGGCCGCCCCCCAAAAGCGGCCCCGGCAAAAAAAAGAGACCACCAACCGCCAGAAGCTCAAATCCTATGCCGACCTCTCCCCCGGCGACCTGGTGGTCCACGAGCACCACGGCGTGGGCCGCTACGTGGGCATGGTGAAGATGCCCGCCGACGGCATTGAAAAGGACTATGTGAAGATCGCCTACGCCGGCTCCGACGTGCTCTACGTCCCCGCCACCCAGCTGGACCTCATTTCCAAGTATATTGGCGGCGGCGAGGACGCCCAGGAGACGAAAAAGCTCTCCAAGCTGGGAGGCACTGACTGGGAACGGGCCAAGACCCGGGCAAAAAAGGCAGTGCAGGACCTGGCCAAGGGGCTTATCGAGCTCTACGCCCAGCGCCAGCGCCAGCCAGGTTACGCCTTCTCCCCCGACTCCCCCTGGCAGCGGGAGTTTGAGGAGCAGTTTGAGTACACCGAGACCGACGACCAGCTGCGGTGTATCCAGGAAATTAAAAAGGATATGGAGTCTCCCGTACCCATGGACCGGCTGCTGTGCGGCGACGTGGGCTACGGCAAGACCGAGGT
>OIXS01000639.1_pt1 | contig 21040 bp, 18 predicted proteins | sample 1587841 | NCBI WGS metagenome assembly OIXS01 (sample SAMN03283254) | human gut metagenome | biome: human-associated habitat; material: feces | host: Homo sapiens | place: USA | collected 2013
CCGGGTGACAACTCCCTGTTCATCCGGCACTTAACGCACATGTGTCTACTCTGCTTTAAACTATTAAATTGCAACGACCTAAGTATAACACAATGAAAAAGAAATGCAACTATTTTTTTCATTGTATGGCATTTTTATAGCAAAACGCCATCTGTCAAACGTTTTTACGTGGAACAGATGGCGTCCGTTGCCTGTTATTTTATTCTTTTCAGGTTCCCATACTTGCAAACAGCGCAGCTATCTCATCCGGGCTTAATGCCTTATTCGGATCAGCCGGTTCTTCCGGCTGAAGCGGTGCTTCTTTTACGGCTTCCGGCTCTTCGATCGGCTCCGGAATATCCTCCGGTTCCACTGTTTCCTCGGCAGGTTCCTCAACTTTATCCGCATTGTTATCGTTGCCCATATTCGCAAACAGCGCAGCTATCTCATCCGGGCTCATGGAACGGTTTGGATCTGACAGATCCGGCATCGGTGGAAGTTCTTCCTCCGGCAGGTTCTCATCATCCGCTTCATCAACAATCGCTTCCTCCGGAATCGGATCCGGCTCTACCAGTTCTTCTGCTTCCTCAATGGATTCTTCCGGGTCCGGCGGGATAATCTCATCCGCTGCCATGATCGGAGGCTCTTCCTCCGGCTTTAAATCCTCCTCTTCCGGTATATCCGGCAGAATCTCCGGTTCCATATCTTCTTCCGGCTCCAGCGAAATCTCCGGTTCCATATCTTCTTCCGGCTCCAGCGAAATCTCCGGTTCCAGGCTCTCCTCCAGATCCGGCAAAATTTCCGGTTCCGGGTTTTCTTCCAGATCCGGCGAAATCTCCGGTTCCGGGTTTTCTTCCAGATCCGGCGAAATCTCCGGTTCCGGCTTCATACTTTCTTCCGGCTCTAGTGAGATCTCCGGCTCTACCGGTGTTTCTTCCACATGATTCTGCGGTGCCGGCTGTGGCTCTACAGGTGTTGCCACAGGTACAGAAACCTGCGGCTGGGAAACAACCACTTTCTGACTGTTCATAATGGTCTGGTTCAGGCGCAGTTCCATATCTTTCATTGCAATAATGATTTCCTGCAGCTTTGCGGCTATCTCTTTATCCTGTGAATGTTCCTGTTCTTTTCCATCCTTCTGCACCGAAGAAATTTCATCCTTACAGGCTGAAAGAATCTCGTCCTTATAAGCACCCGCAACTGTACCGAACCCATCCATTCCTTTCTGGAACGTATCAAACCGGTCCAGCAGCTGTTCGTATGAATTCATCAATGCATCGGTATTCTCATGGGACCGCTTGATAATTACTTTCGCTATTCCCTTCTGTGCATTGACAATTTCCTCTGTCGGAATCTTAGATGCCTCTTCCATATATGCAAGCTTCACCGATATTTCCTCAAAATATTTTTTCAGCATGAGATATGATGCCTTTTCCGACTTGAAAATACTCTCATACTGTTCCTCTCTCCGGGCATATTTTGTCTCATATACTGAAATCACGCCTCTGATTGCAACATACAGGCATATCAGATCTGCTGCTGCCAAAACAACCAGAACAATAAACATCTTCGGGAAATTGACTATGGCATACAACTCTGCCATAAAAATAAACGCAAACAAAAGTATCCCGAAAATCATCTGCATCCTTGCTTTCGAATCTTTATTCTTCATATGATACCGCTCCTTCCATGAGCCCGCTATTCTAACCACTATGCAAAATAAGCTCTAGTATGTTATATTTTACCATATTGTGTCGATTCTCACAAGGTTTGTTGTTTATTTCTGCCTTCTATAATACGTCATTTACAATCTGCTCTGCTGTCAGATGATTCTCTTTTAATACCTCATTTACATCATACCGGTCAAGGAATTCTTTTTTCAATCCGTAATTATAGACTTTCATATCACTGCTTCCATAAAATCTTGCGATTTTTTCTCCGAAACCACCATTCATGATGCCATCTTCCAGTGTAACTACCGTGTCATGGTCTGCCTTCAGCTTCTCCAGCAGTCCCTTATCCAGTCCGGTAATATAATACGGGTTGATTACCGTTGCATGAATACCTTTTTTCTCCAGCATTTCTGCGGTCTGCAGTGCCAGGGAATAAAATGTTCCGAGTCCGATCAGTGCAATTTTGCTTCCCTTTTCCGTTACCTCATAGGTGTTGAGCTGGCTCCAGTCTTTTGTGACTTCTCTGCCATCCGAAATCATGTCTCCGCCCGGAAGTTTGATCGCAACCGGCATTTCCTTCTGCTCCACACTCCAGTCAAGCATTGACAGATATTCTTCCTTTGTTGTCGGTGCCAGATAAACCAGTCCCGGAATATTAGAAAGCATCGGAATATCCTGCAGTCCCAGATGGGTAACATCCGTCATGCCAAATACCGATCCCGTATACACAACAATCGTTGCCGGATTCCCGTCAATACACAGATCCTGTGAAATCTGGTCATACGTCCTCTGGATAAAGCTGGAATACACACCGTATACCGGCTTTCCGCCACCTTTGGCAATTCCGGAAGCAAGTGCTACCGCTGTCTCCTCCGCGATTCCCACATCTACAAACTGCCGGCCGGCCTGTTTCCTTTTCTCCTGCGTAAATCCGAGAATCGTCGGGGTTCCGGATGTAATTGTAACAACTGTCGGATCCTTTTTCATCTTTTCAATCAGATATTCACAGGTCACCGAAGAATAATCTTCCACTTCCGGAAAATGGGATTTTCCGGTCTCAATATCAAATGGAAGATGCCAGTGCCATTCTTCCTTATGCTCTTCTGCCGGTTTATAACCTTTTCCCTTTAATGTATTAATGTGGACAACAACCGGTTTCTTACTGTCTTTTACCTGTTTGAAAGCCCCGATCAGTTCCCTGAGGTCATTTCCATGATCCACATAGACATAATCAAGTCCCATGGCTTTAAATAAATTGCACTCTGCCTGTCCGTTTGTCTCGCGGAGTAATTTCAGATTTGAATAAAGTCCTCCATGGTTTTCTGCAATTGACATATCATTGTCATTTACTACAATGATCATGTTGCTGTCTAATTCTGCTGCAAAATCCATTCCTTCTAAGGCTTCTCCTCCGCTTAAAGAACCGTCTCCGATAATTGCGATCACATTTGCACTTTCCCCACGAAGATCCCTTGCCTTTGCCAGACCGCATGCCAGACTGACGGATGTAGAGGTATGTCCGACCGTAAAATGGTCATGTTCACTTTCCTGCGGACAGCTGTATCCCGTCACGTCGTCGTAATGTTCTTCATATAAATAGGCATCTTTTCGACCGGTCAGCATCTTGTGCGGATAGGTCTGATGGGAAACATCAAATACCATTTTGTCCTTTGGGGACTCAAAAACATAATGCAGTGCAATGATTGCCTCTACCATGCCAAAATTCGGGCCAAAATGCCCGCCGTGAATACTTGCCCTCTTTAATAATGCATGACGCATTTCTTCTGCGAGAGCTGTCATCTCTTCTATATTTAATTTCTTCACATCTTCTGGTCCGTTAATCTTTTCGATATACATATAATAAATTCTCCTTCCGATTTTATCTATCATAATATACCATTTAAAGTTAACTTTAAGTCAAGTATTTTTTATTTAATTTTCAACTTTTTGCTTCAACCCCTCAATTGCCTGAGCCACTATCCCTGCGTTCTTAAAAAGATGTAAATAATGTAATGATAAAAGGGGCAAAAGGTATCATTTCCCACTGAAATGCAATTTTTATGTCATTCGCATTTCTTGCGATCCGCTTGTTGTTCCGATATAATTATGCTATGATTGTGCTTTGATTGGAGGAAACCATTTTGAGCGAATATTATAAGTTTTTTCAAAATAAAAAATGTGAATATTTTCCATGCCATAAAGGAATTCCGGAGGAGGACTTTAACTGTCTGTTTTGTTATTGTCCCCTCTATACACTCGGGAAATCCTGTGGTGGAAACTGTGAATATTTAAAAAATGGTATCAAATCCTGCATAAACTGTGGCTTTCCCCATCACCGAAAGAACTATGATAAGGTCACGGGCCGCTTTCAGGAAATTGCAGCCGTTATGGCTGCTTCCGATAAGGAGGATGCATCCCATGAAATGTAAACTTACTCCCGGATTATCCTCCGGTGACTGGAACGAATTTTGCAGCCGTTTCCATTTCCCTCCGGATGACCTGCCTCATATTCAGGCAATTTATACGGCACTTCATCCCCTGGTTGAATCCTATGCGTATTACTCTCTGGATCAGGATTTAGACGGGGTTTCTCTGCCTCACTATGCCTATGGGTTTGTGACGCTTGGAAACGGAGTGGATGAACTGTCGGAATTATATCTGAACCATGAACAGATCCAGGAGGCTTACATTGTGGACTGCATCAGCCTGATGCTTTTGTCAAAGGCTTATGAAGAGTTTGCACATGTGGTAGAACGTCAGAGCCGCCTGTATCTTGCAGAATTATCTTTTCTGGGAGATACCTATTCCCTTGACCTGCTCCCACAGATTTACGGGCGGCTTGCCCCGGATGGCATCCAGCTTACCGAGGGGCAGATGCTCCGGCCGCTTAAGACAGCAACGCTGATCCTGCATCTGGATACAACAACACACGCCAATCTCAAGCATTTGTGTAATACGTGCGCAACCTGCCGGAATTTTTCCTGCCCGTCGAGAAAGGTCACGGCTCCGCATTTGCCGCATACTTATGGGGCCATGCAGATATTCCATACAAAATAATTATTTTTCAATTGATAAGTCAGCATTTTACCGTGCTTTTTCAAAAGTTCTTCCGCTGTAATACCAAACAATTTCTTAGTTGCTCCACCCACCCGACACGGACAATCTCTGCTCTACACCTTGTGCTTCCAATATAAATGAAACCGATATGGTGAACTGATTAAAATGCTTCTGTTTTTTATAACTGATGATTGAAGAAATATAAACAAAAGCAAGGGGGTTGAGAGTAACCTCGAATCTGAAAACCTTATCTTTACAAGTTTGAGGTTTCGAATGATTATTAAGATAAAAAGATGTAAATAACATAATATTAGCAGTTGACTTTAACATTATTAAATGATAATATCAACAATATTAAAGAAAGGGGTTGGTAATGAGACGAAAAGCGCAAGAATGGATATACAATTTAAGTGATGAAGATATCACATTTATAAAAAATTTTGTTATGTCATCTGGCTCTTTAAAAGAGGTTGCAAAATTGTATCATATAACATATCCTACCGTGCGATTGAGACTTGATCGACTTATACAAAAAATGCAAATGAATGATCAAATAGAAAATGACGCTTATATTTCATTAATTAAAAAAATGGTAATAGATGATCAACTTGATTTTGACACAGCAAAAATATTGATAAAAAAATACAGAGAGCAAAAAGGAGAATAAATGAAATTTTCTACAATTTTATTCATCGTAATAATAATGGCATTAACCATTATTTGTGTACGTTTTTTAGAATCATATTTAAATAAAAAAAGAAGAACAACTACCGTATCATTAACACCAATTATTTTTCTTGTTCTTTCAATCGTATTAATTATAGTGTATCTGAATTTTGAACCAGAAAGTTTTGAACGCGTTGAGAAGCAGGGGTTATTGACACTCTCATATAGTTTCGTTTCCGAAAATCAGATGTCTATAAAGGATAAGATACACAATTGTATCATTATCTTTATGCTTACAAATATTCCTACTGTTATATCAATTTATAATCGGATAAAAAGAAATAGAACGATTACGCGCAAAAAGAAAATAAATGAAATGAAATTGCGGGAATTATAAGGTTCATCTCTATATATTATATATAGTTGTGATGCCGTTGGATATTATAGTGGAAAGCACTGGACAAATGCAAGTGCTTCTAATGCAAGCGTAGATTCTGACTTTGTTATATATACATATAAACTTTCTGGACAAAGTAACAAAACCACATGTACTTCCTCCTGTATTACCTTAAAATGTTCTGGAAATCTTGATACTTATGTTGGAGTTGGAAATGTAGGAATTGTAAAGATTGCATACATCGCAAACTTATTCGAGTAAAACCAATTTCTACGCTTCAAGTTATTTATAATAATGAAAAAAAGATATATAGTGATACTCGTTTTGCTTATACTGATCTTACTCTATAATAGATATGGATCTGGTGTCTAAAATCATTTAAGTGCACAGGTAGACAGTATTTCAATTGAGACAGTATGAAAAACTTATCCAGCGCGAACGATTAGAAATTGTTCGCAGATAATAAAACAATTTAATGGTATCCAGCAAAGATCTTTAAATCATTGACAAAAAAATTACGCAATGGTATTATGAAAATACAAAAAGCAATACCGTGTAGGCGGTTTGCCAAAGTTAGTTTTAAAAAATAACCGGTCTTTGGTAGGGGCGGTTATTTTTTATGGTTAAAAAAGATCATTACGATCAGATTGATAATAGCAACAATCAGTATGCAAAACTGAAAAAGTTCAGAATATGTAACCATGCTATCGCCCTCCTTTCAACCAGAGGGCACCATAGCCCTCGTAATAAGGGCAAACCGCCTACCGCACTATGCTTTGATACTGCTTTCTGTATGTATTTATTTTACCATTTTTCGATCAAAAAGCAATCAAATGTTCGATATATTTTCGCGCAAAAAAATAGCATCCTCTACCGTCCAAAGTTTAGGATACTATTTCTTTAACATGTTTAACCTTATCACGGTATGGGGCCATGCAGATATTCCATACAAAATAATTAGTGCCTGCTGAGTAAGCAGACACTAATTATAAACTTTATTATCTATTTGTTTTTTTCTTTTTCATTACAACAATAACAACTCCTGCCGCAACAACTACCGCTGCTGCAATCAGAACAATAACAATCGTCATGGCCGCACCATCCTGTTTTACAAGTACAAGTGCACTGATACCATCCATTGTATACTCGCCACCCTTGATTGTCTCGATTGTCTCAACGCCAGCTTTCTGTCCGTTTATGCAGACTTTCCATTTTCCTTCCGGAATTGTAACTTTTGCCTTGTCAGTGTTTGCATTAAAAAGAAGATACATCTCTTTTGCACTTTCATCTTTCTGACCGCCCTTTATATTAATTCCTACAATATTATCCCCAAGTCCTTCTATGGATTTTACATATTTTTTCACATCCTCTGATGTAGATAACCGAAGTGCCGGATGTGCCTTTCTGAACTTAATAAGTCCCTTATAGTATTCAAATACATCTGCCCAGTAGCATACGGAATCCACAATATATTTCCGTACCATGTTTCTCTCGGATGCTGTATCATTTCCACATCCTGAGCCGTTTGAATACGAACCGTCTTCATTGATACGGGAAAAATATCCCGGAACAAATTTATTGATACAGAAATCATCTGCACTCATAACATGATTGTATACCACATTACCATAACACGGTTATTTACTGTATTGAAATCCGGAGCATCCCTGCCTATAACCATAAATATAAAAACGAGCAGCAAAACCGGATTTACACCAGTCTGCTACTCGTTTGATGATTATAATATTTTCTTTTCTTGTGCCATTGCAACCAGTTATCGGACAAATGGCAGGAACGTAATGCTATACTTTATTTTCCAAACCGGCTGATTTCTTTCGCATATGATATTTCCGTTTTTCCTCATACATTTTCTCATCCATATGCATTAAAAAAGTTTCTGCATCATCTTCTGTCCCAAATTCCGTGTATCCCATGGAAACACTTAAATGAAACGGTTCTATACCGGATTCATTAAACCGGGACAGATTATGGTTAATCTCCTCCATTGTTGCTAAGACACGCTCCGTATCAACACCTGACAGCAACACAATAAACTCATCTCCCGCATACCGGATTGCCATACCAGCATCCGGTATGGATCTGATGAGTATATTTCCCAACGTACAAATAGCCTTATCACCCGTACTATGACCTAAATTGTCATTAATACACTTGAAATCGTTTACATCCATCATGATTCCATATAAGGATTTCTGGCTTGCAATTTTCTTTTCCGCAAGCACCGCATTAAAATATCTCCGGTTGTATAATCCGGAAAGCTCATCCATATACAAACTCTCTGCGTATGACTGCATCTGCACAAATATCAATGCGACCGCAACCAGCACCCATGATGATGTAATTCCATAAAAAAGGAACTGGATAACTACACCTGCAAAACAAGGACCAACGAAATAGATCACCGGGAAAAAATTCAGGTTAACCCCTTGTTTTTTGGAATGATACACCAGATAGATACTGTAAGCAAAATATATGACAAGCGAAATATATCCCACCAGCGCACCGGCAGTTCTCTGGTATACATTCTCCCCGGATATTTTAAACATAATCCCTGTTCCAAACAGATTACATAAAACCATAATTACTTCTACCAGCCAGGGAAATATCTCCACTCCTGCTTTTTGAACCATTCTTTTATAATTTCGATAGATACGCAATTCCACGTACATACACCAAAGCATACCCATACTGACTGTCCCTATAAAGCATATGCTGTTAGAGATATAATTAATCTGCCGGCTGCCAGTAAACTGTTTTCCATCTACGAGAAAAGCAATGGTTTCAGACAATGCACCCACTAAATTTACGATTGCTATTCCATCATATATTTTATCTCCCACATGAAGGCTCTCTCTGTTCTTTCGTCTGCAAAACAAAAGGAACCACATCATTAACACGGTCAAGCCGTTTGCCATTAATATTTCTTCTAAAACGATGATTGTTATCCCCTCCATCATTCACGGTATGAACTCATTTTTACTAAAATGAGCTCTATCATTATACCAAGTTAAAACCGGTTTTTGTCTTTTTCGACATGAATTACAGTTTTTTTAACGTGAACGATGATTTTTTATGTTTCATCACTTTTCACAACCTACTGCAACTGTGAAAAACCCACGGCTTACAAAGTTAACGGTCTTTGTATCGGAATCATAATAAGATCCCGGTATCTTAACTGCTACACCGTGTTTATCAATTTTATATGCAAAAATCTTTTTGTCTTTTTCCTTTTTTGAAGCATTATAGGAAACAGCGACCCTGATCCGTCCCTTTTTCAGGACAGACGACTGCTTTTTCTTGATTCCTGTGACGGAAAAATCATAAACCGGACGTTTTCCAATAATTTTCCCTGCCCTGGCAGAAAGATTTTTCTTGTCAGCCTGTTTCATTTTGATAACCACAGCTGTATTCATTTCTTTCTTTAATTCTTTTAATGCCTTCGAATCAAAGGTAAGATTTACATTACCACCATTGACCTTCCATTCTTTTACATTCTTTTTGACAAGTAAATTTACCGCCTGCTTATCCATTTCAAGATGCAGATTCTTCCAATTTTTGGCTTTTCCCGTATCAAAAGTTATTTCAACAGACAGATCTTTTATCCTGCCACCCTGTTCTTTTTCTGCCTTTGTAATTTCTTTTTTCAAAACTGCTGCAATATTCTTCACTTTGACAGTATTATTTTTAACTGCAGATTTTACTTTGACATTAAGATTCTTAACAGAAACGGGCGTGTCTTCTGCGGATGGCGGTGTCACATTCCCTGGTTCTTCTTTTGCATGATCCGGTGCCGGTAATGTGCCGGAATCCGGTGAAACATTGCCTGATGATCCGTCCGTGCTTCCACCGGCATTTTCTCCGGAACCTCCGCCGGAACTCCCACCCGAACTTCCGCCAGAACCTCCACTTGAACCGCCTCCGGATATTCCGCCGGAACCGCCACTTGAACTGCCTCCGGAACTTCCACCGGAACTTCCACCGGAACCGCCCCCGGTCTGGGAATGATCCGCCGTTACACGGATCTGACAATCTGCCTTACTTCCTGTATAGTTGCCATTTCCATTATAGCATGCGGTGAACGTATATGTTTTTGTTTCATTCGGAAGTGTTGCCATCCAGTGATCCGTTCCCTTTTCTTCTAATGTGATCCCGGAAACATCACAGGTTACTTTTATCCCGGCATCTTCCGGAATCCCCTGTCTGCAAAGCTGTAATTCTACTGTCCCCGCACCTTTGACCGTATCGGTTTTTGCAGTCAGCTGCATACTGGTGGAAGCCTTTTCGATTTCCAGGACAGCCTCCCCGTATGTTGGAATAAAAGATGCCTTTTCCGCTTTAAAATAAATCTTATACTGGCCTGCTTCTGTGTAAAATGGCATCTCCGTTTGTGTATACGATCCGTTTTCTGTCAAGCTATAACTAATTTGTACACCATCTTCCTGTTTGATATCAAATGTATGGGGTTTCCCATCATAAGTTACGCGGACAGGTACGGTTTGTATTTCCGGCATCTCACTGTTTTTCCGGTAATAATAAGTGATCTCCTGACGATCCTCTGTGATGTTTATTTCTCCCTGATTTGCACTGTTTCCTGCACATGTATATCCATATAAATCCGGACTTCTTAACGTATACGCAGAATTCTTTGGTACATATACTGTCGCGGGTACCGTATCAGGCACTGTTGTTTCGGCTCCGTCTTCGTTTTGCAGCATATAACGAATCGTTACGGTACTCCACGCCTGTCCTGCCGTCTGATTGTCAGCCAGAATTTTCCCAGTGTCCTCATCTATGATCTTTCCTTCCAGTCTGTCCCCGGAAACCAGACCAGTTACCGCAGGAAGTGTAACAGAAAGGGACTCTCTGGCAGCATCCGGATCATACCAGTTACTGTGTGGTGGAACGGTATATGTTTCTTCTTTTTCATATTTGACTGTATGGTCTGCTCCAATAATGCGGAAAGTAATCTTCAAATGCTGTTTGGCATCCACCATATTTTGTACGACTGTACGGAATTCCAGATCCTTTCCATTTGCTTTTGTGATATTTGTCTCATCGATCCGGTATTGGTCACTATCCCTGTCAAGTGTTCCTGTCCTGCTATGCGGAATTGTAATTTCAGGATCGCACACATAAACAGATGCCTGCCTGCTGACATAATCACGGTTATTTAATCTCCGCGCCAGTTCCATTTTGCACACTTCACAGAAAGGATTCCCAAGATCCCGCATCATGCAGACGCGGCTCGGTGCAAATACCGTTTCTGTTCCTGCTGCCGTTATTCCGATTCCACGGAACCCAAGCATCTTATGCCATTTAATCTTATCCGGATCCGATGTGTCGGAAATATTTTCTCCCTGCATCTTTTTATCATATTCATCGCCTAATCTTCCGATGCTGTGGGAAATTTCATGGGTCATGACATCCCCCTGCTCATTCTCACCCGAATTTGCCGAAAAAGAAAAGAGTGCATTGGAAGAAGAACCAATATTCGCAGTCGTATTACAAATGATATGGATGGTTCCAACGGCTGCACCGGTATCCAGATATCTGCTCTCCAGCTCTGCCCTCAGTGCCCTGGCTTTATCTTCCCCGTCCTTTGCAAAATAGCAGGATTTCCCGAATGCCTGCACATGAAAATATGTGTCCGGGTTCGACTCCCCATACATCACGCCCACACCAGTTTCATTGGATACCGTCTGTACTGCATAAATATTGATCCTGTCGGAATACTCTTTATAAGGGGACCACTTTAGCAGCCCCTGTGCTTTTGCCGTTGCATCCTTCAAAAATTGTTCCTGTTGTTCCTGGGTATAGCCCTCACCCATGATAACAATCACGAAATTTTCCTTATCATCACCTGTCTTGTGAATGGCATAAACGGAAGCTGCCGTTGTCTGGTCTGCCGCCGTCTGGTCTGCCATCACAGGATATGGAAACACCAGGGAAAGCAATAATATCAGGCTAAGTACGATTGCCCCAAACCGTTTTCCATCCTTCTTTTTTACATTCGTCATATCATCCTCCGTACTTTACATTACCAGAAATACTGGTGCTTTCCCTCTTCTTCCCACAGACAAACTCCCGGGAAACCATCTGCCGTAAGGCTTCTTAAAGCACAATTACCGCAGCATCAAACCCCTCTACATTTCCATCAAAGGTGTTTTCGGTAAGCAGATTGTACTTCTGCGTGTACTCATTAAATTTTTTTGCACTGCTGCTGCAGTTAAAAATCATGGCAATGGTCTCTTCGCCATTTTTTCTGATCAGGACAATTGTCCCTTCCTCATCTTCTGTGACGCTCCCAGCCAGTTCGCCTTCTACAATACATGCATGGCTTTTCCGGACCTGAATCAGCCGCTTGTACCATTCATACATCTCTTTGTCCTGGTATTCTTCATCCCAGTACATGCCCCGTCTGCAGTCCGGATCGTTTGCTCCCGGCATCGCATACTCATCTCCATAATAAATCATCGGCATTCCCGGCAGTAACAACTGAAAAGCGGCTGCCAGATGCTGCTTTTTCTTATTGTCGTTACACAGATGTAAAAATCTTGCGGTATCATGGCTGTCAATCAGATTCCACATAAGGGGATAGCAGTTTTTGTGTAAGCGTCCCTTCAAATATCCAAGATTTTGTACGAACTGGCTGACCGTAATCTTTTCGTCTGCAAGCAGATCGATCAGGTTCAGGTAAAATGGATAATTCATGACTGTATCCCATTCATCCCCCTCAAGGAAATCTCCTGCATAATGCCAGATTTCCCCAATGATCAGCATATCTTTCTTCACTGCCTTTACTGCTTTTCTGAAATTCTTCCAGAAGAAATGGCTGATTTCGTCTCCTACATCCAGTCTCCATCCGTCAATATCGCATTCCTTAATCCAGTAGCATGCAACATCCGTAATGTATTTTTCAACTTCAGGATTTTTCAGGTTTAACTTTGGCATTCCGCCATAATAACCAAAACATTTGAAGTTTGGGATCTCTCCCCATTCGCTTTTAAGTGGGAATCCATCAATAAAATACCAGTCCCGGTATTTGGATTTTTCACCATTTTCCAGGATATCCGCAAACGCAAAAAATTCTCTTCCCGTATGATTGTATACCGCATCCAGGACTACCTTCATACCACGCTCATGCGCTTTTTGTACCAGCTCTTTGAGATCCTCTGTTGTTCCAAAGGACGGGTCTATCTGGTAGTAATCCGTGGTATCATACTTATGGCACGAATTTGATTGAAAGATAGGTGTCATATACAGCACATCGATTCCCAGATTCTGAATATCATCCATATGTTCGATGATTCCCCTGAGATTTCCATGCAGATCATCCATAGGCGTAATCGGTGCTTTATACCACAGTTCTTTGTCTACCGGCTCCGTTGCTGCAAAACGGGATGGGAAAATCTGATACACGACCTTGTTTGCTGCCCACTCCGGCACCTCAAACATCTCTTCCTCCCGGAGGTTCTGCGGACAGTCAAACATTCTGTCCCTGTTTGTAATGCATTCCTTATCAAACTCATAATTTCCATAATATACCTTTTCTCCCTGCGTGTCCGTAAATTCGAAAAAGTAACGCAGACAGATCAAATGCATCTTTATCTGTGCTTCATAATAATCATGAAACTGTGAGACAGCAACCTTCTTCATCGGAACTGTCTTTCTGGTATCCTTACGCTCCATAGGTATATACTTGTCCTCATAGTGAAGGATTACCTCCTTCATATCATCCTTTTTTACCTGCACGCGTATCACGAATAAATCCTTATCAACCGCATAGCTAAACCTTTTATCCATATCATGAAAAATTGCTGAATATTCCATAAAATTTCCCCTTTACACATGTTGTTTTCCTGTATTTTAACTTACTTTTTTCAACAATTCTAGCACTATATCCACGATATTTTTAACTTTTTCTACTTTTATGCTTTTTTGCGATGATATTACTATTCATATAATTTAAAATGTGCGTTATCAGTTTAAAACCAATAACGCACATTTCCTCATTGCATCCTTTTCCCACATTTATATATGTCACAAGTCAAATTATAGTTCCTACCTGCGACAACTTTATATGTAAATTCAACATCAATAATTTTTTGCACCGTTTTTAATTTTTATTTTCTGCAACTTTAAATTTCTTGATCATTTCACGCAGATTTTCTGCTTCACTGCTCATCTCCTGACCGGCTGCTGCACATTCTTCAGATGTTGCCGAATTCGTCTGTACGACATCATTGATCTGTTCAATTCCATCATTAATCTGTTGGATTTCTGTTGTCTGTGTCTCTAACGTTTCTGCAATATTTGTGACTTCTTTTGTAATGATCTGGGAATTCTCAGCGACCTCCTGCAATTGTGATGCCGTCTGCCCTGCAATCACCATACCTTTTTCCACGGCTTTCACAGAGGTTTCAATCAATGTTGCGGATTCCTTTGCTGCCTGGGCACTCTGGTCTGCCAGCACATTGACCTGATTCGCTACCACTGCAAATCCCTTTCCTGCCTCCCCTGCTCTTGCAGCCTCAATGGAAGCATTCAATGCAAGCAGATTCGTCTGGGACGCAATTTCATTGATTGTTGCAATGATCTTGTCAATCTCTTTTGATGCCCCGTTGATCTCATTCATGGAATCAACCATATCCCTCATTTTACCATTGCTTTCCAGAATGGCATTTCCAAGTTCGTCTACTCTTCCACTGATTTCTTTTGCGGATTGTGAATTTTTTCCTACCTGTTCAGAAACACCTGCGACTGTTGCGGTCAGTTCTTCTACAACTGCTGCCTGATTTGTTGCTCCATCCGCAAGGTCATTGGAACTTGATGCTACCTGATCTGCGGCACCCGAAACTTCATCTGAAACATGTTGGATTCCCTTTATTGTCTCTGCCATGCTTTCTTCAAACAACATAAAGGAGTTTAGAATTCCAACGAAATCCCCTTTCCACTCTACTTCCGGCTGCACATCAAAATTTCCTTCTGCAAACATCTTCATTGAACGTCCAATATCATCTACATAGCTTCCCAGAATGCGGATGGATTTGCGCATATTGTGTGCCAGTATTCCAATCTCATCATCTGAATGGTAGTCCAGCGTGCTGTGCAGGTTTCCATCTGTTAATTCCTGTGCAACGGCTTCCACTTCACGTAATGGTACTAAAATTGACTCAAGTACTTTTTTGCCTGTTTTTATTGTCAGTTTCCATGCCAAAACCAGACAAATAATAATACACACAATTCCTGCCACTGCAAAAATAACCGTAATTCTGACTGCCTGGCTGCTTACCTCATCGGTCATTTCATCTAATCTTGTTGCAATTTTTACGGCTTTATTTAATGCCGGGGTACAATCATTCAGAATTGAATCAACTGCCTTATCCTTGTCACCGCTTTTGATTTCTTTCATGATGGAATAACCAATGTTTCCCCAGTCTGTAAGGGCAGATGCGTATTCTTCATAATCCGCATCCGGAACAACTCCGGAGTTCTTTAAATTTTTCAGTTGGGTATTAACTTCTGCAAGCAGTCTTTCTACCGTCTGCTCATAACCGTCATAAGAGGATGCATCATTTTCTAGTGCCATTTCCCTGATATTTCTCGCTGCTGCGTTAACATTTATCCTGCAGGTTTTCACCGCCCGGTCTGCAACAGTAACATTTTGTACATAATGCATCGTATTGGCAAATAGCATACCTATAACCACAATAGAAAACAGACCTGAGACTAACATCATAATAATGACTTTTCTGTAGCCATAGTTTATCCTTTCCTTCAGATGCAAATTTTCCAAGTTCTTTTTCATCATATTTTTCTTTGTCGGCATAGTTTGCTATTTCCTTTCTCTTTTATTCACTTCTGATATATCAAATTTTTTCTCAAAGTCAATAAATTTCAGGAACAATTTTATTATTCTATTTTTCACATAAAATATTGTACCCATTCCCCGAAAAATACAGCACTTTTACCAATTTTTTCTACAGTTACCTCTCCGATCGAACGTGATGTAATCTGGAATGTCGTGCCGGTGTTCCCTCGTAAGAGTCATACTAGTACATAACTGAAAATACTATTGTCTGAAACACCCTCTGTTTTCATATATGGCATCAGGTTCTTCCAAAACATTCTCTAATTGTCTTTGAAATATCTGAATCAATAAAATCTTTATGTGCCATGTCATCAAGGATATCACATGTTTTTTCATGGGACAATCCCTTTTTATAAGGTCTGTCTTCCGTAAGAGCCTGATAAATATCAACACATGCCATCATACGTTCCTGCTCATTTAATTCATCAGCGGTTTTTCCAAAAGGATACCCTTTTCCATTTAATTTTTCATGATGGAAAGCTGCCCAATCTCGTATTTCTTCAAAATCATTAACCTCCGATAATATAAGGTATGTATAACCAGCATGATTTTTCATTGTAGAAAATTCATCATCCGTAAGCTTATCCGGTTTTTCCAGAATTTCATTGCCTACCGCCATTTTTCCTATATCATGCAGTGCACCAGCCAAATACATTTTCTGTACCGTGATTGAATCATATCCCATATATTTGGCAAGCAGGGAGGCTTTTTCAGCTACTCCTATAGAATGCCTGCTTGTAAAAGAAGATTTATAATCTACAATCTTTGCAAAGAAATCCGCAACATTTTTACACATTTCCCAATCAAAAACCATTTTTTCTCTTGGGATAATTTTCCACAGCTTCGTTTCAAAAGAATCATCACTTAAACACATAAAGGATTCTTTTGTGAATACATGAAGAAAAGCATTAACACATTCTGAATCAAATAGACTATCCTTTTTTTGGGAAAGATACTGACATATAAAATCCCATCTATTATCATCAGATTTAATACTATTTCCTATGATATCAACGGTATCTGCAAGATGAATAATTCTTGCAGGCAATGGGGTTTCATTCCACTTTTTTTGAAAAGGACCAGTTCCATCGGCATGTTCATGATGATACAAAATCACATTTGAGACATCTGTTTTAAAAGGAAGTTTCGTAATATTTTTTTCACCATAAATACAATGAAGATTCGTTTTTCTTACGGACAAATCTTTTTTAATGTCAATAACATAATTCCTTTCCAGCTCTTCCGTAATATATTGTGTCAAAGCATTATCATGCAGTAAGGCACACATAGCTAAATCTTGTAACGCATCACCTTGAATTGCCAGATATTCAGCCATGCATACACTTATATAAGCCACTCTTTTCCCATGCTTGTTTTTGATTTTTACCAACTCTGCTTCTATACAGTCCAAAGCATAGGAACAGGCTCCTGCAAGTCCGACAATATCTATTCTTAGTTCTTCTTTCATTGGTATAATCCTATCATAATACATTTATGCTTCTGAGAACTGGTCTTTTCCTACAAAGCATAACGGACATTCAAAATCTTCTGGAATATCCTCCCACTTTGTACCAGGTGCAATACCACCTTCTGGATAGCCCTTCTCCTCATCGTATTCCCATCCGCAAACATCACATACGTATTTCATTCGTTGTTCCTCCTTGTAAATATATTAATACACAGCCTATATTACTGTTATATTTGTGTTGTTCTTTAACCTTAATATGTATAAATGCTTTTAGCATTTCCATAATCCATGCAGGTTACAATATGCATATACTTCTTCTACCTGTTCACCATCGCAAAGACAAAAATCTGCTACCGGCTCCTGCCCTGGATTTAACTGTTTTCTGTATATTCCCTGGTTTGTATTTAATGTAATCCACTCAATGAAATGCTCTTCAAGCATTGGATGTTTTGTCTCTCCGACCACGACATGAACATGACTGCCTTCTATCGTATATACAGGTACATGCTTCTCGACAGCAGCATCTGTCACTCCGGCTTTTAATTCCTGCATAGGTTCTCCGCAACAAATTACAGGTACACCCTTATCCTTTACCTTTTCAACAATGTTTCCACAATGCTTACAAATATAATACCTTACTTCCATGCCTTTTTCTCCTTCCATGTGTAAAATTTATAATTCAATTGTCTCCATAATCTTTTTCAATGAATCTGCAGATTCCTTAAGCTTTAACGCTTCCTCGCCACTTAAATTAATAGGTATATCAGACTCAATACCATCTGCACCTACAATAGCTGGCATACTTAACGATACTCCGTCAATATCATATACTCCATGAATCATGTGTGATACAGGAAGTATTGATTTTTCATCTCTCATAATCACTTCGCAGATTCTTTTTACAGACATTGCAATTCCATAATATGTAGCGTGCTTTTTGTTTATAATCTCATAAGCACTGTTCTTGACTGCTGTAGCTATTTCTGCCGTGTTTTCCTTGTGCTTGTAATGTCCACGCATTTCACACATTTCACTTAATGGAACACCAGATACATTGGCTGATGACCATGCTACAACTTCGCTGTCTCCATGCTCACCTACTATAAATGCATGAACACTCCTGCTGTCCACAGATAAATGCTCACCAAGCTTATATCTTAATCTTGCACTATCTAACACAGTACCCGATCCAATAACCCTGTTTTCTGGAAGTCCTGATAACTTTATGGCTACCTGAGTCAGGATATCTACCGGATTCGCAACTACAAGCATGATACCTGCAAAATTTCTCTTTGCTATTTCAGGAATGATTGACTTAAATATTGCTACATTTTTATTTACGAGATCAAGCCTTGTCTCTCCCGGTTTCTGTCCCGCTCCGGCAGATATGACAACAATTGCAGCATCAGCCACATCATCATAATCTCCGGCATATATTTTCATCGGACTCGCAAATGGAATACCATGACTGATATCCATCGCTTCTCCTTCTGCCTTGTTCTTATCTGCATCGATAAGGACAATCTCTGTAAACAAGCCACTCTGCATCAGAGCAAATACCGATGCAGAACCAACAAAGCCACAGCCTATCATTACTGCTTTTTTTGAATTAATCACTTTCTTCTTCGTAATAATCTCATCTCCTTAATAATTCTCTTCATGTACTTCAAAATAGCTCTGTGGATGATTACATACCGGACATACTTCAGGCGCCTTAGTTCCTACCACAATATGTCCGCAGTTACGGCATTCCCATACCTTAACTTCGCTCTTTTCAAATACCTGTGCAGTTTCAATATTCTTAAGAAGTGCACGATATCTTTCCTCATGGTGCTTCTCAATCTCACCTACTGCCCTGAATTTTGCTGCAAGCTCAGGGAATCCTTCTTCCTCAGCTGTTTTAGCAAAGCCATCATACATATCTGTCCACTCATAATTTTCGCCTTCTGCCGCTGCCGCCAGGTTTTCCTTTGTATCACCAATTCCTGCTAATTCCTTGAACCACATCTTTGCATGTTCTTTCTCATTATCTGCAGTCTTTAAAAACAATGCTGACATCTGCTCGTAACCTTCCTTTTTCGCTACAGAAGCAAAATAGGTATACTTATTTCTTGCCTGTGATTCCCCTGCAAATGCCTCCTGTAAATTCTTCTCTGTCTGTGTTCCTGCATATTTATTTTCTGCCATCTCTTTTACCTCCGTTTTCTTTACTACTTTTTCAAAATCTGATGCCGGGTGCTTGCACAAAGGACATATAAAGTCATCTGGTAATTCCTCGCCTACATATTCATATCCGCAAATTCTGCAACGCCATATTGTCTGACTGTCCTCTGTTTTTCCAACCTCCTGTGGCTTAGGCTTAATATTATTCTGATAATAATCATATGTTACTGAAGGAACATTGCTTAAAACTTCCATATCGGTTATCTCACCGATAAACATCGTATGTGAACCTAAATCTTCAGTTTTATTAACTGTTACAGAAATGTATGCATTTGTTCCTTCTGTAATATAATAAATACCATTCGTGCCCCTGGCACACTGCTCAAATGCTTCAAACTTATTGGTATCTCTTCCTGATTGGAAGCCAAAATGTTTGAACAATTCAAATTGTGCCTTCTGACTTAAGACTGATACAGTAAATTTTCCGGTTCTTTGAATCATATCATGCGTATAATTTGCCTTATTTACACAGATACTTAACTGGTTTGGTTCCGAAGCTGCCTGAATGGCTGTATTAATGATGCATCCGTTATCTTTTTCTGCTTCTTTAGCGGTCAATATAAACAGTCCATAACTCAACTTATACATTGCTTTCCTATCCATGCTGTTCCTCCTTTACCTTCTCCCTGCATTTCGGGCAAATGCCTTTAAATGAAATATCATAATCCACAAATTCAATTCCATGAGTGTTATGAATTCTTTCCAGCAAATCCGGTATTTGATCCATATCCACATCAAAAACTTCACCGCACTTTATACATCTTACATGGTAATGATTTTTCAATGTAAAATCAAATCGGTTCGGTCCATCCGGAACTTCAACCTTTCTTAATGCACCTTCCTCTACCAATATATCAAGATTTCTATATACAGTTCCTTTTCCAATTGTTGGATATGCTTCTTTTATAAATTCATACACTTCATTTGCCGTAACGTGTCTTCTCATTTCGTATACGGTATTTCTTACAAGATCTTTTTGAATGGTATTTCTCCTACTTGTCATTCGTCCTCCTTATTAGGATTGTTTCTAAATTAAGATTGTTTACCTCTATTATCAATGAAAATAGTAATAATTCTCATTATTATAAAAGATGCCAAAGCAAGCATCTTTTATATGAATCACTATTTTATTTTGCGTTCAAATACATATTCTGAATCTGAAGATAAATCAGACCTAAACGAATATCCGAGTCTGTCAAATTTCTGAATCTCCACCGGATTTTCAATATTATTTTCCGCTATGAATCTGACCATTTCACCACGAGCCATCTTGGCATAGGTACCTTTTGTTACCAATTTATCTCCGGATAACTCACAAAATACAATCGTAATATATCTGTCCTGTGGTGTCAGATACTTTTCTATACATTTTGAGTATTCTTTTGATGCAAGATTAATGATAATCCTACTGTCATCGATTACTGAGCGGTATAACAATTCTCCCCAGTACTCATACAGATTTTTTGCATCTCCAATTCCAACCTTTGCCTGCATTTCAAGACGATAAGGAGTCACACCATCCATTGGTTTTAAAATGCCATAAAACGCAGACAAGATTCTTAAATGATTTTGCAAATACTCAAACTGCTGGATTTCAAACACAGATGGTGCCATATATTGAAATGCAATCCCTTCATATGCTAAAACAGCCGGAGTAAGCCTGTTATAAAGATCCATATTTTCCA
>OIXS01000642.1_pt1 | contig 21007 bp, 24 predicted proteins | sample 1587841 | NCBI WGS metagenome assembly OIXS01 (sample SAMN03283254) | human gut metagenome | biome: human-associated habitat; material: feces | host: Homo sapiens | place: USA | collected 2013
TGGAGAGATATAGTAAGACCTGCTATTTTAGTAGGCAAGTATCGTTTGTATCCAAAAATCCCCTGCCTTTAGGCATGGGGAGTATGTCAATAATTATTCCGTAAATAATTATCGCATATTCTGTTTATTTGTTATATCGGTAAAATTCTAATTTTTTTGTAGGAATTTTTCTGATAGCATTATAAGAAAAAAACTTATAAAAAAATAGAGTAGAGAATCTATCTCTACTCTATTTAATAGCATATTTATTATTTACCTACAGCTAAAGCTGCTTTTACAAAGTCACGGAATAATGGTTGTGGATTATTTGGACGAGATTTTAATTCTGGATGGAATTGAGAAGCTACAAACCAAGGATGATCTTTTACTTCTACGATTTCTACAAGTCCATTATCTGGGCAAACACCAGCAATTACAAGACCAGCATCAGTGAGTTCTTGTTTGAATTCATTATTAAATTCAAAACGATGACGATGACGTTCATGAATTAATTCACTGCCATAAGCTTCATAAGTTTTTGTACCTGGTGTTACTTTACATGGATAAGAACCAAGTCTCATTGTACCACCTTTATCTTCAACATTAACCTGAGAAGACATTAAAGCAATTACTGGATGATTTGTTTCTGGATTGAATTCAGAGCTATGAGCATCTTCCATACCACATACATGGCGAGCAAATTCAATAACAGAACATTGCATACCAAGGCATAAACCTAAGAATGGAATTTTATTTTCACGAGCGTACTTAATTGCAGAAATTTTACCTTCAACACCACGGTCACCAAAACCACCTGGTACTAAGATACCTTTGCAACCTGCGAATACATCGCTTAAATCTGTGCCTTCTTTTTCAATTTCTTCTGCATTAACCCATTTAATTTTTACTTCAGTAGAATTATAAATACCTGCATGATGTAATGCTTCTGTAACAGAAATATAAGCATCTGGTAATTCTACATATTTACCTACAACAGCAATTTTCACTTTGTTTGCAGGATTTTTAATGCGATGAACCATGCGTTCCCATTCTTCCATATGAGCTGGGCGATAATCCATTTCTAATTTTTCAAGAACAATTTTATCAAGACCTTCTTTTTGCATCATTAAAGGTACTTCATAAATTGTAGAAGCTGTCATATTCTGAATAACTGCATTTGCATCTACGTCACAGAAAAGAGCTAATTTTTCTTTCATATCTTTAGAAAGTTCTTGTTCTGTACGGCAAACAAGAATATCTGGCTGAATACCAATGCTGCGAAGTTCTTTTACGCTATGTTGAGTTGGTTTTGTTTTTAATTCACCAGCAGCAGAGATAAATGGAATTAAAGTTACATGAATGTATAATACATCATGTTTACTTACTTCTTTTTTAACCTGACGAATAGCTTCGAGGAATGGAAGACTTTCGATATCCCCTACTGTACCGCCGATTTCAGTGATAACTACATCTGCATCATCATGAGCAGCAACGTCATATACACGTTGTTTAATTTCATTTGTGATGTGTGGAATTACCTGAACTGTTTTACCAAGATAATCACCGCGACGTTCTTTATTTAATACAGACCAATAAATTTTACCAGTAGTTACATTAGAATTTTTTGTAAGATTGATATCAATAAAACGTTCATAATGTCCAAGGTCAAGGTCAGTTTCTGCTCCATCTTCTGTTACGAAAACTTCACCATGCTGATAAGGACTCATAGTACCTGGGTCAATGTTAATATATGGGTCAAATTTTTGAATTGTTACTTTAATACCACGGCTTTTTAATAAACGACCTAAAGAAGCTGCTGTGATACCTTTACCTAAAGAAGAAACTACACCGCCAGTAACAAATATATACTTTGCCATTTAAAAATACTCCTCCTCTATATATCTAAAATTATGCTTTATCTGTATCGTCTTGAATTCCTTCTAATAAAGAAGTGCGACGTCTGTTGGACATTGCTTTCATCTTACTAGCACTAGAAGAACTACTAGAAACACTACTACGTTTTGTTTCTGGTGGATTCCATTCTACAAGACCCCACATACCATTACCTGTATGTTGAAAACGAGCGTCCATATTAATAAGTGTATATACTTCAGATATAGAAGCAGATAAGGACTGCACTGGTTTACATTTTTTCTCTATTACTTCTAAAATAAGGTCTTTAAAAAAGATAGGTTTATTAGCTAAATTTAAGATATAGTATGCTACATCTGTTTCTGAACTATGCAGAAAATCCATCAAGTATTTCCTCCCAATTATCATTTACATTAAAAATTATTACATTTTTTCTGGTGCATTAACACCTAAAATTGCAAGTGCATGAGCTAACACATATTTTACTGCTAAGCAAAGAGCAAGTCTTGCTCCTGCTAATTTTGCATCTACACCTAAAATACGGCATTTATTGTAGAAACTATGGAACATAGACGCTAAATCATGTACATATGTTGCAATACGATGTGGTGCTTTATTTTTAGCTGCTGTTGCAATTTCATCTGGATAAGATAATAACTTTTTAATTAAAGCAATTTCTGCTTCATCTGTCAATAAAGAAAGCTGTGGATTTTCAGTTGTTTCAATACCAGCTTCTTTCATTTGACGGAAAATACTACAAATACGAGCATAAGCATATTGAACATAGTATACAGGATTTTCATTAGATTGAGATTTTGCTAAGTTTAAATCAAAATCAAGCTGACTGTCTAAAGAACGCATGATAAAGAAGAAACGAGCTGCATCAGCACCTACTTCTTCAATCAATTCAGATAAAGTTACGCTTTGACCTGTACGTTTAGACATTTTTACAAGTTCACCATCACGATAGAGGCTTACCATTTGTAATAATAAAACTTCTAAATCATCAGCATTATAACCAAGTGCTGCCATTGCTGCTTTTACACGGCAAACATAACCATGGTGGTCAGCACCCCAAATATTGATGAGTTTATCAAATTTACGTTCAAATTTATTATCATGGTATGCAATATCTGCTGCTAAATAAGTAGGAACGCCATTATCACGGATAACTACGCGGTCTTTATCATCACCATAAGCAGTGGATTTTAGCCATAAAGCACCATCTTGTTTATACATGTTGCCATTAGCTAAAAGTTTATCACAAACAGCATTAACAGCATCTGGATGAAGTGTTCTTTCACTGAACCATACATCAAAATGAACATTAAATGCAGCTAAATCTTCTTTTAATGCTGCTAATTTTTCTTTTAATGCTAATTCTTTAAAGATGGATAATCTTTCTTCATCAGACATATTTAAATATTTATCACCATCTTTAGCGATAATGCGTTTTGCTGTTTCAATGATGTCTTGACCATGGTAACCATTTTCTGGGAACTCTACTTCTTTACCCAATAATTCAAGATAACGAGCATTTACAGATAATGCCAAGTTATCAATCTGTTTACCAGCATCATTTATATAATATTCACTAGAAACATTATATCCTGCTGCACGCATAAGATTTACTAAAGCACTACCAAAAGCAGCTCCACGACCATGACCTACATGAAGTGGACCAGTAGGGTTAGCACTTACATATTCTACTTGAATTCTTGGTGTTTCTTGTTTTGGTAAATTACCATATTCACTGCCAGCTTTTAATAAATTAGCTAAAGCATCATAAATAACATCAGATTTTAAGTAAAAATTAATAAATCCAGGTCCTGCAATTTCTGTTTTTTCCAAAAAAGTAGCATCTAAACGGCTTACAATTTCTTCAGCAATTTTTCTTGGTGCTACATGAAAAACTCTAGCTGATTGCATAGCAATATTAGATGCGAAATCACCTAATTCTTTCTTTGGTGGTACTTCTAAAATAACAGTAGGTAACTGTCCTTCAGGAAGTGCCTGCTCAGCTATAGCTTTTGCAACTGCATCTTTGATGGCTTGTATAAGCAAATCTTTAGTATCCAATCAAAATCCTCCTAAGTTTTATATTTATCTCTATATTAATTGTATATTGGCAATATATCATTAGTAAATTCAATTTGCTGGCTCTAATCTAATCATAAGTTCATTATCACTTTGCCAACTATTATTTATATATAAAGCATAATCTATTTTTATAATAGATTTCATGCCTGTAATTATTTTCAAACGATGTGTCTTTACCTTCATTTTTAAATTACCATAAGGTGTTATATAATCACTTACACTTTCTTTTCCTTCGACAAAAACTTGCTGTTGTTGTACGCCACCAGTTCGCGTAAGCGTCAGGCTATTTTCCTGTATTTTCAACATCGTTGAAGTTTCTTTTTCTTCATTTAAATCTTTTTCTTTATAAATGACATACAAAATACCATTTTTTGTATAAGCATTAGCCAATGCCTTCATTTTTATTGTATTTTGTTTATCATTTTTTTGTTTACTGTTAATTTTAACAATAACTTTGTTCATTAAATAGATAATCTCCCTATAAACACATTAAGTTTTATTATAACTTAATCTTTATACCTTGCCAACTGTATTTAGAGAATTATCCTTTAAAAATAGCTGTAAATTTTTTAATCATCTTCACAGGGCGATAAGACTCTTTTGCTTTTCTTAAACCTTCAATACCCATATCTTCTTCACGATTAATGTAAGTCATATCTTGCCAAGTATTAGCTACAAAAGCTTGATTGATAGCTGTATATGCACCATTGACATCTGGATCAGCTTTCTCTACGTGAATAACAGCTGTGTCTTCATTTAACTGTTCACCAAAAGTAAATGCCATTACTTTATTAACTAAAAATAATGCTCCACCTTTTAATTTTAACTGCTCAAAATTATTAAGCACTTCAATGATAGCATCTCGTTCAGCTCCGATAAATGGGTCATCAGGAGTAAGCGCTAAACGTTTTTTATACCAGCCATTAATCGTTATCTTACATAATGTTATTATATCATTATTAATTGGCAAATATTTAGCTTCTGGATAATTTTTTCGGAAACTATTCAAATGATTTTTCTTAGAATGGAATTTTCTTCCTGATAAATTTATTAAATCTATAGCATTATAGACATAATCATCATCATCGCGATTAGTTGAAAACTCAAATTCTCCATTAGGATAATTTTTTAATTCTTCAACGATATTTTCTTCTAAGCCAGAAAGTGTGAATTCTATATTCTTATCATTAAAATATGCTTTTAATTTATCAATAGCTTCAAATAATCTATCTTTTTTACAAAGTGGCTGAAGTGCAAATTCACTGTCATGGAATTTAGCTTTGAAATATAAAATATCATCTTCAATGCACCACATAATGTTATAAGCTTTGCGCCACATAAATAAATTTGTAAAATTCAAATGAGAATTTTCATGATAGTTTAATTTAAAAAAGCTATCTAATCTATCTTTATCATTTATAGTCAATTCATTAAAAATAATTGTAATCACCTTCTTTTTTTAATCTAAAGATACATTATAGCAAATTTTAATTATTTAAATCAAGAATTCTCATTCTTAGTTTATAAATTATCTTTTTAAGCTAACAAAAAAAAATTGAAATTATTTTCATTTTGATATTTACATTTGTTCAACAATAAATTATAATAAGCTTAAGAAATGAAACTTGAATTTTCTTTTTATTTTAAATTTTAATATTAAATAGATTAATGGGAGGATTTCATCATGATAAATTGTGATTTATTAGTAAAAAAAGCTTATGAAGGCCGTGCTAATGCTTACACTCCATATTCTAATTTTAAAGTAGGCGCTGCTGTACTCACTGAAGACGATACAATCTATACTGGTTGCAATATAGAAAATGCTTCTTACGGAGCTACTAATTGTGCAGAAAGAACAGCCATTTTCAAAGCTATTTCTGAAGGTCACCAAAAAATTAAAGCTATTGCTATTGTTGGTGTAGAAAATGATTACACTTATCCATGCGGTATCTGCCGTCAAGTAATTGTAGAATTTGCCACTAAAGATATAAAAATCATCTTAGGCAAAAGTCCTACAGAATATATTGTAAAAACTATGGACGAAATCTTACCTGGTGCTTTCACTAAAGAGGATTTGAAAAAATAAAAATTATCCTTCATTAATATAAATAATAAATATATGAAATAAACATCTAAAGGAGTATTTATAATGAACATCAATAAATTAATCGACCACACAGCTTTAAAACCTAATACAAATAAAGAAAGCATTTTAAAATTAATCGCTGAAGCTAAAACTTATGATTTTGCTTCCGTTTGCGTAAATCCTTGCTGGGTTGCACTTGCTCATCAGGAATTAAAAAATACAGATGTTAAAGTATGTACTGTAATCGGCTTCCCTCTTGGTGCTAATACTACAGAAGTAAAAGTTTTTGAAACTAAAGATGCTATTGAAAAAGGCGCTCAAGAAATTGATATGGTAATCAATATCGCAATGCTTAAAGATAAAGAATATGATTATGTAGAAAATGAAATTCATCAAATCGTAGAAGCTGCTAAAGATAAAGCTATCGTAAAAGTAATCATCGAAACTTGCTTATTAACTGATGAAGAAAAAATCAAAGCTTGCGAACTTTCCCAAAAAGCAGGTGCTGACTTTGTAAAAACTTCTACTGGTTTTTCCACTGGTGGTGCAACTGTTCATGACATCGCTCTTATGCGTAAAACAGTAGGAGCTGAAATGGGTGTAAAAGCTTCTGGTGGTGTTCATACTCATGAAGAAGCTCTTGCTATGGTAGAAGCTGGTGCTACTCGTATCGGTGCTAGTGCTGGCGTTAAACTTCTAAAATAAAGACACGGAGGATATCATCATGCAATATATTATTGGTGTAGCTGGACTTGCCTTAGTTTTTGGTATGGCATTTATTGTCAGCAACGACCGCAAAAAAATAAAATATAGACCAATCCTTACCATGCTTGTTCTCCAATTCGTTCTAGGATTTTTACTTGTAATTCTTCATCACTAATATCTAAATTAGTCAACATTAAAGCATAAAGTTTTTTTATATAGATTTCATTTCTTGAACCTACTCGCCTATATAATGGAGCAACAGAACCTGTATCTTCTGTTAAAGATAACATATTTTCTAATTCAATAATTTTGGCATCATCAGGTAAATACTCACGAAAAGTATCTAAAGGATATTCGATATTTATTATCTTAGAACTTTTAAATAAAATAAATACCTTTAATAAATCACGAATATAATATACATATTCTATCTTATACTGTTTTTTATTTATAAACTCTTCACATTTTAACCTGACAAGGAATTTTCTAAATTCCTTTACAAATTGTTCTTCTGCCTGATCTATTGGCTTATCAAAATCATTTTTCAAAGGTCCTTGTTTCCTATAAAGGTGTCGACAAAAAACAAACATTTCTCTATAAATAGGATATTTGTTATTCTTTAAATAATCGTCAAACAACATGTCAATATTTTTCCCGTATTTTATAAAATTGCTAAAATCCAAACAATATTGTTTTTCATCACCTAAATCAATATTATCTAACATACCTTTTACTTTTAACAGAGTGGCTGGTAATATATAGTAAAAACTTTTTCATTATGTTCACAAGTACATTCTATCAAATCATACCATCGAATTTTTCGTACGGTTAAATCTTCCGTTATTTTTATCCCTAACATCAAAACAACTCCCTTTTTAGACAGCATTTGCATAAATGTATGTATTATAAATTCTATTCTAAAAGAAAAAAACCTATTCTACAATAAAAATAATGTCCCAATGTCCAGCTGTAATGGTGTGTAATCCTTGATATATGCGGATTTAACACATCATTTTCGCTGGACATCGGGACATTGGATATAAATTTTAACTGTTAATTACGTTTTAATTTTACTCTTTTATCGTTTTCTTCCACAATATCATAATCTCTTAATTTGTTAAGTACACCAACACCGCCAGCTGCTATGGCAATTAATATGGCGGAGGTTGTTGTTGACAAACCTAATGTAGTAACCGCTGCCGAAGCACCAACTAAAGATGATACTGTAGATACTCCTCCAGTAGCAGGTGCTGATAAAAATGAGCCTACCGCTACACCGATTGCACCGATAGCCACAATCCAAGCTGCTTTACCTGTAGCTTTTATGCGGATAACTTTATCTTTTAAACTACCTTCAATAACAATTATGTCAGCATTATTTTCTATCTGTTTTGCAAGTTCTTTTTCGGTTCTGACTGTGTTCATAACAATAGCTCTCTTTCATTAATCTGAATTATGTCCCGGTGTCCAGCTGTAAGAGGTGTGTAAAACAGCTAAAATATGACTTTAACACTGTATTTTAACTGGACATCAGGACATCTATTACTTATTTAATATACTTTTCTCTACGTTTCATAGGAATATTATCTATTATTAAGTCTAAAAATTTATCAATATTATATCCATATTCAGCAGAATAATATATTGGCAAAATGATATCAATTCCTGTTGCTTCTTTTATTCTTCGTTTGATAGATTGAGTTTGATTTAATAAAAAATCCTTTAATATGTTATCAGGTTTATTTTTTGTGTAATTCCAATGTCTACCTTTCATTGCAACATCACACTGATTTACTGCTATGAGTATTCGTTCAGATTGAAAGTTAGGAATTATTATATCATTTATTAATTTATACGTCGTACCCATATCACGATTAATACCTTCAATAATAACCAATACTAAATCAATCCAGCCATATTCTGTATCATCTATAATATACGTTTTATGGAGTAAATCTATTATCTTTTTTGCATGTTTTTTATCTTGAGAAATTCCGTCTCCTAGTCCAGGTGTATCCCAAAATCTAATTACTTTATTTAGCTCATAACTTATTAAATCTACTGTTTCCGGTTCAACACCTTTTCCAACTTTAGCAACATATTTTTCAAATAAGCTATTCATTGTTGTAGATTTACCTGCACCAGTAACGCCAGTTACCATTATATCTAAAGGATATACACCCATTATTTGCATTTTCTTTTCCAAATCTTTTTTTCTATAGTTTTTATAATTAAAATGTTTTTTTATCATTATTAACTAAACCAACTTTTAAGTGCACCAACAACACCACCAACAACACCACCAATGGCACCACCAATAGTTTCTCCTGTTTTTCCAAAGACACTTCCTATTGATTTTCCTATCTGTGCTCCTTGAGTTGCATATTCAGAAACTGTTTCAGCAAAACTCTTTTTTATTAAGTGAACATAATCTTTTTTATTATCGTTATATCTCCAAACAGAAGTATCTCTTGATAAATTATTAACATATACCAGTCTTTTTTCTTTCGGTGTGTGTTGTATTATAAAATATAATAATTTAGATAAATTATATGGATTTTGTTTTTCTCCTTCTTCTTTCCATCCAGCTGAATAGTAAATAGGTTCAATATCTACGCCTGTACCCTCTTTAATACGACGTCTAACTGATTGAACCTTTTCCTCAAGAAATTTCACAAGAGGTGGTTCTGGTTTATTTTCTTCTTTATTCCAATATCTGCCTTTCATAGCAACATCACACTGATTTATTGCTACTAATATTCTATTTTCTTTATCCCTGCCAAGATTAGGAATGATAACTGAATTTATTAATTCATAAGAAGTTCCTAAATCTCGTGTACTACCATCCAAAATTACTAATACCAAATCTATTAAAGCATGTCCTGAAAAATCTTTTTCTTGTAGCTTTTTTATTATATTTCTAGCATGACGATTATCCGCTTCTTTTCCATCACCAAGTCCTGGACTGTCCCATAATATTAAATTATCTAATTCATACTTTGTTATATTCATAGTTTCAGGATCTACGCCAACACCAACTTTAGCTATTTCCATATCAAATAAAGCATTTATAGTAGAGCTTTTTCCGCATCCAGTAGCACCTGTTATCATGATATTAATTTTTTTATCACGTAAATTCATTATATTTTTTAATATTTTTTGTTTTTCTTTTTCAGGCATATTAGCTTGATAAACATCTTCTTTTAAATTCTCAAAAACATTAGCTTTTCTTTTATTCATGGTAAAAACTCCTTTAAAAATTTAAGATAACAAAATTCTATAATCGATATTTAAGGCTTTAGCTATGATTAAAATATCATTCAAATTGCTATTTTGTTTGCCACATTCAATTTTAGAAATCCTGCTTGTGGATATACCTGACATCTTGGATAACTGTATTTGTGTCCAATCACGCAATTTTCTATAATAGGTTACTTTAGCACCTATCTTTCTATATATTAAGGAATAATCATCTCGTTCCAATGAAAAACTCCTTTCCACTAACGTATTTTTCATATAATATTATACACTACAAATAGCTTTTGTGCAGTGCTGAATATTTGACATATGTGCTTACTTTTAGATATCATAGTTTTCTTTTCCATACTCTGTTTGCATTCGTTTGATGACTCGTTCAATCGTTTCTTCTATTAACTCATCTCCATACAGCAATAATCTGTAGTCTTTTCCTAAAGCTTCAGCAATAGCTAGTATTGAATCAAAGTAAAAATTTCCCTTTCCACATTCAATATCTGAAATTCTCGCTCGTGAAACTTTGGATACGTTAGATAGTTGTTCTTGTGTCCAACCTTGTAACCGTCGATAATAGGATACACGTAATGATTGAACCAAAATATGTAGTTATAGCTCTTGTTTTAAATCTTTTTGGTGGATTTATAATCGCTTCTATTATAAATCCCTATGAAGTTAAACCTGAAGATGATATTCTAGTAGTAGCAGAAACTAAAAGACAATCTTTCTTTGAAATGCTCGGTGAATATATCTTAGACGGTTTTAAAGTCGGCGTTATTGTATGTGCTATGCTAATCGGTTTCGTTGGCATTATCACATTAATCAACAATATATTTTTAGGAATTATTGGTATTTCTTTCCAAGAAATCCTAGGTTATTTATTCTCACCATTTGCCTTCTTCATGGGAATTCCAATGGCAGAATGTGTAGATGCTGCTAGCTTGATGGCTACTAAAATAGTCGCTAATGAATTTGTAGCTATGATGCAACTTTCCAGTGGTACAGTTATTCTCTCTGCAAAAAGCGTAGCTATTGTATCCATCTTCTTAGTATCCTTTGCTAATTTCTCCTCTATTGGTATTATTGCAGGTGCAGTTAAAGCCCTCAATGAAGAAAAAGGTAATGTAGTAGCTTGTTTCGGACTTAGATTGTTATATGGTGCAACATTAGTTAGCATTTTAAATGCTACAATTGTAGGCTTAATAATTTAAGGTTAGGTGATACTATGAACAACATTAAAAAATTTAAACGCATTCATGTTATAGTTATGGACTCCGTTGGCATTGGCGAAACTCCTGATGCTGATAAATTTGACGATATTGGTGCAAATACACTTTTGCATATTTCCACAGCTAAAAATGGTTTAAACGTACCAAATCTTGAAAGATTAGGTCTTTCTAATATATATAAACTCAAAGGCGTAAATACTGTTCATCCATCTCTTGGATATTATACAAAAATGCAAGAAGCTTCTTGCGGTAAAGATACAATGACAGGTCATTGGGAAATGATGGGACTTTATATTGATAAACCTTTCCAAGTCTTCCCTGATGGTTTTCCTGATGATTTAACCGCTCAAATTGAAAAATTCTCCGGTAGAAAAATCGTTGGTAACTGCCCTGCAAGCGGTACAGAAATCATCAAACAATACGGAGAACATCAATTAAAAACTGGTGATTTAATCGTTTATACTTCAGCTGACTCTGTACTTCAAATTGCAGCTCATGAAGAAATCATACCACTCGAAGAACTCTATCGCATTTGTCAATTCTGTAGAGATATCACTCGCGAAGGCAAATACCAATTAGGCAGAATTATTGCTCGTCCTTATGTTGGTACTTGCAAAGAAGATTTCACTCGCACATCAAATAGACATGATTATGCCTTAAAACCTTTTGGCAAAACTGTAATGAATAGCCTTCAAGAAGCAAACTTAGCTTCTATAGCTATCGGCAAAATAAGTGATATCTTTGATGGTGAAGGTGTTACAAAAGCAATCCGCACAGTTTCCAATATGGACGGTATGGATAAATTTATAAATATTTTAGATGAAGACTTCACAGGTCTCAGCTTCACAAATCTTGTAGATTTCGATGCTAAATTCGGTCATCGTCGTGACCCTATCGGTTATGGTGATGCACTTGAAGAATTTGATGCTAGATTAAATGAAGTTTTTGCTAAAATGCATGATGAAGATTTACTCTTAATCACTGCTGACCATGGCAATGACCCAACATATAAAGGCACTGATCACACTCGCGAATATGTGCCATTATTAATCTACAGCAAACAATTTAAAAATTATGGTAGCATTCCTATTAGAAAAACATTCGCTGATTTAGGTGCTACTATCGCTGATAATTTTGCTGTCGAAATGCCAAAATACGGTCAATCATTCTTAGATAACTTAAACTAAATTAACAAAAGGAACGGTGCTTATTTATGCGTATGGTAGATATTATTGAAAAAAAACGTGACGGACAAGAATTAACAACTGCTGAAATTAATTTCTTCATTGAAGGATATACAAAAGGTGAAATTCCTGATTATCAGGCAAGTGCTTTAGCTATGGCTATTTATTTCCAAGATATGAATGACCGTGAACGTGCTGATTTAACTCGTGCAATGGTAGAATCTGGTGATACCATAGACCTTTCTGGCATTGAAGGTATTAAAGTTGATAAACATTCCACCGGTGGTGTAGGCGATACTACTACACTCGTATTAGCTCCACTTGTTGCTTCCCTTGGTGTTCCTGTAGCTAAAATGTCCGGACGTGGCTTAGGTCATACTGGTGGTACAATCGATAAATTAGAATCTATCGCAGGCTTCCATGTAGAACTCACTCGTGAACAATTCATTGATTTAGTAAATAGAGATAAAGTTGCAGTTATTGGACAAAGCGGTAACTTAACTCCAGCAGATAAAAAATTATATGCACTTCGCGATGTAACTGGTACAGTAAATTCTATTCCACTTATCGCAAGCTCTATCATGAGTAAAAAAATCGCAGCTGGTGCTGACGCTATCGTTTTAGACGTAAAAACTGGCGATGGTGCTTTCATGAAAACTCAAGAAGATGCAGAAGAACTCGCTCACGCTATGGTACGCATCGGTAATCATGTAGGCAGAAAAACAATCGCTATCATCTCTGATATGTCTCAGCCTTTAGGCTTTGCTATTGGTAATGCTTTAGAAGTAAAAGAAGCTATCGAAACACTTCAAGGCAAAGGTCCAAAAGATTTAACTGAACTTGTTTTAACTTTAGGTAGCCAAATGCTAATCCTTGCAGGTAAAGCAAAAACTAGTGAAGAAGCAAAAGAAATGCTTTTAGATGCAATTCACAGTGGAAAAGCTTTAGCTAAATTCAAAGAATTCTTAGCAAATCAAGGTGGAGATGCTTCTATCGTTGATGATTTAACAAAATTACCACAAGCAAAATATAAAATTGAATTACCAGCAAAACAATCTGGCTATATTTCCAGAATGGTAGCTGATGAAATCGGTGTTGCTTCCATGATTTTAGGTGCAGGACGTGCTACAAAAGAAGATGTAATCGATTTAGCAGTTGGTCTTGTACTTCATAAAAAAGTTGGCGATAAAGTAGAAGAAGGCGAATCTATTCTCACTATCTACAGCAATCGTGAAAACGTTGAAGACGTAAAACAAAAATTATACGACAATATCTTTATCGCAGATACAGCTACAGCTCCAACATTAATTCATACAGTTATCACTGAATAAATAACCCCTAAAAAAAGACTGCTATGGGCATATATCCCAATAGCAGTCTTTTTTATTAAATATTTCCAACTAATTCAATACTAGGTTTTAATGTTTTAGCACCTGGTTTCCATCTTGCAGGACAAACTTCACCACCATGTTTAGCTACGAATTGAGCAGCTTCTACACGGCGAAGCAATTCATCAGCATTTCTGCCAACGCTTCCCATGATTACTTCATAAGCTACAATTTTGCCTTCTGGATTTACGATAAAGCTACCTCTTTCTGCAATACCATCATCTTCAATCATCACATCAAAAGCTCGTGCTAATAATCCTGTTGGGTCAGCAAGCATTGGATATTTAATTTTCTTGATAGTATCAGATGCATCATGCCATGCTTTATGCACAAAATGAGTGTCGCAAGATACACTATAAATTTCACAATCTATATTTTTAAAATCAGCATATTTATCAGCTAAATCTTCAAGTTCAGTCGGACAAACAAAAGTAAAATCAGCAGGATAAAAGAAAAATACTGACCATTTTCCTAAAACATCAGCCTTCGTTATTTCACGAAACTCACCATCAACAAAAGCCTGAACCTTAAAATCAACGATTTCTTTATTAATTAATGACATCTTACTATCCTCCATTTAAATAATATTTTCTAATTGATAATAATTATTATTTTATGTTAATATAATATCATTTTACTTTTCATTAGTCAATAATAATTATCATTATCTTTTATAAAATAAAAAAAGAGATATTAATAATTAAATTAACTATTAATATCTCTAAGCAAAATATATTATTATTACTTATTATTTTAAACCAGTAATTACACTAAATGTTTTTTCTTCATCAGGTTGTAACATAAGTAGACTGCCAGCTTTTTTTGCTGCTAAAAGTCCTTCTGGTCTACATGTTCCTGGAATTATACAAGAAGATACTTGCTGTTCTGGTGTATACATAATCCAACGTGTACCATATTTAAAATCTTTAGTTGAAAATTGTGTTTTAAAACCATAACCTTTTGGAGAATTAATCTCTACTATAGCTTCATCTGTGTATTTATCAAGTCTATCAGCTAAAAATACTACTTCTGTGTTATATAAATCAGGATTTTCTAATTTAGTCAAAGTTTTCCCTTCAACTTGTGCTTTTTTTATTTCATCAGTATAGTCAAACCATTCTTTTGTAGGTTTTATATGACTAGGAATACTTTCGCGCAATTTAAAAGCTTCATCTGGTATATTAGCTTTGAATTCACCTTTATCCACATAATGGTGGTTTATATGACACATATATTGTAGTGGCATTTCTACACTTGTAAGATTTTTTACTTGCATACTGATTTTTATATTTGTAGCATTCGCTTTCAAACTTACACTAGGTCTAGCTAAATATTTAAAACCAAAGCCTTGGCAATATTCATATTCACCGCCAATAATAACTTCATCTTCACTAAATTCAAGCCATGTAGCATCTAAGTCAGCGCAACAAAATTCACCATGCATGGGATGTGTATCTTCACTTGATGGACAACCATTAGCTAAAAGACCTGAATGAAAAGCAAAACAACCATAAGTATCTAAAATATTATTCACTTTTCTTGGTCTAGAAAACATATTTTTCATGGTTAAATCAATGCCATCAAATTCAACTCTCCAAATCATCTGTCCCATATACGGAAGAACAATGATTTTACCACGAGAATTTGTTACTTCTATCGCTTCTACGCCTGAACTATATTTAAATAAATTTACTTTAAATTCATCATTTTCCATGATAGTTTTTGCATTTTCAGCAAAGAAACCACGCTGTAAATATATTTTTGTATTCATAAATCAACCCTCTTTATTTTCAAGTTTCATTTTGTAATAGAAATACCAACCTATATACGCAAAGCAGAAGAAATTAACAATAAAGGAAAATTGCATAGAACCTACCATGTCAGATACAAAACCTTGTACAGCTGGCATGAAAGCACCACCAATGATAGACATTACAATTATTGCACCTGCAGTTTCTGTATATTTTTTCTCTACAGATTTTAATGTTTCAGCATAAATAGTTGCCCAGCAAGGTCCAAGTAAAATACTGATAGCTACTGCTGCATAAATAGCTGTTAAATTTGGAATAAATGCTACATATAAAATTAAAATACAACCAATAATAGAATAAGCTAATAAAACTTTATTTACAGAGAACTTAGTCATCAAGAAATTAGCAATAAATTTACCAACGAAGAAACAAACAAAGCTAATTACCATGAAATTTGCTGCCATACGTTCATTAATATGAGGCATTAAATCTAAAGCTAAACGAATAGTAAATGACCAAACTGCAACTTGCATACCTACATATAAGAATTGAGCTACAATACCTTTTTTGAATAAGCTATTACCAGAAAGATATTTTAAAGTTTCGCCTAAAGTTACTTTTGGCGTATTCTGATTATTTGCTACTTCTTTTACTTTACATTTTGGATATTTAGTGATTAAAAATAGAATAAAAATAGCTACTAAAATACAAATCATAATTTTATAAGGCTCTAAAGTATGTTGTAACATCTGTAATCTGAATAAATGAATTTGATCTGGAGTCATTTGAGCCATCTGACTTGCTAAACTTTCACCTTCTTGGAAAACTAAATATTTACCAAGTAAAATACCAGATGCTGAACCAATTGGCTGGAATGTTTGGCTAATATTTAAGCGAAGTGTTGCATATTTACGAGGGCCAAGCATAGTACTATAAGTGTTAGAAGCTGTTTCCAAGAAACCAAGACCAATAGCAATGGAGAAAATAGCTACTAAAAACATAGTGTAAGTCGCCATCATAGAAGCTGGGAAAAATAAACTACAACCACCGATATAGAAAATTAAACCAATCATAATTGCTAATTTATATGTAGTTTTACGAATAACTACAGATGCTGGTATGGAAATTAAGAAATACCCACCATAAAAAGCACTTTGTACTAAAGCACTAGCAAAATCGCTCAAAGTAAAAACTGATTTAAATTGCGTAATCAAAATATCATTTAAACTAGCTGCCGCACCCCAAAGTGCAAATAAACAAGATAATAACACAAATTGGAATATTGGGGTCTTATTCAAATAACCATCATCATACTGAATTAATTTACTACTTTCTGTCATTTTTAACTCTCCTTCAAATTAATCATAAATCTAAAAAAACTTAACCCAAAAAATAAATTATAAATCTTCCTCCTAGCCATTTTTATTCTTTATTATGCCTAATCACTTTTAATAAAACGTTTTACTAAAAACTATAAAATAAAATATATATCTAAAAATATGATATATATTTCAATAAAACGTTTTACTAAAACTCAAACCAAAATTTACATTCATATAATAACATGTATATTTCAGTAAGTCAATATTTTCTAAAAATTTTTATTCTACATTAAATTACAACAAAGACCCCACATAAATAAAAATGTGAGGTCTTAATATTAAAATATAATATATGCTATCGCTAAGGATAATACTGTAGAAGCTGCCATAGATACTAATCCTGGGATTAAATAACTATGGTTAAAGCCGAAACGACCAATTTTAGTTGTACCTGTACGGTCAAAAGCAACACAACTAATTTGAGCACCACCTGGTATGATGAATACTGCACAAGTTGCTGGAATAAGACCAATTAATACTTCTGCTGGTAATCCTAAGGATACACCAATTGGCATTAAAGCTACGGCTGTTGCTGCTGGACTGTATAATACCATAGAAGTAACAAATAACATTGCACCAAAAAGCATAGGATATTGTATCAATGTTTGAGCAAATACATCTGTAATAAATTTTAAATGTGTAGCAAAAAATGTATCAGTCATCCAAGAAATACCTAAAATACCTACTGCTCCAATAAGACCAGATTTAAATACAGAACCAGAGTCTAATTTATCTCTAGGTACACGACAAACTACCATGATAATAGCACCAGTAGCAAGCATCATGATTTGTAATAAAGTTGGTACAGAAATAGGTTTTCCACCTGGGCCAATATTTGGCAATAAATCAGGATGAGAAGTCATTCCCACAATGATAGCAATAGCTAATAAGAAAATAACTACAGATACTTTTGCGGATGTAGTAGCATTTTGTGTATCTCTTTCCAAAACATAATCTTCTTGGAATTGACCTGTAGCTACACGACGTTTAAATTCTGGATCATCAGCAAGTTCTACTCCACGTTTGTACACGAATAAACAACCTACTAATACCCCAATCAAACACGCCGGCACTGTAACTGCAAGTAAACTAAGTGGAGTAACACCGATTGGTGCTGTAATTGCAATCATAGCCGCAGCAATCGCACTTGTAGGACTAGCACAAACTGCCATGTTAGATGCAATAACTGACATAGACATAGCACGTTCTGGACGAACTTTTGCATTAATCGCAATTTCTGCAATAACTGGATATACAGAAAATGCTACATAAGAAGTACCACAAATAACTGTGAAAATATATGATACTAATGGACCTAAAAAAGTAATAGCACTAGGTTTTTTACGAAGAATTTTTTCAGCCATGGATATCATATAATCAAGACCGCCTGCACCTTGTAATAAAGATACACATGTAATAACAGTCATAATGATGAATACTACGCTTGTTGGCATTTCTCCTACTGGAAGACCAAAACCTAAAGTCAAAATAGCAAGACCAAAACCACCTGCTACACCAAGACCAATACCACTAAAACGCCCACCAATAGCTAAACAGATAACAATAACTGCTAGTTCTAACCAAAAACTAAAAATGAAAATCAACTCCTTTTTTTATTTTTAGATGATATATATCAAAATACCTAATATATCAAATTATTAATCAATTAATCCTTTAATAATTCTTCTGCTGTATATTGATCTGTAACTAAAATATTTGCAAATTCACCTTGTAATGCTGCTTTTATTGCTGTTATTTTTCTTTGGCTGCCTGCTACTAATATACGTTTTTCTTTAGCCTTTAATTCTTCTAATTTTATTCCTACTGTACGTTCATCTAATTCTTTATCACAAATATTACCCTGAGCATCAATAAATCTTGAACAAATATCACCCACTGCTCTATTTTGTATAATATCTCTATCTTTTTTATCAATATAACCCAATCTAAATAATAAAGCATCATTTTTTACAGTACCTACTGTAAAAACAGCAATGTTAGCTTGTCGTCCCAAATCTAAAATCTTTTTAATATGTTTATCTTTTTCAATTAATTCTTTTATCTGTGCAGTATCAAACATTACTGGAAGCGGTAAATATCGTCCTACTGTAGAAAACGCTTCTGAAAATAATTCTACTACTTCGTAAGCGTATGTATTGCTTTGTGAATAACTTATCCCACCCTTTAATTGTACAATCTGCACGCCTTTTAATGCTCTATGTTTTAAATTTAAAGCCATATTATAGATAGTAGTTCCCCAACTTACACCAATAATATCGCCATCTTTAACTATTTCATATAAATAATCCGCTGCTTTCATACTTATGGATTTTTTAATTTCATTTGTCGTATTTAAAGGCGCATAAGCAATCTTTACTACATCTAAATTATACTTTTCACATAAGGCTTCTTCTAAGGAGCTGTTATCTTCTATAGGGTCAGCTATATTTATCTGTACAAAACCTTTTTCTTTTGCATATTGCAACAATCTTGATACTGTAGGTCTTGATAGATTTAATTTATTGGCTATCTGTTGTTGGCTATAATCTGATTTATAATAAAGCTTGGCAACATCAATGCTAAGTCTATCCTTATTTTGTTCCATCAATTACACCTCCTTTATATTATATTAAACTGCAAAATTAGCATTTATATCTTAACATATAAAAAATAAAAGAAAAAGCCCACAACCAGAAAGATTGTGAGCTTTGTATTCTCTTTGATAATCGTATGTGATTAACGTTTGGAGAACTGGGATGCTTTACGAGCTTTTTTGAGACCGTATTTACGACGTTCTTTTTCACGTGGGTCACGTGTTAAGAATCCAGCTTTTTTAAGAGCAGGACGAAGTTCAGCATCGAGTTCTAATAAAGCACGGGAAATACCGTGACGAATAGCACCAGCCTGACCGGAAGGGCCACCACCCTGAACGTTAGCGATAACATCATATTTATCAGCTGTTTCAGTTAAGTTAAGAGGCTGTTTAACGATTAAATCTAAAGTTTTAATGCCGAAATATTCATCGATATGACGGCCATTGATTACAACGTTGCCTTCACCTGGAACCAGACGAACTCTAGCAACTGAAGTCTTTCTGCGGCCTGTGCCGTAGTAGGATACTGCCATTATATTGTTCCTCCTTCCAAGTATTATCTAATATTTAATTCCAAAACTTCTGGTTTCTGAGCAGCATGTGGATGTTCTGGGCCAGCATAAACATTAAGTTTTCTGTACATCTGTGCACCTAATTTATTTTTAGGAAGCATACCACGAACAGCCATTTCTACAACTTTCTCAGGCTGTGTTGCAAGCATTTTCTGAGGAGTTGTAAAAGTTGTTCCTCCTGGATATCCAGAATGACGGAAATAAGTTTTATCAGTTAATTTTTTACCGCTGAATACCACTTTATCAGCATTAACTACGATGACAAAATCACCAGTGTCAACATGTGGTGTGAATGTTGGTTTATGTTTACCGCGAAGTACTTTTGCAACTTCAGCAGCTAATCTACCTACTGTCTGGCCTTCTGCATCAACTACGTACCATTTACGTTCAACGTTAGCAGCGTTTGCCATGAATGTTGTTTTCACTTGTATATCCCTCCCTGTACAATTTTCAACTATTTAATATTGAATCTTTTTTCTCAATAGATGTCCTTTGCACGGTTCCGGGGCTAGTGGAAGCCGTCATCGAACGTCATACGAAAATATTTTAAAGTAAATGACTTCTAAAGTCAAGTATTTTCTTAAATAAATTTTACAATATTTTTATTGCAGTTTAATAAAAGTCTTACAACTTTGCACTTAAAGCTATATAATGTTCTAATTTTTTTATATAGCTTTGAGCCAATTTACTTAAATGATTATATTTATTATAAATATAGCCCACACAGATTTTTTCATCACTATCAAGTGGAATAGCAATTATATTTGTACCATTTAAATCTTCACTCAATACACCTGTAGATATAGTATAACCATTTAAGCCTATAGCTAAGTTAAATAAAGTCGCTCTATCACTGACATAAATATTTTTGCGATGAGATATTGTTGAATGTATCTCTTCGGCAAAATAAAAAG
>OIXS01000645.1_pt1 | contig 20943 bp, 17 predicted proteins | sample 1587841 | NCBI WGS metagenome assembly OIXS01 (sample SAMN03283254) | human gut metagenome | biome: human-associated habitat; material: feces | host: Homo sapiens | place: USA | collected 2013
CCAAGCTGGACACCAAGCGTGTGGAGCGCGTGGAGGATGTGGTCGCCGTGGGCGATGCCATCGTGGTCAAGGTCACGGACATCGACCAGCAGGGCCGCATCAACCTGAGCCGCCGCGATGCCATTCTGGCGCTGGAAGCCAAGCGCGCCGCACAGGAGCAGCAGTAATCCATAAATCAGAGGGACCCCACAGCCGGTTGGCTGCGGGGTCCCTTTTTGCTGTCCGAAAAAATTTTTGGGTTTCCTCTTGACAGAAATGCAAAAATGTGTATTATTGTATTAGCTGCTTAATACAGCAACACATAAGGAGGGCAAAGCAGAATGAGTGAACAGTTTGATGCCAGCCGCCCGATCTATGCCCAGCTGGTGGAACGGCTCAAAGCCAGAATTCTGGCGGGCACCTACCCGCCGGGGGGCCATCTGGATTCGGTGCGGGATCTGGCCGCAGCTGCCGGAGTCAACCCCAACACGATGCAGAGGGCTCTGGCCCAGCTGGAAAGTGAGGGCCTTGTGCGCACCGAGCGCACCAGCGGACGCTACGTCACGGAGGATACGAATTTGATCGAACAACTGCGGGCTGCCGCCGCCCATGACATCGCGGCAGATTTTCTGGAGAAGATGCGCAGCATCGGCTACACGCCGGAAAAGGCGGCAGCCCTGTTGGAGCACTGGGATACAGAGGAGGTAGAACCCCATGAGTAAGGTGCTGACCTGTGAAAAATTGACAAAAGTATACGGAAAGGAAAAGACCGCGCTGGACGGCATCGATCTGGAGCTGGATTTTGGCCGCATCGTAGGGCTGCTGGGCCCCAACGGCAGCGGCAAGACCACCCTGCTCAAGCTGGCCAATGGTCTGCTGCAGCCCATGGAAGGCCGCATCCGGATCGCGGGCATGGCCCCCGGCCCGGAGACCAAGGAGCTGGTCTCCTACCTGCCGGACGCCGACTGGCTGCCCGACTGGATGCGGGTGGAGGAGCTGGTGGAGATGTTCCGGGATTTTTACGGCACGCCCAGTCAGGCCAAGGCTTACATCGGCTTTGATGCCGACAAGGCCAATGAGATGCTGGCCCGGCTGAACATCGCCCCCAATGCCCGGCTCAAGACCCTTTCCAAGGGCAACAAGGAGAAGGTTCAGCTGGTGCTGGCCATGAGCCGCAACGCCCGTCTCTACCTGCTGGATGAGCCCATCGGCGGCGTGGACCCTGCGGCCCGGGACTACATCCTGAACACCATCATTTCCAACTACAGCAAGGACGCGACCGTTGTCATTTCTACCCACCTCATCGAGGACATTGAGCCGGTGCTGGACGAGGCTGTGTTCCTGAAGGACGGCAAAATCTTTGCCCACCGCGCCGTGGACGACATCCGCGAGACCGAGGGCAAGAGTGTCGATGCGTATTTCCGGGAGGTATTCAAATGCTGAAGCAATTGCTGAAATATGAGTTCAAGGCCACGAAACGCCTGTATTTCGGGCTGTATCTGGCGCTGGCGCTGTTGAGCGTGGTGCTGGGCGTGACCTTCCGGCAGGAACACGCGCTGGCTCACAGCACAAGCTTCCAGAATCTCGAAGTGATTCTGATGATCGTGTATGTCTCGGTCATCCTTGCCATCGCGGTGCTCTGCTTCGTGAACACCATCCAGCGCTTTTATCAGAACCTGCTGGGCCGGGAAGGCTACCTGATGCACACGCTGCCGGTCAATGAGAACCAGCTCATCCTCTCCAAGCTCCTCACCAGCATGGTCTGGGTGCTGTGCAGCGGCCTTGTGGGCATCGTCTGCATCACGGTGATGGTCAGCATCGGTGTGATTGACTCGGAGACCTTCGGCATGGTGGACTGGAACAGCTGGAAGCAGCTGTGGCAGATGCTGTACGAGGAGATAGGCCCGGAGTTCTGGGTGGCAATGGCATGGACCATCCTCATCAATCTGGCCCGGCTGGCAAGCCTCATTCTCTGCGTTTACGCTGCCTGTATGATCGCCCATCAATTCCCCAAGCATGTGATGGTGGCCGGGATCCTCGCGTTTATCGGCCTGAACATCGTGGAGACCCAGCTCGATAAGCTGCTGGGCACGAATGATGTGAGTATGATCGTGGATGTCACGTACCGGGTCGTGGGTGTGAACGTGACCGGTGTGAGCTATGGAGTGACCCCGATGCGCTGGCTGACGGCGGCACTTGGAACAGACGTTGGCTATCTGTTCTGCTTTGCCGTGACTGCAGCCATTGCGGCGGCATACTTCTTCCTGACCCGGTGGCTGATGAAAAATAAACTGAATCTGGAGTAAACAAAAAGGCGGTGTGCCCGGTGGGTACACAGCCTTTTTCAGCTTTTTGGGGTCTTATACGCCGGAAGCGCCGTAGTTTGCCAGCACACGGGCAGAAGGATCGTTGACGTTGCAGCCGGGCCATGCCTTGTTCGGCATCCAGAAGCCCACGATGGTGCGGCTCTGGTCGTGGTAGTATTTCTCGAAGATCTCGCGGTAGAACAGGCTCTCCTTGGTAAAGGGCATACAGTGGGCCGAGTAGTTTGCCCGGCGGAGCTGGAACTCCTCATCGGTGTACAGGCTCTCGGCATACTCCTTGATGTCGTCCACCATGCTGTGGCCCACGGCATCGGAGAAGGCGGCCTTTTCGCGCCAGAGGATCTCCGGGGGCAGCCAGTCGCCCTCAAAGGCCTTGCGCAGCAGGTACTTGCCCTTGCCGTAGCTGTTCAGCTTCTTTTCGGGGTCAATGGCCATAACGTAGCGCACAAAATCCAGATCGCCAAAGGGCACGCGGGCCTCGATGCTGTTGGCGGAGATGCAGCGGTCAGCCCGGAGGACATCGTACATGTACAGCTCCCGGATGCGCTTCTGGCTCTCCTGCTGGAAGGCATCGGCGGTGGGAGCGTAGTCGGTGTACTTGTAACCGAACAGCTCATCGGAGATCTCGCCGGTCAGCAGCACGCGCACATCGGTCTGCTCGTGGATGGCCTTGCAGAGCAGGTACATGCCCATGCTGGCGCGGATGGTGGTGATATCCCAGGTGCCCAGCAGTCGGATGACCTCCTCCAGGCTCTGGATGACCATGTCCCGATTGATGATGATCTCATGGTGTTCGCTGCCCAGATAATCGGCGGTCTGGCGGGCATATTTCAGGTCGATGGCATCGGTGTCCATGCCGATGGCAAAGGTGCGGATGGGCTTGCCCAGCTTCTTGGCTGCAATGGAGCAGACCAGCGAGGAATCCAGACCGCCCGAGAGCAGGAAGCCCACAGGGGCATCGGCATCCAGACGCTTTTCCACGCCTGCGATCAGCTTTTCGCGGATGTTCCGCAGGGTGGTCTCCATGTCATCCTCCATGGGGGCGGGCACATCGGCAATGTCCTCATAGCGGACAAAGCGGCCATCGCAGTAGTAGCTGCCGATGGGGAAGGGGCGGATGTCGTCGCACCAGCCGATCAGGTTCTGCATCTCGGAGGCAAAGGCGATCTGGTGGCTGGACTTGGAATAGCCGTAGAACAGCGGACGGATGCCGATGGGGTCACGGGCTGCGATCAGCCGATCCTTGCGGGAATCATACAGAATAAGCGCAAACTCGGAGTCCATGTGGCGGAACATATCCAGACCGTACTCGTAATACAGCGGCAGCAGGATCTCGCAGTCGCAGTCGGAGGCAAACTTGTAGCCCCGGCGCTTCAGGATCTCCTTCTCAAAGCGGAAGCCGTAGAGTTCACCGTTGCAGACCACGCAGTCGGCACCGCGGTAGAAGGGCTGCATCCCCTCCGGGGTCAGGCCCATGATGGCAAGGCGGCCAAAGCCCATCAGACCAAAAGGCCCTTCCACCACACGCTGGTCGTCCGGCCCGCGCGTCACGGTGCGCAGCAGATACTCCTTGAATTTGGCGGCACTCAGGTCGTGCCCCGTGTAACCCATAACACAACACATATTTCTTACCCCTCTCTCTAAACCTCTCCGTCAATGCTTCGCATTGCCACCTCTCCTGATAGGAGAGGCAAGTTTCCCGGTGACTGAGAGGTTTTTGCAAATAAAAAATACGGCAGCCTTCATCCCATTGCTAGGACGAATGCTGCCGTATCCGTGGTGCCACCTAAATTACCGGTGCGCGAACACACCAGTCACTTTTGTGTACTCTCCCCGTTGAAAGCACTGCCGCGATAACGAGCGGCTGCCGTCGGCCCCTACTAACTGCCCGAAGCAGGTTCAGGGGGAAGCTCACGGGGGTTCGTTCGGGGCTCGTTCTCTGTGCGGCTTCCACCGGCCCGCACTCGCTGCAAAAGAACCTTGAGCACTTACTTTTCCCGATCAACGCTTTTCCTGCCTGCATTGTATCACGGCTCTTTGTCCGTGTCAACACAGTGTTCGCATTTTTGTGCGGTCTGCCCCGGATGGGGGCTGTTTTGTGCGCAGCTGCGGCACAATCCGTACAAAACGCTGCCCTCGCACTGCAGGGTGAAGCCGTGCTCCGCCATCAGATGGGCACGCACCTCATCCATAAAGTGGCAGTCCAGGTGATAGATGCGCCCGCACTGCACGCACTTCAGGTGCAGGTGCTCGCGGCAGTGGCGGCCTTCGTCCACATACTGGAACACGGCCTTTTCGCCCTTATCGGCCACATATTTCATAATGCGCTGCTCACCTGCCAGCTTGTCCAGATACCGGTACACCGTGGTGGGATTGGGGCTGGCCCCCTCTGCCTCCAGATGTTCCAGAATGTTGGATGCACTGACCGCGTGCTGGCGGTTGTTGATGAGATAATCCAGGATCAATTGCCGGGTTTTGGTGTTGTACCCCCCGCGACCTGCCATGGTATCAGCCTTCCTTTCTGGGTCAAGTGTACCACAATTTATCCTTTGATGCAAAACAAGAACGAAACACTGGCGACAAGCACAAAAAAACTGTTCAATTTATAGCAAAATAATGCATGATATCTGTTCAAAACGGAAAAGCTCCCAAAGTTTTCAAAAAAGTCTTGTAAACATTGTCCAGATATGTGATAATAATATTAATGATTACTTGGATTATTTAAGGGATACAAGCTGTCCGGCGGGCGACTGATTGCTGCCTGAATGGTCCTGCTTGCGAACTAGGAGATAGAACAATGAAAGAGATGGATTCCCAGTCAAAGACCAGCCTGAAGCTGCAGGCTTACCAGTACCTGAAAACGAAGATTCTGAACTGCGAGTACCGCCCCAACGAATTTCTGAACGAGCAGAAGCTCTGTGCTGAGATGGGCAACATCAGCCGCACCCCCATGCGTGACGCGCTGGGCCGCCTGGAGCAGGAGGGGCTGATCACCATCCTGCCCAAAAAGGGGCTGATGGTCTCCGGCATTACCGAAGAGGACGTGCACAGCATGTTCGAGATGCGCCTGCTGGTGGAGCCTTACGCCCTGCGCACCTACGGCAACCTGATCCCCCGGGAGCAGCTGGAGGCCTACACTGAGCTGATGCACCACCCCGAGCGGATCGACGACTTCTGCAAATCAGACGATGATTTCCATGAGCTGCTGATGAGCAGCCTGCCCAACAAATATCTGCGCTCTGGCTATGACCGCATCACCGGCCTGAACACCCGTTTCCGCATTATGACCGGCAAGGTGAGCATGATCAATCAGGATCAGACCTGTGAGGAGCATCTGGAAATTCTGAATGCCGCCCTGAGCGACAACTGGAACACCGCCGCCGATGCGCTGCAGCATCACCTTGAGCTGGCCCGCGATAAGGCCGAGGGAGTCATCAAGGTCATCCGGCTGTGGTAAATGAAACGATAAAAACGCTGTATCACTCCTTCCGGCATCGCTGATGCGATGCCACCTCCCTCTCAGAGGGAGGCTTTTGCGTTGGCCGCCGCGTTAAGGCTCCCTCCTGGAGGGAGCTGTCGAGCGAATGCGAGACTGAGGGAGTGGTACAGCGTTTTCTTTTGCTGGAAAGTGTAAAAAATTCATAGAAATCAAAAGAAAAGTACATTGAATATTGTTTAACAATGTGGTATCCTTAACAACAGAGAGAGCCCGCTGGCAGGCGGGCAGAATGATTTGGAGGAAAATAATTATGGCTGACCGCATTGTTCTGAACACCATTTCCTACCATGGCCACGGTGCCATTGAGAACATCGTTCCCGAGCTGACCGCCCGCGGCTACAAGAAGGCTTTTGTCTGCTCTGACCCCGACCTGATCAAGTTCGGCGTGACCAAAAAAGTCACCGACCTGCTGGATGCTGCAAACTTCGCCTACGCTGTTTACAGCGAGATCAAGCCCAACCCCACCATCGCCAACGTGCAGGACGGCGTGGCAGCCTTCAAGGCTGCTGAGGCAGACTGCATCGTGACCATCGGCGGCGGCTCCTCCATGGATACCGCAAAGGCCATCGGCATCATCATCAACAACCCCGAGTTCGCGGATGTGCGCTCTCTGGAAGGCGTGGCTCCCACCAAAAAGCACGCTGTGTTCACCATTGCCGTGCCCACCACCGCCGGTACTGCGGCCGAGGTCACCATCAACTACGTCATCACCGATGTGGAGAAGAAGCGCAAGTTCGTCTGCGTGGACACCAACGATATCCCCGAAATCGCTGTGGTCGATCCCGATATGATGTCCTCCATGCCCAAGGGCCTGACCGCCGCTACCGGTATGGACGCTCTGACCCACGCCATCGAGGGCTATATCACCAAGGGCCACTGCACCATCTCCGATATGTTCCATCTGGAAGCCATCAAGCTCATCAGCGAGAACCTGCGCGGTGCCGTGCAGAACACCCCGGAGGGCCGCGAGGGCATGGCTCTGGGCCAGTACATCGCCGGCATGGGCTTCTCCAATGTGGGTCTGGGCATCGTCCACTCCATGGCACACGGCCTGTCCGCTCTGTATGATACCCCCCACGGCGTGGCCTGCGCCATCCTGCTGCCGGTGGGTCTGGAGTACAACAAGACCGTTGCCGGGGAGCGCTACCGCGCGGTCGGCAAGGCCATGGGCGTGAAGGGCATTGACGAGATGAACGATGCCGATGCCGCCGATGCCACCATCGCCGCCGTCAAGCAGCTGAGCGCGGATGTGGGCATCCCCGCAAACCTGCAGGGCATCCTGAAGGAAGAGGACATCCACTTCCTGGCCGAGTCTGCTTTTGCAGATGCCTGCCGCCCCGGCAACCCCCGCGATACCAGCGTGGAGGAGATCGAGGCACTGTATAAGAGCCAGCTGTAATTCGTAAACTGAACAAAGAGGGTCGGGAACGCCGCTTCCCGGCCCCTTTTTGTTCCGGGAAAGGAGCGCTATGAGTCTGAATTTCTATACTCTTTGTGTAATTTATCTGGTATATTCCTTTTTGGGCTGGGTAGGCGAGACCGTTGTTGCAACCGCAAAGGGCCGCCGGTTCACCAACCGCGGCGTTGCCTCCGGCCCCTTCTGCTTTGTGTACGGCACGGCAGGGGTGCTCATCACCATCGGCCTGAACGACCAGCGCGCCAGCCTGACGGCACTGTTCTTCGGCAGCATGATCTATGCCACGGTGGTGGAGTGGCTGACCGCCAAGCTGCTGGAACGGATCCACCACCGCCGCTGGTGGGACTACTCCGATAAAAAGTTCAATCTGGACGGCTATGTCTGCCTGCAATACTCCCTGCTGTGGGGTCTGCTGGGCATGGCGGCAGTCCGCTGGGGCAACGACCTGCTGTTCCGGCTCTGCGCCCACCTGCCGCCGCTGCTGTTCCACGCTGTGGTGTGGGTCGGCATGGCGCTGGCCGTCCTTGACCAGATCTCTGCCATGGTGGTGGTCAGCCGGTATGCGAACCGCCACCCACGGCTTGAGCAGCTGAATCGGGAGCTGGGCAGGGGCTCGGAGAGGCTGCGGCAGAAAATTACCGCCAGCGTGGAAAAGCGGATCCAGCGGGCGTACCCTGCTGCGGCCCGTCCGGAGCCCACCACCAGTGCCGAAAAGCAGCTCTCCCTTGCCGACCTGCTCTGGCTCTTTGTCATCGGGGCTTTCCTCGGAGATGTGGTGGAGACCATCTTCTGCCGCATCACCGCCGGGGTCTGGATGAGCCGTTCCAGCCTGGTCTGGGGCCCGTTCAGCGTGGTGTGGGGGCTGGCGCTGGTGCTGGCCGCCATCCTGCTGCGGGGCGGCGAACAGAAGAGCGAGAGCCGCATCTTCTGGTTCGGTGTGATCCTGGGCGGTGCGTATGAGTATGTGTGCAGCGCCGTGACAGAGCTGCTGTTTGGCACCGTGTTCTGGGATTACAGCGGCTTCAAGTTCAATCTGGGCGGGCGCATCAACCTGCTGTACTGCTTCTTCTGGGGCATTGCGGCTGTGACCTGGATCCGCTATGGCTACCCGCTGGTGGCAAAGGGGATGAAGGCGGTCAAGCGCAGGATCCGTCCCTGGATGACCGCTCTGCTGGCCGTGTTCATGGCCGTGAACCTTGTGACCAGTGCGTTGGCGCTGGCCCGCTACGATGCCCGCACCAGCGGCGCGGCTCCGGCCAATGCGGTGGATGTGCTGCTGGATGAGCATTTTGACAATGCCCGGATGGAGCGCATCTACCCCAACGCCAAAAAGGTGGAGAAGGCTGGGTGAAAATGCACGATTTTGCTTGCGTTTTGCAGGGGAAACAGGTATAATACTTTTTGGATTAAAAAGGAGAGATTTTATATGCTGATCCCTGTATTATTGTTTATCGTGGGCCTGCTCTGCCTCATCAAGGGCGGCGACTGGTTTGTGGACGGTGCAACCGGCATCGCCCGCCGCTTCAAGGTGCCGGAGCTGCTCATCGGTGCCACGGTGGTGTCCATCGGCACCACCCTGCCTGAGGTCATGGTCTCCACCACCTCGGCCATGACCGGCCACGGCGAGATCGCCTATGGCAACGCCATTGGCTCGGTCATCTGCAACGCGGCCCTGATCGCGGCCATCACCATTGCGGTCCGCCCGGGCAAGGTGGACCCCAAGAGCCTGCGGGTGCCGGTGCTGTTCTTCTTTGTGGCAGCGGCCCTGTATGCGGGCGTGGCCTACACCACCGGCTACTTCAGCCGCCCCATTGGCATTGTGCTGCTGGCAATGTTTGTGGCCTACATGGTCTGCAATGTGCTGGCGATGAAAAACGCCCCCGCCCCGGAAGACGATGAGGAAGAGCCGGAAAAGGAAATGTCCTTTGCCAAGGAGATCGGCCTGCTCATCCTCGGCGCAGCCCTGATCGCTGTGGGCGCAAACCTGCTGGTGGACAACGGCACCCTGATCGCGCAGGCGCTGGGTGTGCCGGAATCCGTCATTGCCCTGACCTTTGTGGCGCTGGGCACCTCTCTGCCTGAGCTGGTCACGGCGATCACCTCGCTGGCAAAGGGCCACGGCTCCCTTTCGCTGGGCAATGTCATTGGTGCCAACGTGTTCAATCTGGTGCTGGTCAGCGGCATGTCCATCACGGTGTCGCCCTTCAGCATCCCGCAGAACTCCACCATCATGGGCATCAATTCCTCTCTGGTCATGGATCTGCCCGTGATGTTCGCGGTCATGCTCCTCCTGACTGTGCCCGCTCTGCTCAAGGGCAGGCTCTCCCGCTGGCAGGGCGTGCTGCTGCTCTGCATCTATGCAGCCTTCTGCGCCGTCCAGTTTGCAATGTAAGCCTCTGCGCCGGAGACCCGGCCCGGCTCCACGCCGGAGCGGGCGCTTTGGGGCAGAAAAACGTTTTGAGAAAGGCATCCTCGTTCTGTGAAGTGCGAGGATGCCTTTTTTCTGTCCCCGCAGCAGGGTCTGACCGGAAGAAGCGTTTTCTTAAGAAATCCTTAGAAAAATTTCATGGAAAATGCAGGAAACTGCTGTTATACTAGAACCGAGAATGACAAAAAGGGGAGAAGACCATGGCAGAGCAGACCATTCTGATCGCGGAGGACAATCCGGATATCCGGGACGGGGTGCGCATCTTGCTTTCCGGCGAGGGATACCATATCATCGAAGCCGAAAACGGCACCCGGGCACTGGAGGTGTTCCGCCCGGAGGTCGATCTGGTGATCCTGGACATTATGATGCCGGGTATGAGCGGCCTGCGCGTCTGCGAGGAGCTGCGCAAGCTCTCCACAGTGCCGATCCTGTTCCTCACGGCAAAATCACAGGAGTCCGATAAGCTGCTGGGCCTGACCGCGGGCGGGGACGATTACCTGCCCAAGCCCTTTTCCTTTGCGGAGCTCAGCGCCCGGGTCAAGGCATTGCTGCGGCGGTACTGCGTCTATCAGGGCAAGGGGCAGGCCCCGGCCCGGGCCGAGAACCTGACCCTGTGCAGCCATGGCGTGAAGCTGGCGCTGGACTGCAACCGCGTCTGGGTGGATAGGGAGGAGATCGACCTGACCGAGACGGAGTACAAGATCCTGCGGCTGCTCATGCAGAGCCCCCAGCGCATCTTCCCGGTGCAGGTGATCTACGAGGATGTGTGGCAGGAGCCTTATTTCTACACCTCCAACGGCACCGTGATGGTACATATCCGCAATCTGCGGATGAAGATCGAAAAAGACCCGCAAAACCCCGCCCGTCTGCAGACCATGTGGGGGAAAGGGTACCGCTTTGTGCCCGGGGAGGAGAAGGATCATGCGTAAAAAGCTGGGGCTTTCCGGCAAGCTGGTGCTGATGATCCTGTTCTCGGCACTGGCAAGCGCCGTGTTTCTGGTGGGAATGCAGGTCGTGCTGAACAAAGCCCTGTGGCTTTATTTTGACCAGCCGGAAACCCAGCAGAAGGCTGTGGAAAAGCAGGTGCAGGAGCTGCAGAGCTATATCGACCGGCGCGGCCTTTCCAGCCGGGATATCGACAAACTGGACGACTGGTCTGTGCGGAACGGCAGCACGATGTTCATCATCTACGACCGCTCCCGGATGCTCTATTCCTCCTATCCGCTGGTCGCTCCGGTCTACGAGGGGCGGGAAAACGTGACGGAAACGGTTCCGGCCGAGCACGGGCTCCCGATGTACTCGCTCACCTTTTCGGATAAAAAGACCACCGCCATGTTCTATTACAACGGCGTGGATGCCTATTACGGCAAGGGGTGCGAGATCCTGCTGCTTGTCAGCTTTGCCCTTTTCCCACTGTTTTTCTTCCTGAGCAGCCGGAAGATCATCCGCTATATCCTCCTGCTCAGCGGGGAGATCCAGGCCATGGAGGGCGGCGACCTTGACCACCCCATCACGATCCAGGGGGACGATGAGCTGGCCCTGCTGGCCACCAGTCTGGATGGTCTGCGTCTGACCCTGCGCCAGCAGCAGGCCGAGGAGGCTCAGGCTGCCGCCAAGGTCAAGAGCCTGATCACCGAGATGTCCCACGACCTGCGCACCCCGCTGACCACCCTGCTGCTCTACACCGAGATCCTGCGCCACCACAAATACGAGACCGAGGCCCAGCAGGATGAATATCTGGCAAAGATCGACGGCAAGGCCCGGCAGATCAAGCAGCTGTCCGACAATCTGTTCGAGTACGCGCTGGTCACCCGGGACACCGTGGTGCAGCTGGATGCCCCGGCCCGCTTCTCCCAGATCTTTGAAGAGCCGCTGGCCGAGATGGTGGAGATGCTGCAGCAGCGCGGCTTTGCCTGTGCGCTGGAGCTGGGCAGCGAGGATGTGCTCCTGACCGTGCGGGCGCAGTACATCCGGCGCATTCTGGATAACATCGGCTCCAACCTGATCAAGTACGCCGACCCGGCCCGGCCCATCGAGGTGCGGTTCCTGCGGCAGGAGGGGAAGGCGGGCCTTGTGTTCCGCAACCATGTCCTGCCCGCGCCCTCGGCGGTGGAAAGCACCAAGGTGGGCCTGACCAGCATCGAGACCATGATGGATAAGATGCACGCAGACTGCAAGATCGAACAGGAGAATGAGCAGTTCACCATGACGCTGCTGTTCCCGGTAGAATAAGACAACCCTCTCAGTCAAAGCCTACGGCTTTGCCAGCTCCCCCGAAGGGGGAGCCAATGCAGCACCTCGGATAGAGCCTGCATAGCCTCTCCCTTCGGGGGAGGCGGCATTGCAATGCGATGACGGGGAGGGTTTCTTTTTACACTTTTTCCACCGAACTTAAGCAAGTCTTAAGAAATATCTCCGGCGAATGTTAAGAAAGCCCCGCTATACTGTTGGAAGAAGGGCGGGTGCGGCTTTGCACCCTGCCATAACATCAGGGAGGGGCAACCAATGCTGCGAAAAAAGAAACAAACGCCGCAGGAACAGAGCGACCAGGAATTCAATCTGGCGCTGGAAGTGCCTGCAGAACAAAGACCGAAGGGTTGGAGACCCTTTGTAAGGCGCAACTGGAAGCGCATTGCCGCTGCCGCCTGCGCAGCCGCAGTGGCCAGTGCGTTCCTGCTGCCCGGGAAGGGCGCAAAACCGGCAGGCGTAGATACCGAATATCTGGAAAGCGCGGTGGAGCGCCGGAATATCACCAATGTGTTCAGCGGCTCCGGCACCATTGCCGCCGCCAACACCTACACCGTCAATGCGCTGGTGTCCGGCACCGTGCTCACCGCCGATTTTGCGGTGGGAGACACCATTGAAGAGGGAACGGTACTCTACACCATCGACAGCTCCAACGCCGCCAACAGCGTGGAAAAGGCCCAGCTCTCGCTGGATCAGGCCCAGCGCAATTACGAGGATGCCGTGGATGCCCAATACGTCCGCAGCACCATCGGCGGCACGCTGGCCTCCTACAAGGTGGCGGTGGGCGATGTGGTCACCGCCGGGCAGGAGGCGGCCACTGTGCGGGATGCCTCCACCCTGCTGCTGACGCTGGAATTCCCGGCGGCGGATGCGGCGAACTTTACCGTGGGGCAGGCCGCACAGGTCACGCTGGACGGCACCTTTGAGGCCGTCTCCGGCACTGTGCGCTCCGTCTCCGGTGCGGATGCCCTGAGCAGCGGGAACCTGCTGGTGCGCACCGTGACCATTGCGGTGAACAACACCGGCAGCCTGACCACCGCGCAGGCCGCAACGGCCAGCGTCAACGGGGTCAGTGCACTGGCATCGGCAAAATTCAGCTACCAGAACGAGCAGACCATCACCGCTTCCACCGGCGGCACCGTGACCGCCCTCTGCGTGAAAGAGGGCTCCTCTGTCAGCGCCGATACCGCGCTGGTCAGGATCTCCGGCAAGGAGCTGACCAAGCAGGTGCAGAACGCCTCCGATAACCTGCGCAGTGCCCAGATGTCCATGGAGGACACCGAGGATCAGCTGAACAACTATACCATCACCTCACCCATCAGCGGCACGGTCATCTCCAAGGAGGTCAAGGCGGGCGACACCGTGAGCAATACCGCGGGCAGCACCAGCCTGTGCACCATCTACGACCTGAGCTACCTGCAGATGACGGTGAATGTGGACGAACTGGAGATCCTCTCCATCAAGGAGGGGCAGAGCGTGACCATCACCGCGGATGCCATCTCTGACCGCACCTTTACCGGTGTGGTCACCAGCGTATCCAAGGCGGGCACCACGGCAGGCGGCACCACCACCTATCCTGTCACCATCCGCATCAACGATACCGGCGACCTGCTGCCCGGCATGAACGCCACCGCCGAGATCACGACGGCCAGCACCGAGAACGCGCTTTCCATTCCCAATGCCGCTGTGGTGCGGGGCAATTATGTGCTGGTGACCAAGGATTCCCCCAGCGCTGCCAACGCCGACCCCAGCATGACCGCCCCGGAGGGCTATGTCTATGTCAAGGTGACCACCGGCACCAGCGATGATGATTACATCGCCGTAACAAGCGGCCTGCAGGAAGGCGACACCGTAGCCTACACCGCCAGCAGCACCGCCTCTGTCAGCGCTGACGGACAGATGGAGGAGATGATGGTGGTCGGCGGGCCCGGTCAGGGCGGCGGTGCACCGGGAGGTGGCCCGCAATGAGCGCTCTGATCGAATTTGAGAATGTGTGCAAATATTACCGGATGGGTGACACCACGGTAAAAGCCGCCGACCACATCAGCATGAAAATTGAAAAGGGCGAGTTCGTGGCCATCGTGGGCCAGTCCGGCTCCGGTAAATCCACCTGCATGAACATCATCGGCTGCCTGGATGTGCCCACAGCGGGCAGCTACCGGCTCAATGGCCGGGAGGTGGGCAACATGTCCGGCAATGAGCAGGCCGAGGTGCGCAACGAGATGCTGGGCTTCATCTTCCAGCAGTATAATCTGCTGCCCAAATTGAATCTGCTGGAAAACGTGGAGGTGCCGCTGATCTATGCGGGCGTGCCCCGCGCCGAGCGCCGCCGCCGGGCCCGCAAGGCACTGGAGCAGGTGGGGCTGGGCGATAAGCTGAAAAACAAGCCCAGCCAGCTTTCCGGCGGCCAGCAGCAGCGCGTTTCCATTGCCCGGGCGCTGGCCGGGAATCCGGCGGTCATTCTGGCCGACGAGCCCACCGGCGCGCTGGACAGCCACACCGGCCGCGAGGTGCTGGGAATGCTGCAGCAGCTCCACCGGCAGGGCAACACTGTGGTGCTCATCACCCACGACAACTCCATTGCCGTGCAGGCCCAGCGCATCATCCGGCTGGAGGATGGCCGCGTGGTCTACGACGGCGATGCCCGGGCACCGGAGGCCATCGTTCAGCCGACATTGAACATCGGCCCGGCAGAACAGGAGGGGGACGCATGATCTACGAGACCTTCCGCGAAGCAGTCAAGAATATCTGGAGCAACAAGTTCCGCACGGTTCTGACCATGCTGGGCATCATCATCGGTGTCACGGCGGTCATCGTCATCGTGGGCTTGGGCAATGGCATGACCCAGAGCATCAAGGACAGCTTTTCTGAGATGGGAACCAATGTCCTCAGTGTCCAGATCACGGGCCGCGGCTCCCGCACCGTGACAGTACAGCAGCTGTACGACATCGTGGACAGCCACCCGGAGGTGTTCACTGGCATGTCGCCCACCACCACGCTGGACAGCACTGTGAAGGTGGATACCACCACCTATGGCTATACGAGCGTCAAGGGCGTGAGTGAGACCTACCTGGATATGATGGGGCGCACGCTGGCCCAGGGCCGGGGCCTGACCTATGTGGACATCACGGACAATAAAAAGGTCTGCGTGGTGGGCGATTACATTGCCCGCGCGGCCTACGGCGGCAACGCCATCGGCCAGACCATCAAGATCGGCAGTGAGAGATTTACCATCGTGGGCGTGCTGGAAGCCAATGTCAGCAGTACGACCGATCGGGAGGGCACCGACGATGACATGATCTTTGTGCCCTATACCACCGCCCAGCGCATCAGCAAGACCAGCACCAGCTCCTACGGCGTGGTTCTGGTGAGCGATGAACTTGCCGATGAGGGCAAGAATCTTCTGGTAGTAGGGATCGAATCCATCCTCCACGCGGAGGACGGCTATTTCATCACCAGCCTGAGCGAGATGCTGGAGACCATGACCAGCATGATCAACATGGTGGTGGCGATCCTGACCGCCATTGCAGCCATCTCCCTGCTGGTGGGCGGCATCGGCATTATGAACATTATGATGGTGTCCGTCACCGAGCGCACCCGGGAGATCGGCATTCGCAAGGCGCTGGGTGCCAAGGAACGCAGCATTCTTGCTCTGTTCGTCACTGAAGCAGCCACCACCTCCGCGCTGGGCGGGCTGCTTGGCATTGCACTGGGCTATCTGTTCAGCGCTCTGGCCAACCGGGTGCTTCCGCTGCTGGTGTCGGATATGGAACTGACGGTGGCCCCCTCCATGACCTCAGTGCTGGTGGCCTTTGGCATTTCGGTGGGCATCGGTGTACTGTTCGGCTACCTGCCTGCCAAGCGCGCCGCAAGGCTGAACCCCATTGAAGCATTGAGATATGATTAAACCTCTCAGTCTCGCTTCGCTCGCCAGCATACGAGTTGCGGCTCCCAGCGTCCACTTCGTGCAAAGGATTGCACTCGTGTCCTGTTGGCCGCTGCCCCAACAACTCCTCCCTTCATCCGCCACTGGCGGCGGTTGTCGTTGTTGCCTGATAGGGGAGCCAAGGATCAATGAAACCCTTTGTTAAGGAGTTCGATATGAAAAAACGTTTTCTAGCATTTCTTCTGGCCGCTTGCATCGCCTGCTCGATGCTGGTGGTGCCGGCAAATGCCGCTGCCAGCAATGCGGCGGTGCAGACTGCCATGACGCTGGGCGGCTTGACCAGCGAACAGGCCTCCGCCCTGAGCACCGCCCTGACCCGGGGCCAGCTGGCAAAGCTGCTGGTGGCATTCTCGGCCTACCGGGAGAGCGCCGCCACGCAGGGGAACACCGGCACCCTGTTCACCGATGTGGACAGCGGGAACGAATATGCCCCCTATATCCGCATTGCCGTCCAGCAGGGATGGCTCAGCGGCTACACCGACGGCTCTTTCCGGCCCGATAACGGCGTGACGCTGGAAGAGGCCTGCACCGCCGCCCTCAAGCTGCTGGGCTATGATGTTACCACCCTGAGCGGCAGCTTCCCGGCGGCACAGCTCAACAAGGCCGGCAGCCTGGGCCTGCGGGCCGGTTTGAGCGCCGTGCAGGGGCAGGGCCTGACCCTGGAAGATGCCGCTGTGCTCTTCTATAATGCCCTGACGGCCAGCACCGCTGAAAACCAGACCTATGCCGCCACGCTGGGCTTTACCGTGACGGATGGCCGGATCGACCTGTCCTCAGTGCTGCTCAGCAGTGTGGAGGGCCCCTTTGTGGCCGATGGCACCACCCAGCTGCCCTTTGCCCCGGCGGCGGTCTACCGCAATGATACCGTGGCCACAGATGCCGCTCTGAACGCCTACGATGTCTACTATTACAGCGCCAGCGCCAGAACAGTCTGGATCTACTCCCGCAAGGCGGCGGGCCGCATCACGGCGGTCTCGCCCAGCGCCAGCGCCCCCACCAGTGTGACAGTGGCAGGCACCAGCTACACGCTGGCTTCCTCGGCAGCGGCATCGGTCCTCTCGTCCCTCAACGGCGGCGGAGTGGGGCAGGTGGTCACCCTGCTGTTGGGCATGAACAACGAGGCGGTGGCCGTTCTGACCGGCGAGGAAGCCGACAGCGTGTTCTATGGCGTGGTGCAGACTTCTTCCCGCAGCCTGACCGAGGAAAATGGTGCGGATGTGCTCCAAAGCGTGCAGGTGGCCTGCACCGATGGCGTGACCCGCACCGTGAATGTGGACAAGAGCCTGAACTTTCCCACCGGCTGGCTGGTGAAGATCACTGTCAACGCTGACGGTGAGAACGTGGAGACCCTGAGCGGCCAATCGGTCAGCGGCACCATCAGTGCGGACGGCACCGCGCTGGGCGATGCGGTCCTTGCTTCGGATGTGGAGATCCTGGATACGACAGCGGAGGGGTTGGCTGGGACAGTAAGTCCCAGCCGCCTATCGGGGGTGACACTTTCTGCCTCGGATGTCCGTTACTACACCGTGGATGAGAACGGTGCCATTGACCGGCTCATTCTGAACGATGCCACCGGCGACCTGTGGACCTACGGTGTGCTGGATGATGTGACCAACCTCATCAGCACCGCAGCCAGCTCCACCACGAACACCGGTTCCGGCTCGTCCACCTCCAACACCACCGGTTCCAACGCCTCTGACCTTGTGGCCGGTGCGGTGGAAAGCGTGATGCCCTCCACCAGCACCCTGCTGTATGGTTTGGTCGATGGCAGCATCGGCAGCACCCTGTGGGAGAGCGTGACCAGCAGCACAGCCAGCCTGGCAAGCTATCTGCTCAAGATCGGTGCCAACAGCACCACGGGCGTGGTCAGCTCGATGCTGGATTACCTGAGCAGCGGCGCGAACTATGTCTGCTATATCAACGGTGAGCAGACCACCTATAAGACCAGCGTGAAGTATCCCGTGCTGGCGGGCGGTATCTCGGTGCGCAAGACTGCTTCCGGCAGTGTGGGCACCATGGCCCAGCTGCTCCCAGTCACGGTGGATCAGCTGGGGGCGGCCTCCGTGCGGAGCGGCTCCACCCGCTATGAGACTGCCGATGACATGCAGGTGTATCTGTGGTACAAGGGCAAGTATTACGCCACCACCCTTTCCCAGATCAACGCCGAGGATTACAGCCTCATCGGCTGGTACGATGCCCACGGCAGCGCGGCGGGCGGAAAAATCCGCGTTCTTGTGGCCGTGAAAAAAGACTGACCGCGTCTCCGGCAGGCTGTGAAATGGGACGAAATCCGGTCATAAAAAGGCAGTTAGGCGACATTTTTCACGATTTATCCATTGAAATTCTCCCCCGGGGATGATATGATAGACTTGTTCCTGCGCGGCAAAAGTCCGGGAACGAAATCTGAAGTGGGAGAATTTTGTACCAGATGCAGAAAAAGAAGCTTTATCAGCTGGCTGCGGCCATCGTTCTTGTGGTGGCCGTGGCAGCTGCTTTGATCCTGACAGGGATGCGGAAAAGCACCCCTGTGTCCGAGGCGCAGGCCAGCTCTGTGCCGTCCTCCGCTCTGCCCGGCGGGGAAGCTGAGGGGCCCTCCAGCGCCGCCGCCTCCAGCGAGAGCGCCGTCAGCAGTGAGATGACGGAAGAATCCCCGGTTTCGTCCTTTTTGGAACAGCTGGAAGAGGAACTTGGCATTTCCTCTTCGGAGACAGCTTCGTCCAGTGAAGCCTCCTCTGCCGCCAGCGCAGGCAAGGCGGACAGCGTGAGCTCCGCAGTGTCCGGTTCCAGTGCCGCACACTCGGTGCCCGCGTCCTCTGCGGCTTCCGGCAGCCATGCGGCCAGCAGTCAGGCCCCCGGCAGCAGCCATGCCTCCAGCAGCTCCGTTGCTTCGGAGAATGAGGTGGATGCCAAGATCGACAGTTATATCCGCCAGCTGCAGAACCTGAAGAGGCAGACGGAATCTAAGCTCTACGGCGTGATCTACGAAGCCTACAATGAGTATATCTCCCACCCGGTGGAGGAGCGCAATCTGGGGATGAAGGTCTCCATCGTGGTGTCCAAAACCGCCAAGCTGACCAGTGTTCAGGGCGAGTGTGACAAGGAGTTCAACGCCATCCTGAAAGAGCTGCGCCAGTACCTGCGGGACAATGGCCGTGACCAGAGCGTTGCGGATCAGGCAGAGCAGGAGTACAAAAAGATGAAGTCCGACCTGACCAGCGAGCTGACCGGCATTGTCTATAACAGTGCGGTGGGCAGCGGCGATGGCGGCAAATGGATCCAGGAACACATTGAGCATAAGCGCTGAAATAGATAAGAGCCGTGCAGTTCAAACGCTGCACGGCTCTGCTTTTTTGTTACTGCACACGCTTTAACGCTGTGTTGATGAGATCGGCAAACTGCTCCAGACGTTCCCGGAGCTGGACAATGGAATCGATGTCGCTGTCGGAAATGACACTGACGGGAGCCGAAAGGCTGTTGACACCGGCTTTCAGTGTGCCGCTCAGGACTGCGTTGACACCGTGGGCGGGGATCTCCACATGCACATCCACGGGGATGGTGTCATCGAAGAGCAGGGACTTCAGCGGCAGACCCACCACAAGGACAGCCGCGTCCTCCCCCTCAGACGGGAACTGATAGTAGGTGTAGTCCTTCTTGGCATAATCGGGGTGGACGACGCACTGGCGGCTGAGGGTCAGGGTGTAGCCGGACATCTCCTGCATGGCCACCTGCGTGTTGGGCACGCCGAGGATCTTTGCCAGCTGGGCCTGCGTGATGTAGTTGGGCAGAGACCACTCCGGCAGGAACGCACCCACCAGTGGCGCGCTGTCCGCGATGGAATCCCGCAGGGTGCGGTAGAGCCGCCCGGCATCAAAGTAGGTATCGTTGGCATCGATATAGAGGTCAGTGAAAAAGTCGGTGCCGCCGGTCTCGGCGCGGGTAAGCCCGCCGGAGGGGTACAGGTACAATTGCAGCTGCCCCGGCGAATACAGCCCGGCCACATCGCCGGAGGTTGCACCCACCTGTTTCAGAATATTGTACAGGGCCGGGGTACTGGCACTGTCCTGTGCGGTGATGTTATAGCTGAACTCAAAGGCCGCACCCTTTTGTAAGGCACGGACTTTGCTGTTGACCAGACTGAAAAGGACCAGCGCAGCCACCAGACACACCGCCAGAATGCAGGCCACCACCGTGACCACGGCGCGGGAACGCTTTTTGGAAGATTTCATGGCAGAACCTCCTGTTCTCTTTATAAGGAATACGATCCAGAGCTTAAAAATCGTTCAAGCTGGCTCTGATTCTTTCATAATTTATTTGCAGGCCGCCACAAAGGCATCAAAGATCCCCTGCATGGCGGGGTCGGCAGCGCTGAGCCATTCAGGGTGCCACTGCACGCCCAGGCAGAACTTTGCGTCCGGCTTCTCAATGCCCTCCACGATGCCGTCCTCGCTCAGGGCCGACAGCACAAGGCCGGGGGCGACCTTGTCCACCGCCTGATGGTGCTGGCTGTTGACCAGAACGGTATCCTGCCCCAGAATGCGGGAGAGCAAGGTATCCCGCCGCACGGTGACGGTGTGGATCTTGCCCCAATGGTCGTTGTGGGGGACGTGCTCAAAGGGTTTGATGTCCTGATACAGATCGCCGCCCAGCGCAACATTCATCAGCTGGATGCCCCGGCAGATGGCCAGCACCGGCTTGTCGGCGGCAAGGAAGGCGCGCAGCAGCAGCGGCTCGGCGGTATCCCGCAGAACGTTGGGCTCGCCGCAGGCGGGGATGCGTTCCTGCCCGTAGAATTTCGGGTCGATGTCGCCACCGCCCGGCAGCAGCAGGCCGTCACAGGCCAGCGCATCCTGCACGGCCTTTTCGGGGTCATCCAGCTCGATCCAGCGCATTTCTGCCCCGGCCCGGGCAAGGCTTTCGGGATATTTGGCGTGAGCCTCTGCCAGCAACTGGTTCGGCACCATGCGCGGCATTGCAATCGTAATAGCAGCAGACATTGTAGAAACTCCTTTTTACGTCAACAGAAAAACCCCGGAACATTCGTTCCGGGGTTTCTGGCGGAAAGATGGGGATTCGAACCCCAGAACGCTTTTGACACGTTACACG
>OIXS01000647.1_pt1 | contig 20887 bp, 20 predicted proteins | sample 1587841 | NCBI WGS metagenome assembly OIXS01 (sample SAMN03283254) | human gut metagenome | biome: human-associated habitat; material: feces | host: Homo sapiens | place: USA | collected 2013
TGACAGATCCTCTTTCGTCGGCTTCAACAAGATCTTCTGGCGCCTCGGCGGCGCGTTGACCCGCCTTCCGGCACTTCTGAAATCGATCTAAAGCACAAAATAACCGGCACTGTTTAAGTAATGACACGCTTGTAACAATCCCTCCGACGGCTAACGCCGCCACCTCCCTTTACACAAGGGAGGCTGAATCGTAGCCATAACGCTGTTGTTTAAGTATAGGCTCCCCTGTGCAAGGGGAGCTGTCGGCTAAGCCGACTGAGGGGTTGTTAAATTTCGAAAAAAACAAAGGGAAACGGTGATTTCGCCGTTTCCCTTTTTGCATATTCAGTTTAAATTTTCACCCTGTTTTTTCTTTCTGTTTTCTTCCGCGATCTGCTGCTCTTTGTAGAACGTGTTGGCTTTCATATAAACCATAATGATATCGTGAATATGCTCGTAAAGTTCGCCCTCGTTGTATTGCAGCGGCACAATCCTTTCATCGTCGTCAATGCAAAGCGGGCCTTTTTCATAATCGTTAAAGGTGGGCATAATAGAATACGCCTCTTTGGTTTTAACAAGTGAGATCAGCGTAAGATCGGCAGTTGCGTTCACAAAGCCCTTTTTCTTGGTGTATTTTTCTATTGTAGAAACTTCGCTTTCGTCATTGTGCTTTTTTGAAAAACAGGCGTCAAAAACTTTTTCTATAAAATCTTCAACCTGCTTTGCGCTGTACGGCGCCTTAAGCAGCAATACGGTGTCTATATCCGCAATGCCGTTTTTTTCGCTTTCTCCGCAGGGAATACCTATCAAAGTTTCATTTTCGTCAACATAAAGCGAGATCGTTGAAAAATCAAATTTCATAAAATCACCGTTTTTTAATTATCTTTGTAAATCATATCACACTTCGTTGAAAAAAACAATATTTTGTGCTAACATTAACTTATGAACTCATAAACAAGGGTGATAATATGAAAAAAGCGCTTATTACGGGCGGCGCAACGGGCATCGGGCGCGAGTGCGCGCTGCTCTTTGCAAAAAACGGATATGACGTGTTTATAACGTATCATGATTCAGAGCCGGATCTGGAATGCGTCACTCCCGTAAAATGCGATCTCAGTAAAACGGAAGATATTGAATCGCTGTTTTCCGGTTTTAGATCTCTTGATGTGCTCGTCAACAATGCGGGCGTGAGCCTGATTAAGATGATCAATGATACAAATTATAAGGATTATGAAGAGCTGATGTCTGTCAATTCGCGCGCCGTTTATTTCTGCTGCAAAGAGGCGGCGAATCTAATGCTTCGCGCTCACAGCGGCTCCATTATCAATATTGCCTCCATGTGGGGCGAGGTAGGCGCTTCGTGCGAAACGCTTTATTCCATGAGCAAGGCGGGCGTAATCGGGCTGACCAAAGCGCTTGCCAAGGAGCTTGCCCCCAGCGGCATCACCGTGAACAGTATTTCACCCGGGATCATAGATACAAGAATGAACGCGCAGTTCAGCAAAAAAGAACTTGAAGAAGAGGTGCCGCTCGGCATACTCGGTTCGGCTTACGATATTGCAAAAACCGCGCTGTTCCTTGCGGGCAGCCCGTATATAACGGGGCAGGATATTTCCGTAAGCGGCGGAATCGTAATTTGATGTAACACTTTCCCTCGCTTTTCATAGTATGGTTTAGAAAAGCGAAGGGAGGTACGGCTATGGGTTGCGGTTGTAACAACGGTTGCGGCGGAACTTCCTGGGTTATTATCCTTATTATAATCCTTCTCCTCTGCGGCGGCTTCGGTAATTGCGCAAGCAATAACAATGACTGCGGTTGCGGTTGCTGATTGATCTTCGATCAGGGTGCGCTCGGTTTCCCGGGCGCATTTTTCTTTGCATAAAAGTTTGATTTTCGTTTGATCTTTTGACCTTTAAAGTTAAAGAAAAGATAAAAAGTATTTCCGCAATTTGCACGTCAGGCAGAAAAACGGCGCAACCAAGCCGAAAATCAGCCAAAATAATTTTTTTAAAAAAATTGAAAAATGATATTGACTTTCTTTGACCTTTGTGGTAATATGAACTCAGAAAGTCAAGGAAAGTCAAAGTCAAAAGTAATAAAACCGCTTTGACAAAACAGAAAGACTTAATAATCATAAGGGAAGTGATTAAGCGTGAATATGTCAGATGTGATTGCAGGTATGATCCTTGATATGTTTGATGATGATAATTCCACCATTCAGATCAAAAGAAACGATCTTGCCTCTCAGCTCGGGTGCGTGCCCAGCCAGATCAATTATGTGATTACCTCCCGCTTTACTCCGGAGCAGGGCTATCGGATAGAAAGCAGAAGGGGCGGCGGCGGTTGTATTTATATAACCCGCGCGAATTCAAAGAATGCCGCCGTTATGGCGCTTATAAACAGCGTGGGCGATTCCATCGACGAACGCTCGGCAAAGGCAAACATCCATAATCTGAATTACCAGAATATCATTGATGATAAAAGCGCAAAAATTTTAAGCGCGGCAGTTTCGGATTCAAATTTTAAGGATCTTGATCCGCAAACGAAAGACAGTGTGCGCGCCTTGCAGTTTAAAAGAATGCTGCTTGCGTGCATAGGCTGAAAAATTTATTCGGAAAGGATTGAATTTATTATGAAATGTCAACATTGTAATCAGAATGAGGCAACAACTTATTTTAAACAGAATATAAACGGTAAGGTTACCGAAATGCATCTTTGCGAGGATTGCGCAAAAGAGCTTGGCGTTATGAGCGATTTCAGCCCGGAAAGCTTTTTTGCGGATACGTTCCTCGGCAATCTGCTCGGCGCGGGTATCCCTGCAATGAATATCCTCTCCGGCGTAGACAGATGCGACAGCTGCGGTTCCACTTTCAACGATATTGTAAACAGCGGGCTCGTGGGCTGCGCGGACTGTTATACAAGATTTGCGGATCGTTTGGAGCCCTCTATATTTAAGCTCCACGGCAACGCAAGTCACGTAGGCAAAAATATAACCTACACCGAAGTTCCGGATAAAGAAGAGAATAAAGCAAAGCCCGAACCGGAGCAGAAGCCGCAGAATGAGCTGGAAAGCCTTAAGGCGCAGCTTCAGCAGGCAATTCAAGATCAGCGCTTTGAAGACGCGGCTGTTTTAAGAGATAAGATCAAGGAAATCACCGGGGAGGATAAATAAATGGCTAAATGGTACAGCTCGGGCGGAGCGGATAACGACGTTATTTTGTATTCAAAAATAAGGCTTGCAAGGAATCTGAGCGATATGCCTTTTAAGAATAAGCTGAGTCCGGAGATCAAACGCAGCACGGTAAAAAAACTTTATGCCTGCGTTAAAAATTCGGAACTGGCGGGCGATTTTGAGCTTGTTGATCTTTCCGGTTTGAACGGCGCGCAGGCTGCCGCGTATGCGGAAAGGCAGATGATCAGCCCCGAATTCGCGCGTGAAAAGGGCGCGTTTTTAACCAATGCAGATGAGAGCGTTACCGTTATGCTCTGCGAAGAGGATCATATTCGGATCAGCGCCTTTGCAAGCGGCCTTGAAATTGAAAAGGCTTACAAAAAGGCGGATAAGATCGATAACGTATTTCTGAACAGCCTGCCCATCGCGTTTGATGAAAAGCTCGGTTTTCTGACCGCAAGCCCCATCAATCTCGGAACAGGGCTTAAGATCTCCGTCGGGCTGCACCTTCCTGCAATAAGGGAAAACGGCTCTATAGGCCGTCTGTCCTCCCTTATCGGCAAACTCGGGCTGACGCTGCGCCCGCTTTACGGAGAAGGCAGCGCATTTTACCAGCTCACCAATCATGTTACCCTCGGAATTACGGAAAAAGAGGCTATGGATAATATCTCCTCCGTAGCGCTGCAGATCGCAATGCAGGAGCGAAATCTTAGGGCAACCATGAAAAACAGCGAGCTGTGGGAGGATAAATTATACAGAAGTCTCGGAACGCTCAAAATGGCAAGGCGGCTCAGTTATTCGGAATTTATCGCACTTGCGTCCGATATAAGGCTCGGCGCGGCGCTCGGCTATTTTGACTGTGATATAAACGAGATCACCGCCATGATACATACGATGGCGGACGGCAATGTTTTAACCGCTCACGGCTGCGAGAACAGTCCGCAGGATGTTCAGCGGCTCAGAGCGGAAGATGTAAGAAAAATGCCGGTTTAAAACCGAAACGGTTGCGACTCTCCGGCATTTGTCTGAATTGTTCAAGCTGCCGGGAGTCGAACCCGACATGCTTAAGGAGGAATAATGATGTACAGATTTAACAACTTTACGCAAAAAGCAAATGATGTTTTAAATCTTGCAATGAAAGCGGCTGAGAATTTCGGCCACACATATATAGGTTCTGAGCATATCCTGATCGGTGTGCTCAAGGAAAACACCAGCTACGGCGCGCAGCTCCTTTCTGAAAAGGGCGTAACGCTGGAAAATATAGAAGAGCTTATCAAAGAAAGCACCGGCGTGGGCAATCCTACGGCGCTTTCGCCCAATGATTTCACCCCAACGGCAAAGCGCGTGCTTGAAGTCAGCTTCCAGCTTGCAAGAGGTATGCGCAATTCGTTCGTCGGCACGGAGCACCTGCTTCTCGCGCTGCTCAGGGAGAGCGATTCCGGCGCAGTAAAGCTGCTTAACACCTGCGGCGTAGACGCGGAAAGCTTTACGGAAGAGCTTGTCAGTGATCTTTCAAAGCCGAATGCCGAATTCAGAGGCTCAAGAAGCGGCAAAAAGGGCAAGAGCAATACGCCGACTTTGGATGAATTCGGCACAGACCTTACCGAAAAAGCGCAAAACGGCGGCATTGATCCCGTTATCGGCAGGGAAAAGGAGATCGAAAGAGTTATCCAGATCCTTTCAAGAAGAACAAAGAATAACCCCTGCCTGATCGGTGAACCTGGCGTAGGTAAAACCGCTATCGCAGAGGGGCTTGCGCTTAAGATCGTAAAGGATGAGGTGCCTGAGCTGCTTGCGGGCAAAAAGATCGTTGCGCTGGACCTCACCTCAATGGTTGCCGGCACAAAGTACAGAGGCGATTTTGAGGAACGTATCAAAAAGGCTATGGATGAGGTCAAGAACGCCAAAAACGTTATTCTCTTCATAGATGAGGTGCATACGCTGATCGGCGCCGGCGCGGCAGAGGGCGCCGTTGACGCCGCAAATATCCTGAAACCTGCCCTTGCAAGGGGAGAGATACAGGTCATCGGCGCAACCACGATAGACGAATACAGAAAGAATATTGAAAAGGACGCTGCGCTTGAGCGCCGTTTCCAGAGTGTTATGGTCGGCGAGCCCACAGAGGAAGAGGCAATCGAGATACTGAAAGGCCTGCGCGATAAATATGAGGCGCATCATAAGGTGAAGATCTCGGATGAGGCGATTGAAAACGCCGTAAAAATGAGCGCAAGGTATATTGCGGACAGATTTTTGCCCGATAAGGCGATAGACCTTATAGATGAGGCGGCTTCGCGTGTAAGGCTTAAAGCCTTTACAGCTCCCCCGAATCTGAAAAGCATGGAGCAGGAGATCAAACGCCTGGAGCAGGAAAAAGCTTCCGCCGTAAAGAGCCAGGATTTTGAGGCCGCGGCAAAGCTCAGGGATAAGGAAAAAGAGCTTCAGACCCTGCTTGACGGGGAGAAGGAAAAATGGAAGAATCTTTCCGGCAAGGAGATCAAAGAGGTCACAACAGAGGATATCGCAAATGTTGTTTCCTCCTGGTCCGGTATCCCCGTAACGCAGCTTACAGAGGAGGAATCCGAAAGGCTGCTCAATATGGAAAAGATCCTGCATGAAAGGATCGTCGGTCAGGATAAGGCTGTTTCCGCCGTGTCTAAGGCGATCCGCCGCGGCAGAGTCGGTATCAAAAATCCCAACAGGCCGCTCGGCTCGTTCATCTTCCTCGGCCCCACAGGTGTCGGCAAAACAGAGCTTTGCAAATCCCTTGCAGAGGCAATGTTCGGCTCTGAAGAAGCCATAATCAAGCTTGATATGAGCGAATATATGGAAAAGCATACCGTATCCAAACTCATCGGCTCGCCTCCGGGATACGTTGGCTTTGAAGAGGGCGGCCAGCTTACCGAAAAGATCAGAAGAAAGCCTTATTCGGTAGTCCTTTTTGACGAGATCGAAAAGGCACATCCCGATGTTTTCAATATGCTCCTTCAGATTTTGGAGGACGGCGTGCTGACCGATTCTAAGGGCAGAAAAGTATCCTTTAAAAACGCAATCATCATCATGACCTCGAATGTAGGCGCCTCAAAGATCACGAACGGCACGACCTCTCTTGGCTTCGGTGAGAGCGGGAACGAAAACAAGAATATCGAGGAGCTTGTTACGGAGGATCTTAAAAAGACCTTTAAGCCCGAATTCCTGAACAGGATAGACGAGATCATCGTGTTCAACCGCCTTGAAAAGGACGATATCAAAGAGATCGCCAAGCGTATGCTCGCCTCCCTTGATAAGCGCCTTGCGGAGATGGATATTGCGCTTTCCTTTACGGATAACGCGATCAGCGCTATCGCAGATGCGGGATTTGATGATGTTTACGGCGCAAGACCCCTTCGCCGCGCGATCCAGCAAAAAATAGAAGATCCGCTTTCCGAGCTTATGCTTGAAAAGAAGGTCGTTTCCGGCGGCAGCTACGTTGCCGATTATAAGGACGGTAAGTTCACTTTTGAAAATGCGGGCGGTTCTGCGTCTGCTGAAAAAGAAACGGCTGCAACTGCCGAGTAATATAAACACCGCTGTAAAGGATATATCCTTTACAGCGGCTTTTTGTTGACTTTTACGCTTTCATATGCTATTTTTAGATTGAAAGGAATATTTTGCGCGATATGCCGGAAAGGAGCGTCCGTATGGCAGACAAAGATTATGAATTTGAACAGGAAATGAAAAAGGCGGAGGAGACCCGCAAAAAAGAAAAGCTGCTCAAAGAGCTTGATTTTGATGATGAAAAACGCCTGCTTATTGAAATAAATGATAAACTTGGCGTAATCAAGGCAAGATTGGGCTTTATCATTTCAGCCGGTGTTATTCTGTTTTTTGTTCGGCTCATTTTGCTGCTCTTTGCCGGCGTATAACAACAGCCCGGAATTCACAGGAATTCCGGGCTGTTTTGCGCTTATTTTTTTAGAAATTCTTTTGTTTTTTTAAGCAAGATATCCATTTCTTCATCTGTTCCCACGGTAATGCGTACGTATTTGCTGATGCGCGGTTTATTGAAATATCTGATAAACACCTTTTGTGTTTTCAGGTATTCAAAATATTCCTTCATATCTCTGCCCGGGTGCGTTGCCATCAGGAAATTCGTCTGTGATTCCAGCACTTCAAAACCAAGCGCTTTAAGTTCGTTTTTTATGTGTTCGCGTGTTCGAATCACTTTTGAAACGGTCTTTTTAAAATAATCGACGTCATTTACAGCCGCCGTTCCGGCAGCCATGGCAATGCTGTTAACCGTGTAGCTGTTGTAGGAATTTTTAACCGCCTCAAGCGCCGCAATCAGCCTCTTGCTGCCTATGGCGTAGCCTATGCGCATGCCCGCAAGGCTGCGGCTTTTTGAAAATGTGGCTGTCACAAGCAGGTTCTCATATTTTTTTGTGAGCGCAACGCTTGAGTACCCGCCGAAATCAACATATGCCTCGTCAATTATAACAACACAGTCCTGATTGTATTCCATCAGCTTTTCAATAAAATCCCTGCCTTCGCCGAGCGAGGTCGGCGCGTTGGGGTTCGGTATCACTACGCCGCCGTTTTCCGCCTTGTAATCCTCAATATTTATCCTGAAATCTTCTCCCAAAGGAAAGGTCTTGTAAGGAATATTAAATAGCGCGCACCACACGGGGTAAAAGCTGTATGTGATATCGGGGTAGGCGATAGGCTTATCGCTGTTAAAAAAGGTCTGGAAAGAAAGCGCAAGCACGTCGTCCGAACCGTTGCCTATGAAAACGTTTTCTGCCCCAACGCCGTAGTGCCCGGCTATCGCCGCCTTGAATTCAGCCGCGTTTGCGTCCGGATACAGCCGCAACGAGGCGCAGTCAAAATTCTTGATTGCCTCCAAAACGGCAGGGGAGGGCGGATAGGGGTTTTCATTTGCATTCAGTTTTACGATGCCCGCTTCCTTGCTCTGTTCGCCCGGTACATAAGGCTCCACTTTTCTTAAATTGTCTGTCCATAATTGATTCATATCTCTACCTCTGTTACTTTGTTATTATATCAGCATGCGGCTGTGTTTGCAAGTGCGCCGCAAAGAATTGATGTCCGCTTTTTCGGCCTGTTGCCGCAAAGATCCAATTTATTGTTGTAGCCGCGCCGTATTTATGTTAAAATAGAGCATATTAAAACGGAGGTTTCGTATGGATATTTTAATCGTTGCGCTGCTTGCCGCGCTTATCGTTATATGTGTTATCTTACTTGTTGTTTCAATCAAAAACAAACCGCAGAAAAGCGATACCGCGCAGGAGATCAAGCCCGTCTCGGATAAGCTTGAAAATCTTTCCGGCAGGCTGGATTTTCTCACCAACCAAACGGATAAATCCTTAAAGGACGTTACGCGCGGTATGCAGGAGCTTACAGAAAAAAATTACCGCCAGATGCTCAAGATAAATGAAACGCTTGCCGAAAATGCGGATAAGCAGGCGGAAAAAATATCCGCTTCTATCCTGAAGATGCAGGACAGCAATGAAAAAAAGCTTGACGAGATGCGCAAAACGGTGGACGAAAAGCTTTCCGAAACGCTCAATCAGCGTCTGAACGCCTCGTTTAAGACCGTGTCCGAGCAGCTTTCCAATGTTTATAAGAGCCTTGGGGAGATGAAAGAGCTTTCCTCCGGCGTAACGGATAACGTCAAGAGCCTCAATAAAGTGCTCACAAATGTTAAGGCAAGGGGCACGTGGGCGGAGGTGCAGCTCGGCAATATTCTGGATGAGACCATACCCGGCATGTATGATACGAATGTGAAAACCAACCCGGCATATGACGGGCGCGTGGAATTTGCCGTTCGTATTCCGGGCAAGGAGAATGATGAGATCACCTATCTGCCCATAGATTCAAAATTCCCCATGGAGGATTATATCAGGCTCTCGACCGCGGCGGAAAACGGCAATTATGAGGAGCTTGAAAAAGCCAGAAAAGCGCTGGAAACCAGGGTTAAGGACGAGGCGAAGCTCGTTAAAAAATACGTTGCCCCGCCCAGCACAACGCCGTTTGCGATCCTGTATCTTGCAACGGAGGGGCTTTATGCGGAGATCGCCTCCGGCAAAAGCGGCATTGCGGAAACTTTGCAGGCGCAGGGCGTTATGATCGCCGGCCCCAGCACGATAACCGCGCTGCTCAATTCGCTTGCCATGGGCTTTCGCACCATCGCCATCAATAAAAAAGCAAACGAGGTGTGGAAAGTCCTCGGCGCAGCAAAAACGCAGTATGAAAAATTTGCCGATCTGCTTACAAAAGCAAGAAAGAAGATCGACGAAGCCGGCAAGGTGCTTGACGACGCGGATAAGAGAAATAATATCATCCAGAAAAACCTTAAAAGCGTTGAAACGCTTGAAACAAACGCCGCAAACGATATCCTTGGCATTGAGGAATAAAAGGACCCGCAACACGGTCTAAGCAGTGTTGCGGGTCCTTTCGTATGTCTATTAAGTTAGAAGCTTATTTGTGTTTCAGATCATCAAAATTTTTGAACAGCGGCAGGCACTGCTTAAAAAATTTTTTGTACGCGCCGCAGTAATCGGCGCTCTGCCTTGTGCGCCTGCAGCCGCCTGCCCTGCAAAGGCTGTAGTATTCGCATTTTCTGCATTTTTCCGGCATGTCGGCGCTGCTCTCTATAAAAATTTTCGCCGTTTCGCAAAAGGCGATCTCATCAAAAGAGCTTTCGTTTATATTGCCAAGCAGGTATTCATCCGTACAGTAAAAATCGCAGGGGTAGATGTTGCCGTTGCTCTCGCAAACGAACTGCCTTGCGCAAAAGCCGCTCATGCCGCACTGCTCGGCCGCGCCGCCCAGATAAAGGCGAACCCAGTTGTCAAACTGCCGAACGCTTATGTACCTGCCCTTTTTGTAGTCTTTCGCATACAGGCTGAAAACATCGCAAAGAAAACCGGCATATTCGCTTTCGGTCATAAACAGCTCGCTTTCGCCCGCATAACCAAACGGCTTCAGGCAGGGGATAAACTGGATATTTTTAAATCCCTGGCTCTTGAAGAAATGATAGATCTCTTTTCCGCGCCTTGCACTGCAGCCAGTCAAAACGGCAAGGATATGAAATTCGGCGCCGTGTTTTTTCAGCGTTTCGGCAGCTTTTAAAATGTTATAAAAGGAATTTTTGCCGTTTTCGTCTTTTCTGAATCGGTTTGCGTCAAAATCGCCGTCCAGGCTCAGCCCCGTCAAAAAGTTATTTTCGGCAAGGAATTTTGCCCAATCGCCGTTTATAAGCGTCCCGTTCGTCTGCATACTCAAAAAAACAGGGCTGTTTTTTGTGTTTCGTTCTTTTAGATCTGAAATAAAATTTTCATAGTATTCAAGCCCGGCAAGCGTGGGCTCGCCGCCCTGAAAGGTAAAGGATACGGGCGCGCCGTCTGCAAAGGTCAGCGCTTTTTGTATCAGCGCCCTTGCGGTCTCGCGCGCCATGATTCCGAATTCGCTCTGCGCTCTGTTTTCTGCAACGTCTCTGTAAAAGCAGTATTCGCACCGCAGATTGCACAGGGCAGACGCGGGCTTTATCATGATAGACAGCGCCGGCATAGTATTTCTCCTGAAAATTATTTTTTCGGCTTGACTGCGGCGGAAAATTCGCCCGGCGTCAGGCCGTATTCCTTTTTAAATACGGCAGTGAAGTGGGAGCGTGAGCAAAAGCAAAGCGCTTTGCAGACCTGCGCGATCTCTGCACCCTCCCAAAGCAGTGTGCGTGCCGCTTCAAGCCGTTTTTTCATGATGTATTCGCTGAGCGCCGTACCGGTCTCTTTCTTAAATAAATGCGAAATGTAATCGGCGGAAAGCCCAAGCTCGTTTGCAACGCCGGCAACGCTCAGCTTGCTGCAAAGATTTCTGTTGATATAATCCGCGCATTTCCTTACGTGCGGGGAATACTTTAAGCTTTTCTTTGCCTTAGCAACGCTATCCGTCAGCTCGTATATGCTTTTCAGCAGGCTGCCCATAACGGCGGCGTCGCTGTCCAGCTGATCTATCGTGGTGATGAATCTGTCCGAAAACGAATAGGCTTCTTCTTCGTCCAGTCCGCCCTGAATGGCATATCTTGTGGCAAGCGTGATGCAGCTCACCGCCATGTATTTTCTTTGCATCAGGCTGTTTTCGCTCATTTTACCCACGAAGATGCCGCCGTCTGCATGGCGTTTTATCTCATCTATCAGCCGTGTCATGTCGCCCTGCTCAATGCAGGAAAAAAGGCGTATCTCGTCGCGGTACGGCGTGTGGTAAGCGGCGCTTTTTGCGCCTGCCGTTTCGGCGATCGAGTCGGATACGAAATTGATGCTCAAAAGCTCGTCGTATTTCATTAAGTATCACCTCAAGCCGGGGGAAATCAAAAACCATATGATTTTAAGCGGCGGATCTTTCGTTGTGTTTACTTAATATTAACGCGCGGCTTTGCAAAAAGTCAAATATCCGCTCTTTTTCATTCCGGATTTTTGAAAAGAAAGCGGATTTTTTATATCAGCCGAGGAAATGGATCAACAGCGCAATGATCACGGCAAGCGCTGCAAGCACTGCGATGATTTTAACGCCCCGGCTCACCGCGTCAAACATATTTGTAGGCATGATCTGCAAGACTGCAAAATGCAGCTTTTCCTTCACCTTTTTGCCCACGATATCGCGGTATCTCAGATCATATGTATCATAGGTGCCGTCTTTTTTCAGGTTTATCATCCGCACGCCGCGATCCAGCCCCGGCCCGTAAACATGGAATCCGGCGCCCTGCGTGTAGCCCAGGTCTATGCCCCGCACCTTGCCGTTAAAGGAATTGTTGTGGTCATGGCCGAAATAGATGCCTTTTACATCGCCTTTTTCCGCCATAGCCTCAAATTCGCCGCTGTTTTCCATCGGGTCGGCTGGGGATTCCTTCATAAATCCGTCTTTGTTAACCATATCTCTGTTCAGTATATACCACTTGCCCGCATGGTTTCTGAAGCCCTGCTGCGCGCCTTTCACGTTCTTTTTGACTTCAAGCAGCAGCTCCATTACCTCCGGCACGGGTATGTGCTGAATAACAATAGAGGGCAGAACGTGCCCCGTTTTTTTCTCATATTCATCGCGCACACGCTTGTACCATTCTATTTGGTTTTTGTGCACGTTGTCATAGCCTACCTTAAGGCTGGAGTGGCTGTCTATCAGATAGAGCAGGAATTTCGGTTCATCGCCGTCGGCTATTTCTATCACCTGGTTGGCGCAGCCGTCTATCCCGGGCGTGTCCTCTCCGATAAAGCCGTCTATCTTCTTATATATCTCAAACTGCTCTTTATTAGAGAGCCCCACCTGCCGGTCGTGATTGCCGAAGCAGACGGCAAACGGTATCTTTCTTGATACAGCGGGATAGGTCAGCTCGCGCAGCACGCGCTCCGCTTTTTGCGCATTTCCTTTAAAGCTTGCCTTTCCCCATATCTGGTCGCCGGAATAAACGATAAGATCCGGCTTTTCGCGCTCTATGGCGGTGTTTATCAGGTTGAGCGTGTCGGGGCTGACTCTTGCGCCCTCCTGTGTGTCCGCAATCTGCATGATCTTAAATTCGTTGCCCTTAAAACTAAGCTTCATGATAACCTCCCGGTGGATTTCAATACATGGTGATCTTTATTCATTTATAAATTTTTTCCACGGCTTAACGCTGAGCAGCGTTACCGCTGCTGCGGCAACCGCAAGTACCAGCCACATGATAAACAGAGCGCTCCAGCCGCCGCCGGTTTCAAGTATGTTTCCTGCGCCTATGTTAAGAAGTCCGCAGCCTATATAGGCAACGGCGTTGAGCAGTCCGCCTACCGTGCCCGTTCTGCCGAATTTTGAAAAGTGCATCGGAACCATTGTGATGAGCATAACGTTTATGGCAAACATGGAATTCGTTATGCCTGCCATACATATAAGCGCTATCACGGCATTTCTTGTGCCAACCGTCATCAGCAGCACAAGAAATACAGCCGCAATTCCGAAACAAGATGCTGATGTGGCAAGTTCGTTCTTTAGCCTTTTGTTCAGCAGCTTTGCAAGATACGCGCCCGTAACGTTGATAACAGGCAATATCATGGTAAGCAGCAAAGAAAGGCTTGTTCCCATGCCGTATTCGCTTTTAAGCAGGGTGGGTATCCACTGCGTAACGCTGTCTTTCAGCGTGCCCTGAATGGCAATAGGTATCATAAGAGCCAAAGTGCCGCTTGTAACGATGAATTTCAGCAGCCGCTTCAAAGAAACTTTATCCGGCGCTTCTGTTTTGTCTTCAGTCTCGTCCGTAGCGGTCTTGGGTATTTTCTTCAGTTCGGTCGTGCCGCAGATAAAGTAGATTGCCGCAGCTATAACAATAATTCCGCTTGCAAGAAAAACATATCTCCATGGAGCTATGAGCAGCATGACAAGGCTTACACCGTAGCTTGCAAGTGTGCCGAGCGGAACAGTGGTGGAGATATCAACGCCGAATTTGAGCTTTTCACCTTCGCTGTAATAATCGCCCGCCATTCTCAGAATCGGCGCCCATACAAAGGACTGCGCTGCGCCGTTGAGAGCCCAAAGAACGAATAAAGCCGTGTACGCGCCGCTGAAAATATAGATCAGAATATTGCTCAGCCCTGAGCAGAGTACGCCGGCGAATATCAGCCATCTTGCGGATACTCTGTCCCCAAGTACGCCGCTGAAAAGCTGCCCGGCACCGTAAAAAATAAAAAATGCAGAGGATACTGCCGCCGTTTGGCTCTGTGTGAAATCGCCGCTGTTCAACAGATCCGGCATAACGGCGGAAAAATTAAGCCTGCATATGTATGTTGAAAAATATGCTATCCAGCAAAGCACAAAAAGCCTGTTGCCAAATGCACTTTTATAACCGAATTTGATCCTTTTCATAAATCCTCCGTAAAATATTGCTTTGAGAGGCCGATTCCATTATAATACAAATTGAATATAAATAAAAGTAAATTATTAAATGAGAGGGAAATAATTATGCTTTTTAAAACCGGATCTAAAAAATACCTTGAACTGCTTGATGAAAGCGGTATCTTTGAAAACAGCACCTCAACGGCATACCCGCAAACAAAAGTGTACGAGATTGTCAAACGCCATCTGGATTCTGGCGGAGATAAGCAGAAAAAGGTGCTTATCTACGGCTTGGACGGCGCCCGTGCGGATTCCATGTTTTATCTTGTTCAGGGCAAAAAAGAGCATATTACGGGCTATAATTTTAAAAGTCCCTACAGCGCGGTAACGCGCCTGAAAGAAGACGGCGGGCTGTACCTGAGCTACGCCGGCGGGGATAAGAGCAGGCGCGAAACGCTTCAGGAAACAAGCACCGCGCAGGGCTGGGCGTCCATACTTACCGGCAAATGGGGAATGGAAAACGGTGTTGTAAAGCATGTTACAAAGAAGGATTCCGTACCCACCGTCCTCAAGCAGTGCGCCGAAAACGGCGGCGCTGCGCTTTTTGCCTCCAGCTGGGAGGATCATTTTACCAAAACCTATAAAAACGAGATCAAAGCTGCAAAGGAAAATTCTCTGCCGCTTGAATTTACGCAGGTGAAAGACGAGCTTGAGCTTCAGGCAGTTTCCCTCAGCGCAATAGACCGCGGTTTTTCCGTTGTGTTCGCCATCAATGAATTTCCGGACCACAACGGTCATTCCTTCGGCTTCGGCGGGCAGGATTACCGCTATGTAGCCGGAATCACGAATGCGGACAGATTTGCCTATGAACTGATAGAGCATGTTGAATCCCGCCCCGCATTTGAAAATGAGGACTGGCTTTATGTGATCACTTCCGACCACGGCGGGCACGGCCGCATGCACGGCACCCAGCTTGAGGCGGACAGAATGACTTTCATTGCAGTAAATAAAAGGATAATCTGATCCGCGCAGCGTCCTTGACGCAATCAAAATTCCGGGCACGCGAACTGAGTTTGATATCGCATATATAATCTGCATTAAATTTTTTTCATTTTGCACTTGTTTTATAAAGCAAAATGTTGTATTATATATAGCGCACGGGCGCGTAGCTCAGTTGGGAGAGTGCTGCATTCGCATTGCAGAGGTCGAGGGTTCGACTCCCTTCGCGTCCACCAAAATAAACTGCCCCACTTTGGTGGGGCAGTTTATTTTATATATCGAAGGGAGTCGAACCCGTGAGGGTCTGCGCGTGAAAGGACTGCCTCTCTATGTGAGGCAGCCCTTGGTTTGTAAATCCGTATATAGAAGTGTGAACTGTTTTGGCATTACTGCTGCGGCGGTATATACTGCGCCGCGTATGGCGGCTGTACCGTTCCGCCGGCCTGCGCAATCATCATTTCAATCTGCGCTACCCTTTGCTTAAGCGGGCCCTTGACCGCCCAGCCCATGAAGCTGTCAAGATCTATCTCTCCGCAATATACTCCCGGCAACAGCGCGTATTTCATCCATGCCTGCAAAACGATCTTGCCCGGCACGGCAAAAATTTTGATATACGTGGGGCCGCACAGGATACCGTTGCCTTTTTTGAATACCTGCTCCTGCCCGGCAAGTGTGAATTTGTAACCCTCTATCGAAAGATATTTTCCGATATTGTCAAACAGCGGGGCGGGGTCTGCGTAGAACGCGAATTCTTTAGAATATCTTCCCATTTTGTATCTCCTTGCATTATATTCTGATTCTATTATACATTAAACTGTATTGTAGTTGCAAGATTTTCTCATAGAAAATCTGCTTTGTGCCAAACGAACGGTCTGTATTGCCTTTGAATACTGAAAAAAACGGCTTTTGAGTAATGATGAGGTTCCGTAACGAATGTTTTGAAAACAAGCGATAAAGACGATCGGTACGGTATATTGCAGAAAATCTAAAATTTAAAGTTGGAGGAAACTGCAATGAAATCATTATTTGAAGAAACAGGCGGGACTTATACACTGCAAGGCGACTATTACTTTCCAAACCTCACTCTGCCAGCCGAAGAAAATAGGCCCATAGGGATATGGGGACAGCGGCACGCAAGGTATCTTAAACAGCACTATAAAGTTAGGTATTACAACCTACTGACAAGCGGTAAGCTGAACGGTTATCTTGCGGATATCGACAAGCAGGCGGAAGCAATGTTTTCCCGACTGCTAGAACAGATGGCAGAGCATGAGGGCATAACCGAAGAACTGAAAGTCGAACATCCGATGGAAGGGATAGGCAGGATGAACGCACTGCGTGAATCGGCAGTGGAAATCGTAAACGCAGAAGTAATTTTCGCATAAACCGAAGCCGATAGGAAAGCGGTGTCATCAAACCTGTAACGCTTTGAAACACAAAAACGAAGGGTAAGGTACAAACACCTTGCCCCTCAAAGTTTATGCCTTAAAAGCAGCTTGAAATCAAGCTTTTTCAGCCTCTATTTTTCGATTTCCAACAGAACAAATATGCTTTCGCATACGAAAGCATATCTCGATGGATTTTCACAAAACAACACAGAAACGAAGGAAGATGACAAAACCCTTGATATAATGATGGAAAATGCGATCTAAACATATTTTACGAGAAATCGGAAAATTCATTGAGATTTAGAAAACTTTGTGTTATACTAACCTTATTATAATAATGAGGTGAACCGTATGGCAGTACAGTATAACAAGCTGTGGAAGCGGCTGATCGATATGAAAATGAAAAAATCTTCCTTAACGGAAATGGCAGGCGTTTCGGCTTCCACCATCGCAAAGCTCAGCCATGACGAATATGTGAGCCTTGAGATTTTAGAGCGGATCTGCAGGGCGCTTCACTGCGAAATCGGCGATGTAGTGGAGCTCAGTAAGGAGGCAGAATCATGAAGCGGCAGAAACTTACATCCTCAGAGCTGCTTTGCGCAATCTGTTTTGCATTATGCTTTTTTGCCTTTATGCTGACGGAGGCGTTTATCAACGAACGCTGTGCCGTGATTCTCGGAAGCGGTGCCGTAAATCCCGTATATACCTTTGGGCTTGTCTGTACCGGATTGGGTTTTCTGTCGTTTTCTCTTCTGCGCCGCCTATGCAAAAAAGAAAAATCAAGGAAAACGGCGCAGATTATCATTGGCGTTCTGTGTCTTGGGGCGGCTATGGTTTTGCTTTTTGCAGAGCAGCCGGCACTCTTCCTGACAAGCTCTTCCGCAGCCCTGCTGCTGACCGGCCATATCAGCGGATGTGTGTATTACAATACGGCCATGTATTTTGCCGGGAGCCGGTATACGGGACGATCGATCGGCACGGGTATGGGAGTGGCGATCCTGTTACAGTTTGTGGTACAGAATTTAATACCGCAGTCTGTCATCTTTATCATTAGCATTCTTTTGAGTGTTGCGTTTGTCATGTATTTTATTATGAAAGCACCAAAAGACTGGATCTTGGAAAATCCTTTGCCCTATTCGGCGGATACCAAAAAAGAGTTCAAAAAAGCGCTGCTTCTGATCGTCGCGGTAGTGCTTATGAGCCTTGTAGCCGGAATGATCGACAGCGTGCTGACAGCCTTCAATGCCGAAAAATCTTATGATATTTACGGCGGCGTTCGTCTTTTCTATGCACTGGGGCTGATTCTGGCGGGGTTTCTTGCAGACATCAAGGAACGGAAATATCTTCCCCTTTCCACCGTATGTACGATCCTGCTCTCCTCTGTCTGTATGTTCTTTCTCTCGGATGAAGTCAGCTATTTTGCCGGTACTGCGCTGATGTATCTGTACAGCGGCTTTTATGTGATCTTTTTCACGGTGATGTTTCTGGATTTTGCACCCAAAAGCAGCAGGCCGGAGCTGTGGGCGGGTATGGGGCGCATTGTACGCAGCTTTACGGTAGCGGCAACCGTGCTGCCGGCGTTCAACATCTATGGCGCAGTTGGCAATACGGTGTTGGCTGTAGTGAGTTGCCTGCTGTCTATCCTGATCCTGCTGGTATTGCTGCCGTATCTGAGTAATGCCGCCGTTTCTCCCAAACCGACAGAGGAGCTGCCTTCCGAAAGCCGTGAACTCTCCCCTCAGGAGCGGTTAAAACTGTTTGCACAGTACTGTTCCTTGACTCCCCGGGAGACGGAAGTATTGGAAAAGTTATTGACGACCGAGGACGGCGTACAGGAAATTGCCGACAGCCTGTATATCTCCCGGCGGATGGTGCAGCGGTACATCTCTTCTATTTATGAAAAGACCGAAACCAAAACACGCCTCGGCCTGTTCCAAAGCTATATGAATTTTACAGCAGAATAAAGGATGATTTGATAAAACACCGTTTTCCCCAGGGGAAGCGGTGTTTTTTTTCGTATTTTTGCAAGATGTCACACATGTGAACCCCTGTTTTGCAAAAATGGCGCGTATGTGAACTGCAAAAAGATTCAATTTGTATGTATCATATAAGAGTGATGGTGTGTGTTAGCATGCGATTATCAGTGCGAGCCGGAGATGAAGAAATGTTTTCGGCAAGTGAAAACATTTAAGCCGAGGGCATGAGGGCACAAAAATGGAAAAGAGGAGGCGATAGGATGATATCGGTTCAGCGCATTCTGCCGTATACAAAGCAGCTGGTGCTGTACGCGCTGTATGATGTTCTGGATTCGGAAGAAAGCGAATACGACAAAACGGAAAACGGCTGCATTGCCGCCAAAGTGACCGTTTACGGAAATCAGAGCGGATTTGAACTTTCCGTATCGGAGGAGCTGCCTGCGACCGTCCTGATGGTGCAGATAAGTGCGCCCTGCCAGGGTCTTTCCGTGCAGGGGCAGCGGCGTGCGGCGGATTATCTGGCTGACCGTGTGGAACAGCTGCTGGAAAATGAGCTGAAACTATCGGTTTTATTAAGAACGAAAGGAGAGAATATAACATGAACACAAAGAAGAGAAACATAGGCGCAAGACTGGAGGCAATGCTGCTGAGCCTCTGCCTGATGATGGGGCTGCTGCCGACGACAGCGTTTGCACAGGATACCGGCACCACCATCTTTGGGTACGAGGGCAGCGGCAACACATGGAGCATGGCGAGCGTCAGCGCCGAGGATCAGTCCGATTACACCGCTCTGACAAGCTACGATTCATTTGACTGGTTCTACGGATTAGAGATGATCGGCGACACCATCTACGGCGTGTACAGCAGCTATTACAACAGTAGTTACGATTCCGAACTGGTGATCCTGAACCCCGACCTCACCATCCAAGAAACAGTGGGCGGATGGTTGAACAGCAGCCTGGATATCGAGCAGATCATAGACACCACGGTGCAAAACGATACCCTGTGGGGAACCTACAACACAGCCGAGTACGAGTATAGTTTGCAGGGCGGTGAACTCGTTTCTACTTTCAAGAGCGGCACGTCATACCTGATTCCAATAGACCTGACCACCGGCATGGCGGACAAGACCCAGATACATCAGGTCACCGGCCTACCCGAGCGTGAGATCATCTACGCCATCGCCTGCAACGCAAGCGGCCGGATGTACGCCATCGTGGCCGACGGCGGAGAGAACGGCGGCGCCGCAACTCTGTACACCATCGATACATCGAGCTTTGAGGCCACCAAGGTAGGAAGCACGGGCGTGACCACCAACTACGTCTCCAGCAGCACCTTCGCGCCGGACGGCACCCTCTACTGGGTAGAGAACAATGCCGGAAAGCTCTATACCGTAAATACCGCCACCGGAAAAGCGACAGCCGTACCCGGCGGTACCATCGGCGGCACTGGGCTATCACTCAATGCCATGATGATTCCAAGCGACACTGCCACGACAGCCTATGTCAATTTCGTTGTCAACGGCGAAGGTACTGTCACTATGGATGGCGAAGCGGTCAGCGGGTGGCAGAAGGTTACGCCAGGGGATGACCTTTCGCTGACATTCACGCCCGGCGGCGACAGCAATGTGAAAGAGGTCGTCGTGGACGGTGAGAAGATGGAATTTATCGACAGCTATACCCTGGAAAACGTGAGCGCATGGAGTGCGGACACCCACACGGTGGAAGTGACCTTCGGATCGAGGGACATCGAAATCACCGCTAATCCTTGGGAAACGGAGTATATGGGCGAGCATTCCTTGCAGTATCATCCGTCCTTTGAAGCTACTCTCTATTTCACGGTATCAAACGGTCCTTCAAGGAACACGGCAGGCGTATCAAACTACCAGATTTCCATCGAGAAGGACGGAAAAACCATAGATAAAAGCGACCTTGTCCCAGGTACCTATGATATCCACGTCACCAGAGCAGAGGACAAGTACTGGAACGAGCTGGATACCGTTCTGAAAGATGACTTGATTATCACAAAGCAGACCGACCTCGTTCAGTGGAGTGATCTGGAGCTGACGGCAAATCCGGGCGACACTCTGGCGGATATTGAAAAGCCTGCCTATCTTGTGAGCTCGCTAGACGGCAAGCAGATCCCGGGAACCTTCTACTGGATCGATGAGGAAAACACCTCCGTAGGGGAGCTGGGCGACAGAACGGGATTTAAGTTCCGCTTCGTGCCGGATCTACCCCTGTCGGCGGAACTCGCTGCCCGCTACGATTTTTCCGCTATGCCCGAGGATGGATTTCAGGGTGATGAATGGAATCCATATACCGCCTATGTGACGGTGAAAGAGGCGAGCGATATCCCCAGCAGCACGGATCCCATCGACCTGCCGGTGCGGGTGCTGGAGGAAGGCGACATGGACTATTCCCCGGCTCCGGAGCTTTCCGCAACCTTTACCCCGGACACAGAGGTGACCGTGGGCGAATTTAACCAGTGGCAGGGACTTGCCATCGACTATTATAATCCCATGGCGG
>OIXS01000649.1_pt1 | contig 20733 bp, 20 predicted proteins | sample 1587841 | NCBI WGS metagenome assembly OIXS01 (sample SAMN03283254) | human gut metagenome | biome: human-associated habitat; material: feces | host: Homo sapiens | place: USA | collected 2013
ATTACTTCAGGAACTATTACAGCAAATTTTTCAAAGTCAGCGCCAACGATACCTACTTATGAGCTATATATTGAAGCAACACCCATAGGAAATAGAGTAAAACTTAAATTGTACATCAACTATGGAGGAGCATTAGTAACCACCTGGCCATTCAAGGAAGATAATTTATCATTTAAAATAAACTTGCGTGACAGGTCTGATGCTTCAAAGCGATTTGAATTATCTGCCGGTTCGATAAATTATTCTAAATACAGCTGTAGCGGCTCGACTACTTATTCCTTTGAATGTGCTTCTGGATATAATTTTAAATCACCATATGTTGAGTCTGTAGTATTTAATTCACAACCTGATGGAGCTATTGTAAAGTTTATACAAAGATGATGGATATAAAAAACAAAAGGCAAGATTTTCTTGCCTTTTGTCATTTTATGAGTGGGCTTTAGAAATTAAGAATTACTTTATATTTAGTGCCTCTATATGTAATAGTATTATCGCTTGCTATTGTGTATAATGTGCCATCTATATAAAATGGTTGCTGTGACATATATTTTTTTGATATACTTCTTCTTACCTGATTACCCGTTTGTGTATCAACCTGATAAGCTATATATTCTTTTCTTGATAGTGATGAAACAGTTGTTTGCCAGCCTTCAGTCTGAGTTGATTGTCCAGGATAAGTATATGAAGCTGTTCCTTCCAAAACAACTGTTGCATTAATAGTTCCAGTAATTTCAGGAGATGAAGAAACCAGCACTTGATAACTTTGATATGTATAATGAATGGACATATAGGTCTCTTGTCTTTGACTGCCTGAAAGACTAACTTGAATATAAGGCATATTCTGCTTAAAATTAGCTGTAATAGTTCCTGAAGCACTATTTAATGTCGCAGTAGTACTTTTACTATTAGCATTTTCAATAGTTACACTACCATTATTAACGGTCCAACCTGCAAATTCATAACCACTATTGGGTGTTGCTTTTATTGAGAATGGTATCTCTCTTTGGATTGCTACTTGACCACTTGGAGATACTGTTCCACCAGTTCCGGCATTTATGGTAAGCGTACCGGTTTTTTCTTTGAATCCAACATGAAATAAATGGTCTTGACCACCGATTTGTACTTTAAAAGAAGATGCTCCACCATTGGCATTGTCGTATTTCTTAGGTTCGGAATCAGGACCACCGTAAAAATAATTGATTTCATATCCTGGGTCTGGCGTGGCAGAGACAATGGCTTCTGCTTCTCCGTCGTAAAGTCCTGCTCCGCTCGCAGTTCCTCCCACAAACTGGATTGTTCCGGAAGACCTGGAAGGCTGTGCATCCGTTTCTTCTCCTTCAATGATGATTCTGTAATCGCCACTGGTTCCGGGCTTGTCCGAAACAACTTTCGGCTCATTCTCGTTTTGGCAGGCAGCAAATAATGCAGCCATACCGCATGCTAAAAATAAATACTTCATTTTCATAATTATAATTATTAAAAGTGTTACTTTTTTCTTTAAAAACTGGAGGATACTCACGCAGGCTCTGGGGGTAAAAAAATTACAAATTCGAAAATTTACTTATAAATTGAGATTTATTTTATACATACTGCAAAGCTAAGTATGCACCAGTGCAACAATGTTGCACTCTTACTTTTTTCTTTCGCTATGTTGATAATTTTACTTCAAATGTTGCATACAATGTAAACTCGTTGTTGAAGAAATATGTATTACGCTGTTTGTCATAACTTATATCCGCACCGAGCGATTTAAGTTCAGATATATAGTTCGCAATGGTTCGCCGTGACAATCGCATTTTTTTTGCTATATCGCTAAGAGAACCTGTATGTTCCTGCTTAATGAGAGTATACAGCCGTTTAATTCTTTCCAGATAATCGACAATATTATTACTTACCATTTCGAATACATTTTAAAAAGGTTTTATAATACGCTTCGTTGTTCAATAATTTTTTCATGACTCCCGCTTTTCCATTTTTTTTGTATTCATCATGAAGAAGTGGAAAGGTCGTATCTTCTATGATTGCTTTCTTTAGTTTCTCCAGTATGGGAGACTTCAGGTCTATTCCTGCTCCGTTCATCGAACAGTCGATACTGTAGAAATAAATCTGCTTAAGATTATACTTCATCAGGAACTCGTAATCCTGAGGTGCAGCATCCATCCCTTCCTTAACCATTGTTCGCAATATTATCTGTTCAACTTCATCTCTCATGTCCATCATACCATATTGGGTTTATTGCTCTTTTATTTTTACGTATCTCAAAGTGGAGGTGATTACCTGTGCTTTGTCCTGTACTCCCGACAAATCCTATAGCTTGTCCTTGCTTGATTTCTCTGCCTGCAGTAGTATAATAGGCCGATAAATGCCCGTAGATACTGACAAATCCGAACTGGTGCTGTATTATGATACAGCGTCCATATCCTCCTTTTCTTCCGGCATATATGACGTTCCCTGATCCGGCGGCATATACCGGAGTGGCCAGCTCGACTGCAATATCCACCCCCGAGTGAAATTTTTTCGTTCCTGTCAGTGGGTGATTACGGTATCCGTAATGACTGCTTATCCGGTATTTACCTTTAACTGGCCATTGTAAGGGTAGGGATTCGTACATACCTTCTTTGTGGAGAATGTCTATTATTTTCCCTATCGGCTGTAAAGTGTGGCATCCTTCAAGCAGTTCTATCAGACTGTTTCTTACATTCGGGTTTGTAGATATTGAGAAATGCAGCATGCAGGCTATCATGTATGCTATCATCGGTAGACCCTCCTGAGTATCTTGTCTGCTTCGTCTTCAGTTTTTTGCTCTTGAGTATTGCGGAAAACTTCTTCAGATTCCAGGATGGATTTATTTTTCAGTTTGTAGAAGAAATGCCGGCCCCCATTCTTCTCCTGAATCTCAATTACAAGCCGTTTCTTATCCGGGATGGTAAACTTATTGACGGCCACGACAAACGTTCGTTTTTCATGGGCTGGAATATCTTCCGGATAATCGAATGTGAACAGAACGTTTTGTTCCAGCTGCTGGATAGCTGTTTTCTTGCTTTTCTTCGCATCCTGAATGTACAGACGCATAAAGTCTATCGTATAATTAATCTGGGTGCGGTTACGAAGAGAAATTCTGAATAGGAGAATATCATTGTGAATAAAGATATTGTTTATCTCAAATTCAACCCCGGATATTTTATCGGTTAATCCAAGATCCATCGGTAAACGCTTATTTATCGCATCATGGATTTTTTCTTTCTGGTCGGTAGTCAATTCTCCTTCGTCAAGTATTGCTACTTTCTGCTGTTCGTCTTTATCAATGACGAAAGTGAAGACTTCAGGATTGGGAGAATATTTAAGATTAAATGTGTAGAACTTTCCGGAATCCGTTACTACAGAAATATTTGATTCTTTTTGATATTCACACACAGCTTTGACCGCAAGAATGTTATCTACACCTTCAGCTTTTTCTACTGCGATGTCCTGAGAACCGTGGTCTTCATATGTAATTTTACCGGGGAAAATTAGATACATTTGTTTATCTTTACCAACTGGAAGTACATGCGGAGTAGGGGAGGTGTCCCCTACCTGAATGTAACTTACTTTTGGGGTGTCACTATAGTGGATGGAATATGAATAGAACTTAGTATCTGCCGTAACGATAGAAAGATTCGTTTCGCCCGGAAAGTTTCTTTCTGCTGCAATGATACGGATAATGTTGGGCTGTGCACTCACTTTTTCAGCAAGTATATGGTCATTCCCCGCGTTACAGTATTTCACTTCAGTGGGGAATATTATGTGCAGCGTCTTTTCATATCCAATCTCCAGAGGAGTAGCAGAAAGTTCCTCAATCATTTGCGCGTGTGCCAAGAAAGGGATTTGCATTATTATGAATAACAAGTATTTTATCATGGTTTTTTGTCCTCCATTAATAGGATTTGGTAATTGGTTTTTATTGTTACTTTGATTTTCCGGATATTCTTGCTTGTAGCGGATTTTGTCGCGCTGATAACACTGTTTGCCGCACCTGCCACAAGCTGGGTACCGATGTCCAGTCCTCCTGATATATTGGTATTGGCTCCTGAAACGGCTGATGCACCAGCATCTTTGGCCACGTCTGATTTCGGGTTCCCGGGAACATATATTCCTTCAATGGCATCCCGGGAATACACGTTCTTCTTGAAGGGAAGGATATTATTGTTGATATTAATCGAACTTATCTTAATAATAACCCTTTCACCGTCAATCGCTGTGACCTCTCCGTACACTGGCGTACCTTTTCGTATTCGCTGGCCGTCGTCAGTCAGGCAATTTTCAGCAAGCTGCATTTTAAGAGTCGAACCAACCATGACTGTCTGTGTGGAATGGACGAATGCTTTTATCGCGTTTTTCTCATCTTCTTTAATCAGTCGAATACTATTAAAAGTACGACGTACAGGAGGTGTAGGCTTGGTTATCGCTATGCTTGTAGTATCCTTTTCTATATTTACTTTTTTCTTTTTTTGCGGCACAGCTTGTACGGCTGTCTCTGTACGCTGCTGAACAGGCTCCTGAAATGCACCCTCGTTTTGTTTAATGAGTTCCTGGATTCTCTGTAAGTCCTCTTCATTGGACGTGTCAGGCTTGGTTTCTTCATATTGATTACGTCTGGAATTTTTTTTGACCTCGTTAATCATTTCATCAACCGTATATCCGGATTTTATTTCGCTGCGAAGTTTGACTTCATCACCTTTGTCTTTCTCATCTTTGGGAAGTGTGAGATAAATCAGATATAGTAGTCCTACTACTACTACTCCTATAATTCCAATTACTATGAATTTCGTTCTCATTCTTACTCAGGCATTATGCGATAAAACAGATATAATACTAAGGCTAACATTTCTGCGACAATTATCCCGAGAGAGATAGCCATAAAATTGGGGTATTTAGTTCTCATATGGCAGATAGGTTTGCTGATAATTTTTAAAAAAGAAGCCGGTCACATTCTCTGGATATTGCGGTGACGTCCTTATGGCAGTTCCGTCACTGACTATTCGGATTTTCTTAGTTCCCGTATTAGATATAATTGATAGGACGGAAGAGAACTGTACATTATATTCATTTCCCTGTACGCTGACATTAATTATCTTCTCGAAGTCACATCTATATACAACCCCGAGCTCAAGTGCATCTCCGTAAGCACGGTCTGCCTGATACTTTGCGAAAATGGTATTTGCTTCACTTTTGTTCACAAGGAACAAGCCGCGAGCCTGGTTCTCTTCAATTGTCAGGCGGTCAAAGCTGTTAAGGTAGTAGGCAGTATAATAGCAGTGACTTTTTAAGAGACTCTCAAACAGCTTGTCTGTTTGCATAGCCTTAAAATGGACAAATTCACCACCTTCATTCACCACTATAATCTTATTCATCGCATTGTTAACAACCCGGTAGCTGAAGAATAGTACCATAGCGATAGCCACCGAACAGAAAATGAAAACAAGCTTCGTTCTGAGTGTATAATTTTTACGAGCTTCAGCATATTTGCTGAAATCCTTCAATATATCTTTAATGTGCATCATAACCATTTATTTACCATTGCTTTTACAGTTGCTAATAGGGATAGTTTAAGTATGAAAGAGAAGACTACTAACACGAATGGTGGCCAGTCGTCATTACTGATAAGATTAGCTGTATATTCGTCTGCAAATACGCTTGCAATAATGAACCCGGGATATAACATGAAAATCCCGAACATACCTTTCATCCATGTAAAGAATGAGCTGCGTGTATCGTTATTTAGGAGACATACGATTGCTATAGGCCCGACAAGTTCCATGAGAAGGAGCATTAAGTATCTGGTAGCCATAAATACGTGCATTATGTAATCATATGCACATGCAAAGAACGACCCGATACCGACCATTAGAACTCCTGAAAGTAGTTTATCAATGCCTGTCGTTACCATATCGACCAAATCCGTATTCATGAAATCATCTTTCATCCTATCAACCAAATGAAAGATATGATCATTATGGTCATAGGCTCCTTTGGGCACCAAACCTGAAACCAATTGCTCTGCGGTGTATGCAAGTAGTTGCTCGAATAGGGTGATAAAGACTGGTAGCATAGCAACTACCACTACGATAACCATATACTCCTTTCCCAGCTCGAAAAAGTGCTTGGCATTGAACCCTTTCCCATCTGAAAGCATATCTTTTACGATACCTGCGAGTTTGAAGGCAAGTGTTGTTATTATAATGCCTGCTATTATTGCAAAAAAAGCGTCATATACAATGCTGGATTTTACATAGGTGTATGCTTGAAAAAGATCTTCAAATACACTATCAACTTTTATTTCAGAATTCATTTGAATAATCTTTGAATTTGTTCATATTGGTTAAGGATAGACGCAAATTTGTACAGCTTCTGTTCTTCCTCTTTCATCTCCTTATCAATTTCGTTGAGGGCGTTCAAGCGTTCAGCATCATTCATTTTTACGTCGGTGGATAGAATCATTTGGGAAAGGCTTATCATTCTGCTGTTATTTGATAATATTTGAGCAATTGTTGTTGTTAATGTTTCGGCTGATTTTGGCCCAAGTTCATGCTTCCCAACTATTTCAACACACATAGTAGAGAGGCGAATCTGCCGTTCCATTATGTTTTTAACGGTGACAGAATTACCAATCGTAGTATTAACCTTACGCATCATATCCAGTCCTTCATCAAGTTTACTTTTCTGGTCGGTGAGTATATCTACCTGTTTCTGCAGTTCTACATAATTCTTTACATTCTGGGCAAGGTTGGGAGCATCTGCTACGGCCCATTGGGCATGTAGCTGTAGAGATAGAGACAATACTAATAAGGCAATTAATAATTTCTTCATGACTTTTATTTTTTATGTTCGTTAATATATTCTGTAATGGCATCCTGCATGGACATTCTCTTTGTCTTCTCTTCAAGGTCAGACCAGATTTCTCCCTCAGTCTGGAAGGCTAAGAATTTTTCTTTAGAAAATTCCAAGCGTGTTACTGTAGCGTAATTCTCACCCATTCTCATGAAGCATTCCGAATAAGGGCGAGGACCGGAAAAGTTGTTCCGCATGGACTTCATTAATGCTATCTGGTAATCTCTTGTAATCTTGAACTTGTCTATTATACTTTGATAGATTACTTCCTTTGTCGGCAATACAAAAAGCATATCTGTATTACTGATGATGTTTTTGGTATTCTCGTCGTCGGGAAGCTGTTCAGGAGTCTGTACGATGGTATACACAGCACCATTTTCTTTACGAATCTTCTGATAACAGAATGCCACAGAACTATGAATGCCTGTTCCGGTGGCCGTATCAGTCATTTGTGCCGTTTCCGCGTATTCGTCAAAAATCAAAATTCCTCTTTTTCTTCTGTCAGATAGAAGTTTCTTCTGAATAATGGAGAAAATCATACTCATTACGAGGTTACTCAGGAATCTGTCCTGCTTGATTTGCGTAAGTTCAAATACGATGAATTTCTTTGATGCAAAGTCCATTTGAGTATCCTTGCATACATTTTCATATCGCTGTCCGGGCAAGAACTCACCGCAGTTCAACTTGAATGACTCCAGGTCGAAATATTTGCTTACAACATTTTTCCGTTTGAGTATCTCCTCATAGTTTTCTGTTACATAATGGTAGAAATTTTCGAAGTTATGTCCGGAAGAAACCTGTTCGTAATAGTCCTGGATGAATCGGGTTAATGCAACCTCTTTTTCAGACTCTTCTTTGGTAAACATATGCTTCCAATATCGCTGGATAATTCCTGAAAGCATTTCCAGATCATTATTGTCAAGTTCCTTCCCACCTAAATCGAACGGGTTAATTCCGAGTGGCGTTTTACCGTCATAATCTACATGTAGAGATATATCCGGATACAATTTACAAAGCTGGCTGAAGGATTTTCCGAATTCAACGACGATGCAAGTGTAATCCTGCTCTATTAGCTGTTGGGTGAAATTCAGTGTGAAGGCTGATTTTCCTCCACCAGTTCCAGCTATAATCATTCCGTTACGAGCATTTACGCGTTTTTTGGAGGCATCCCAGATGTCCTTACGAAGTGGTATCTGATACATCCTGTCATGTACGAAGATTCCTTCATCATCATTTCTGTATTCACTGCACTGTAGGAATAGACAGAGTGCAATGGGCAAGGTTGTGAGGATGAGATACTCTTTTGGCATGCAGCTAATTTGACCTGGAACGCAAGAAAAATGGATTCTTCCAAGGTTATCATATCCGGGTATATAGTATCTGAACTGGTTAATGTTTAATGTTTCCTTTACAGATTTCTCAGCTTTGTCAAGAACGGCTTCTGATTCATCGAAAATGCAGACTGAAAAATGGGTACGCACAAGCGTTTCATTTTCTTCGATTATTTCCTCCTGGAGTTTATCGAGTTTTTCAAACTGCACTTTTATACTTTTGCTCATGGAGCTGTTTGAACCATAGATGTCGATATTGCGAGCAATCTGTGTACGTAATTTATCATTCCCTTCCAGATATATAATCTGGTTAACTATGTGGTTATAGGGAAGATACATTCCCAATTCCTCTAAAAGAGGGTGATATAGTTCCGCATTTGCCATCGGTAGAGAGCTGTCTTTCACATAACTGTTTATATTATCTGGGAACATCGTTTCATCACAGATACAGAAATATCTTCCTTTTATTTTCCCTACATGTAACTCATTGTCAACATGTATGTCAGTAATTGCATTTGTGTCAGAAAATAGGTTAGAGTATCCTGATATATAGTTTTTCAGATCGTCTCCTTTAATGGGAGAAATCCGTGTGTCTCTCAGATTCTTAATAATGCTGACACAGTTATTTATCGCTTCAAGGAAATCAGATAACTTCTCAAGATCTTCTTTATGCAAATTTTCTTTATATGCCAAAGGCGACGAAATATATGCTTTGTCCAACGAGTTGAGTCCTGTCAGAACAAAGTGAATGATGCACAAGTGCTGCATGTATAGCCGACCCTCAAAATGTTTGGCATCTGCTATATCAAGAAATGACCAATTCAGCGGTACTGCATGATAATTTTTCCTTAGATAAAGGTCCTGTTTGTGTACATAGCATCCGTCCGGGAGAAACTTGATGGCTTCTTTTAGGAGCCTGTCTCTTTGGTCTATATCCTCACGTGACAACGAATAGCATTCAGGCTCTTCTAATTGATATGAAATACAGATATTGCCACCTTTGGTGAGAATTATGCCATACTCTTCATTGACAATATCTAATATGCTATATGCTTCATCTGTTCTCATTTTTTCTGATAGTGTGGCTTAATTGGAAATTACTAATTGTATATTCTTTCTTTATTTCATCGAACTTCTTGCTTTTTGCGTTCTTCCTGAATTTCCGAATCAGGATGGGAAATAGAACGATGCTGCATATAATAGTCATAATGCATGTGCTCCAGTTTCCTGATATTATTCCTGACCGTATACCCAGAACGAATAGGATTATCGAAGCCGAACCGGCTGCTACCAGTATCCAATAATCAGTTGAAAGGAAGCCCCTGATCTTGCAGGGACTTTCCAAACCTTTTCTGATGGTGTATTTCATACTTGTAGAGAAATTCCGGAGAGTGCTGTCGTTACAGCAGAAACAACTATTGCAGCTATAAGGGCATAACCTACATACCAGGCCAGGGCAAAGAGACCATCCTTGCGAGTTCCTCTGTTGTCCTTATCTATGATATTGTCCCATTGCTGCACTAATCCTAAAACGATACCTGCCAACATGAATCCAAGGAAAATCGGCATAGTATAATTGTCAAGAATCTGGTTAACAGCACTACGGGCATCCTGCGCGAATGCACCTGTTGATGTTGCTAAGGCAAATACTAATAATGAAATTTTTTTCTTCATGTTTATTTCTCGTTTACTGTTCCTTCATAATCACCGGCTTGTTCCCAGTCTGTAATTGTCACATCTCCATTAATGACTAATTCCTTGCTATCACTGATAGTAAGGTCATAGCCGTATTCCTTACCTGCTTCATAAGTTTTAGAGGCTGCAGTATAGTCATATTCCTTTCCGTTATAAGTGATATTCATCTTCAAGACCTGAGAGGATGCCGGACAAATCAGAACACTTGATGAACTGGTCGTTATATTACCACTTCCGCCAACGGTCAGTTTATCGTTTTTTAAATTGTACGTCGCAACGTTTGGAACATTCAGCAGCTTGACTTGACATGAACTTGACCCGTCAATTGTTACATTAATCTTACTGAGTATATGCTTCATTGTAATGCTTATTGAGGGATTAGACTTACTGGCAGATATTGCTGCAGAAGCAAGATAATCAGTCTGATTATTAAGATTAATATTCAGTGCACTGCAATCAGTTGTTTCCGTATAGGGAGAAAAAGAATAAATCTGGGCATCTTCACTCAGAAGGATGGGAGAGAAGTTCCAGCCTGGTGACTGATAGGTAACGTGAACTGGGTTACTTACTCCCGGGTAAGCCGTTCCTGATGAGGTCAAGACATACATGCCGAAGTCTTCTACTACTTTTTTCTCGTTCGCAGAACGTGAATAGCATTCTACTTGCAATGCTTCATTATGTTCTGGCGAATCATTGGTACAGCTCGCAAGAGCTGCACCAATGAATGTTGTTATTATTACGTTTCTTATCATGTTAATCTTCAATATCTACGGAGTTTTTCTTTTTCTGTACAACGTTGATTGAAACCTGTTTTCCACTTCCTTCCTGAGTAAGGGTGATAACAGCGGCACGTTGTGTCGTATTTGGGTTATCTACTATAATCAGTGTACCATCGTTACCCAGTGAACCGAATGATGAAGTATTCCATGATGAGTTCCAGTTTGCTTGAACGGTTGTCGAATTGCCATCGATTACAATGGTTTTTTGGCTGACAATGGTATATTGGGCTGTCCCACCTTTCGATTCAAATAATGAGGTAACGGAAGTACCTCCATTTATGGTAAATACATAGGTTTCCTTTCTACCTGGTTGGGTTAAAGTAACAGAATTGGTTACCCCTCCACAGCTTGCAGTAATGTTGGCAGAACGCGTATAGATTGTTGTGTTTTCGCTCACCCGGACGGTCGTGCCGGTGATAACAAATGCCGGATTGTCGCTGCTCAGTGATACGGTTCCGGTAGCAGTACCTTGTAACTCACCATTTATGAATACATTTCGCTCAGCAGACGCTGTGATAGCCGAACTACCTCCTGCTGTTTTAATCTGGGTTGGATTTGCCGATATATTAACAGTCCAGTTAGAATAGTTACGATACTTCGGTTCCAAAGTACGGTCTGACAATACCTTAAATGTATATGACTGGTTAGAGCTTAGCAACTGATTGTTCTCATACCATCCGACAAATTCATAGCCAGGCTTAGGCGTAGCGGTGACAGTACATTGAGTTCCGATATTGTAGTAACCGCTACCAGTGGTTGTTCCACCAGGAAGATAATCGGTAATCTGTACGTGTTTTTGATAAGTAATACTATAATTATGAATTTTGCCGGCCGTCAGAACAATATCAGATTCAGCATGCAAGTCAATTGATGAGTTCCCGGAAAGAGTTATGTAATTTGTTGTGCTTGTCAATGATTGAACAGGAACCGTACATCGAAAGATAGCATTCCCGTTATCATTCGCTTTATAACAATACATCTTCAAGTTAGTACGTGAATCATCGGTGTTAACTTGACCTGTTAACAGATTAAATCGACTTGAATATTTGACATTCTTTAATGTTGCAGCGGTAACACCATCATTCTTATTTACATGAACCTCTACTGTTGCATAGCTATGTTTAAAGTTCAATGGAACTGAATAATCAACGATGGGCTCTGTATACGTTGCAATCATAAAGTCACTGTTTACCCAACCTGACTTAGAATCCTGGTTAGTGCATACATGAGCAATATTGGTGATGTCTCTTTGATTTGAATTGTATGGATAATATACATAGAAATCAAAGTCTGTTCCTTTCGTTACCACAATATCGTCATCAGCTGTCGCAGGCTTAAATTTCCCGTCACTGTAGACATATTTGTTGTTCGTTGCCCAATACACTCCGGTAATAGGTTCGATTGCAAAAATGCCTATGGCGTCTCCTTCTTCAAAAGAACCTTCTTGCGAAACTCTGCTTTGTGAATCAACGGTAAAAGTAATGTGTCCTTTCTCTTCCGCGCTTTGAGTACAATCAAGCTCCTTACGACAAGAGGCAGTTATGAGAAGAAGTATAAATAATATTATGTGCTGAAATTTCATATTTTGTTATTTTACTGGTACAAGTGTAATGTCACTTTCTGTAGACGTCCATGGCTCAATAGTTACCGTTTGTCCGTTTTCTCCACCAATTTCGGCGCTGTTGGATTGCATGGTAATTGAGTATATGAAACGTTTCCCAGCTGTCCAATCTATTTCAGGAATAACATACTTAAATGTAGCACCGTCTATTACAACTTCGAGTGTAACTTCATTTGCGGAGATAGTCATTGGATAAATTGCGGCAGCAAAGTCTACAGCCTGAGCACCTTGTGCTGGAACAGTAGTATTAGGTGTCCAGCTTAATTCAGTTAATGATGGTGAGAAAGTAATCTTACCGTTATCGTTGATGTTCATTGTTCCAGTAGTAGCAAATTTAGCCTGGTTACATTTCAGCTTAGCTGAAGTAAGATTACCATCATTGTGATATTCAGGAGAAACTTTCAGTCTGATAACGAATTGTGACAACGCATGTTTCATCGGGATGACGGCTTCGGTTTCTACGACTGAAACTTGATTCGTACTTTTCCCCCACATGTAATCAACGTGAGATGTTGTGCTTATTGGAACAGGTATTTTAGTACCATCAGTTACATTCATATTATATGGATAATATGACCATATATATCCTTTATCTTGTAAAAGGTAAATGTCATTGGCCAGAGACCAGCCCGATGCTGTTTTTGTAGACTTATTGTTTTGAGAAGAGAATCGAGGATATTCTTCTCCCCATCCGGTTGACTTATACAGGAACAAGCCCATTTCATCGTTATTCACGAAGTCAGTTTTAGCGACAAAACCTGCTCTTGATTCAACAGAGTTGATAGTGGTTTTAATAGTAAGTGATTCAGATGTAGAAGTTTCTGATACAATTTCTTTTTGGTCACAAGATGCTAATGCGGCTGATGCTAATACAGCCATAATAATAGTTTTTTTCATGTTTTTGAGTTTTAAAAATTTATACTTATAATTCTGTTTCGGGTGTATCTTCCCATTCATCTATGGTTACTTTGTTTAAGACTAATTCTTTGCCGACATGCAGCGTTAAATCAAGAGTGATTTCATCGCTTGTGAACGATTTAAGTTTACCAGATAAGTCAATCTCTTGTATTTCATCAAATACCTGGTTTTCTTCATTCATCTTGACACTTACCTTCAGTATATTAGCGTCAGCAGGTGATATTCCGAAGATATAGATGCTATTGGCACAATTTTGCCAGCCGGTACCAGTTTGCGTAAACGGCTCACTCACAATTGCTGAACCACTTGTCTCTCTCGAATACAAGTATCTGGAAGTGCTAACACCGCTTAATTCTCCGGTTATACTTGTAATTGGAGAAATATTCCCTTCAACTTCAAGCCGGATATTTAGCTTCTGAACGAAGCTCCACGGGACGATTTTAACTGTTTTCGGGTTCTGATATTCAAGTATCTCATTGAACATGGCCGAGCAACAGTACTTCTGCTTCTCTGCTATGTATGCACGTCCTTCGATAGTGTCAGTATTCGCCGAGAGCATACATTCATGATAGTTATCAAGATTTTCTATCTTATACTCACCGGTATAGAAGAAGAAACTGTATTCTCCTTGGGGAATACTCCAGCGCAAGGTGTCCTGACTAAAGGTCGTTCCTTCATTATAACTAACATTACCTTGAAAAGGTATTACATGACGTAAATAGGGGAGTGGTGGTTCCTCCTTGATGTTTGAAAAATCACAGTAGGCTATTAATTCACCCGGCCTTATGCAAAAATCCTCATTGAAATCACAAGAGGATATGAAGCCGGATGCTAAAATTCCTGCTGCAATAGGAATTGTTTTTCTAAAATTCATCTTTATACAAATTATAGGTTTTAATAAGGGTATTTATTTCTGGATCGAGCTTTCCGCGCCAAATTTTAGATTCATCCTGGTCACAGGACTTGATATAGGATTTAACGGCTTGTTCCTGCATCTTCAGACGTACGTACAAAATAGCCAGCACATAGTTTCTGTCTGAAGTATCCGGTTGCTGAAGCATAATGTCCAAAGCACGTCTATCGTATCCCAGTGACATGAGACATATCGCAGTGTTGTAATCGTCAGGATATTGGTCATCAAGCAAGACGAGGGCCTGCTTGTATTTCCGGTCTTCTATCATCTTAATTGCACGTTGATAAGTTGTATCTATAACGGGCATGACGATTGTATCCTGTATCATATCACGGCGGTGCAGATGGAACTTAAACTCTACAGCTCTTAGTTTGGGATAATACTTTTCTCTTATATAAGAGTAAAAGGGAGACATGCGTAATGTCATTTCTCTTTTGTCCAGATTGGCAATTTCGTAGAGATTATTTATTTTTCCCCTTTCCGGAATACTATCATCCGACATGATTAGTTGTTTCAGCTTCTCCCAGTCTTCTCCTAACCAGCGAGGACGGAACAGTGAGTCTACACCTTCTGGATCATCTGATTTTTGTAAGAGGTATTTTTTAAGATTTATCGCTCTTCCTTTGGATAGCTGGAGGTTCATAGATGATGAACCTTCTGGTGAGGAGGTCGCCGTCATGTAGATACTGTCAATCAAAAACTCCCCTGTGTAGTTAATGTTTTTGATTGTTTCAAATACTTTATCTACTTCTTTCTTGTTATTACCTATATTTTCGTCGAATGTTGTGGATGCAGTCTTATAGTTAACATATGCGGTAACATTCACTTCATCCTTTCGCGATATAATCTTTTTCTTATAACGTGGAGTATGATCCAGGAACTGAACCATACTCGATATGTAATAAGTTATGGTGTCAGATGGAGGAAGAGGTGTTTTTGTTTCATCTTTGGCAAGAATCAGGCCATTAAGTGTTAGGTCAATTTTTTTTGTGTTCTCTGTGGCCGCAAGTTCCTGTTTATAATAATAGACAAAATTTGAACCTTCTTTAGTGATTGTATCAAGTTTGGCAGGCTGAATCGGGAAACGTACATATTTATCATACATCTCCTCTTTCATTTCCTTTTTTCGCTGATTCTCTGCTATTTTTTTATAATCCGTAAACTTCCTGGTAATTTCTATTGAGTCTTCTGCCGTTATACTTTTAGTACGAATCAGATGATTGCCATCCGCAAACATCTTCCACTTTGAAGGTATGTCTTTCTTCTCGAGACTGCGATGCATGCTATATGCAGGCAGGTATTCCAGAATAGAGTTGTATCCTTCGATGGCTGCGCGGCTTTGGTCGACCTTGAAATTAAAGTGAACAAAACGCGCATTAATCTTATCGGACCAGTCTATCCAGCGTTCTTTTTGAATCACTTCATTTTTCCATGCCTGAAAATATTCATTCTCCAGTTCTTCCATTGCTTTCTTGTAGCCCTTCTGATTGAACATCTCTTTCAGGTATAGACTATCTGGAATAATGGATGATAGAAAAGCCTGATATTGCAAATAGCCTTTCTTTTGCATTTTCGCGAAATCAGACCCGAACAAAAATATTTTCTCCAGGTAAATGGTATCTTGTGGTTTGTAGGCAACCGGAGTAAGTTGTAACTGCCATTTATTATTAATCAAAGATGCCGGAACGGTCACAATGAAGTCAAGGTTTATCTTCCCATTTCGTTCTGCAATCTGTTTACTTCGGGCTGTGACTGTAATTTCGCTTAGTTGTACAGTTGTAATTTCTTCGCCTGTAACACTATCACGTTCAGCCTGCGTAACGATACGGGTTTGGCCGTTTTCATCAGTCCATTTAATCATCTGTGGCAGTTTGTATGCCGTATCGGCCTTTTGTTCCATATTGGGCTGGGATATTCGAACTCTGTCCAGTTGCTTATGAGTTGCACATGAGACCGCCAGACCTGCCATAATTGGAATTATAATTCTATTTTGCTTCATAATTTCAGAAAAGATATACCAAGTTCAATGCAGCCCTGGTAGGAAGGAAAGCCCATTCATGCTTGCGGGCAACTAAGTCACCGCATCTTTTACATAAATATTTATCGTAATCCATCCAAAGTGCTCCAGCACCTATTTCCCATTCGAAATTCCAACTTTTCCCCAGTTGGTATGCTCTTCCTATAGATACTGACACGCCGTAACTTTCACCTTCGTAACGGTATTTATTGCCGAAAAGATTCCCTACGCTGTAGGTACCGGCTGTTCCATATACACCAACGAATCCACCGATATAGCTTTGCAAAAGCCAATATCTGACACCCGGTGCTACATAGAAATTTCGAAATTGGCGGTTTTTAGAGAATTTAAATGGGTTGTACTGTACTGGAAGATGGAAAGACCATTTCCTTGATAAGGTCATAGACGCCTCGACATTTAAATTAGTTGTGGCGAGCCCCAATACGTTAGTTCTCAACGAATAAGACTGAGCCGAAACTGTGACTCCAGCGCAGCAGAGTAGGGCTAATAATAGATTTTTCTTCTTTTTCATAATTCTCAAAAAATGTTCGTTTTTTGAGAATAAATTATTTTGATTTAACTTTGTCAATATGAAAAAAATCGGATACGCGCGAGTAAGTACGAAGGACCAGAATCTTGAGATGCAGATTGAAGCAATGAGACATGCTGGTTGTGATAAAATTTATATGGAGAAGAAGAGCGGAAGAAAGATTAAAAATAGACCAGTCCTGCGAAAATTGTTGAAGCAATCTACAGCCGGAGACATCTTAATAGTTTGGAAGATTGACAGACTTGGCCGTTCTGCAAGAGAACTATTAGAAGTTCTTGATATTGTTCGACGTAAATGTGTGATTATTATATCCCTTAGAGAAGGTATCAATACATCAACGATGATTGGTGAGATGTTCTTCATGTTGGCTGGAATCTTCGCCGAAATGGAAATAAATGGTCGAAGTGAACGAACCAGGGAAGGAATTGAGGTAGCTCGTCAGAATGGTAAGAGAATTGGCCGTCCACCAGGCATTAGTATAAGCGCTAAAAATTTTAAAACAATAATAGACTTGAGAAATAATGGGAACACCATCAAAGAAATATCTTTGAAAACTGGAGTTCCCATTTCGTCTGTATATAGATATGTTAAGTTAAATAAAACAAATATATGATTAATTGCCTTTTGTATTTATTCAATTCTTTTTAGCTTTGCGGCGTAACCAAAAAACGAACATTTTCTTGTAATTTCCTTTTTTCTTTCTAAAATTATCACATTTTGTTCATTATTACAAAGTAGTTGACAAGTATAAGTTTATTTGTTTTATAACCCTTTTTACCTTATCTTCAAGCGCAAAAAAAGCTGACCATGTTTATATGGCCAGCCTAAATGTTCAAAGTTCTTTGATGGGGAAAATGGTTAATTTACCACCATAGTCACTAACGGCATATGACAGCTTTTTGAGATTTGGGAAGAACTTGAATGAGCTATCTTTTATTGCTTGATGAAGACCATCATATAATGGAGAAAATGGTTGGGCAACATAGTTCTTGTAAATATTTGGCTCAATTTGTATTCTCAGCTCTTCTCCGTCATATTGAGGTGAAAACTTATCTTTCTCATTGAACATATACGACAATGTTTCTTTCTCGACTTCGTTTATCTCCCTACCGGCAACTCGGTAATTGCTGATTATATCGTTGATTGTATCACTCCAGTACGGCCACCATGAAGGCTTATCGTCTTCAAAAGGAAGTGCAGCCTGTGTATATTGCTCTTCTTTTGAAGCGGCATCATCTTGAGTTTTTGCATGAATTTCTTCGCTGATCTTTTTATACTTCGGATATTCATTTTTGGGATTCTTCTTGAGTCTTTCTGTGCCATTGGGGTTTATATTGTACCTGTTTCTTAGCTTGAACCAGAGAATCCCTCGGGCATCTATGATTTTATTTTCTCGCAGCTCATTTTTGAAAATAGACATTTCGCTGTATAAGTCCTTCAGTTCCGTTCTTGACAACTCTTTTAATTGTCTGAATATATCATCTGAAACTAAAGACGGAACAGTGCTTTTTATCGTCTCTATAATGAATGTTCTCATGTGGGCTTGCTCCTGATAATCTTTCTCAGTCCCTGGCAAACAATCCTGAATCCTGAAGATGAACTTGTCGAGTTTTCCACCTCGACCCTTACCGGAACGGAGTTCATAAGTATCGAAATAGAAGTCTATCAATCCTTCCTGGAATAACTTCTTCATTTCCCTATCAGCTGATAAGATATATCTTGTTTTTAAAAGGTTGGTAACAGGACTGACATTAATAGCTTCTGCTAATTCCGTAGGCGTATACGTAAATATGCCGGCAGAACGCCATTTACAGCATTTGTCATAGAAAAATTGTGTGGCTTTATCCTGAATACTCATTGTGACGGCAAAATCCAGCATTGTAAAATGCTTGTTCACCACGTAATATAAAGGGAGAACACCAGGAGTTATGTATATTGTCATCCCGGTATTAATGTCATAACTTACCTCTCCGACAAGTTTTGCAGTCGTCCATCCTGTTGGTGTCTCATATTTTACGTCGGTCCCGTTGAGCCATTCTGCAGCTGCTTTTAATTCTCGATGAGCATGTCTATCCGGATACCATCGCAATATTTCCTCACGAGATATATTTATTTTTAGTGTCTCTTCATTTTTGATATAGGATTCAAGCATAATCTTTTCATCCTGAATCTGTTTTACGATGAACTTGATTGCACGATACGTTCCTTTGTTGAGAATCTGTTTCGCATCAGTCAAGAAGTTAGTTTGGTAAATAGGGCACGTCAGATTCATTATCCGGCTATCGTTCTTCTTGTTGGACAATACCGTTATTTTCTCTGAAGTGAATATTTCTTCGTAATTCTTTTTCATGTTCTTTTTTTGGCAAAAATAGCATTTTCCACAAAAAACAAAGCATTATTAGACAAAATATTTTTCGGAATGTCTAATAATACCATCTATCTCTAATTTAATTGAAAGTCACTGTAAAAAAAAATGTATTAAAATATATACAGACCCTAAATATACTCTTTATAGTATAGATTTATTAACATAAAGCTATTTTAATAATGTGTTTTATCACAAAAATATCTGGAAGATTATTTTAGAGCTTATTTTCAAATTTTCTGATGAACCATAAAACAATTATTTTTATTACTATTTTACTAAAGTGTAATATAGTGGTACCAAATTGTAGTAAAATAGCTAAATCTTTGTTTATCAAATTCTTTTTATAAACATGTTTCCATGTATAAAATTCTACCTTCTTTTTGATACTTTCAAATCGAAAGTAAAAAGTGTTCTAAATACCTTAAAAACCTAAAAAACAAAGACCTCTATCTGAGGAACCAAAATGTGGTAAAATCTGTACCAAAGTGTGGTAAAATAAAATATCAAAGAACCAAAATGTAGTAAAACTGTACCAAAATGTGGTAAAACTGTACCAAAGTGTGGTAAAATAAAAATTAAACCACTGAAAATCAATTCATTATAAGCCCTGTTATTAAATAGCCTATAAAGAAAGCTACTAAATACGCGCGTGCGCGAGACAAATGTGCTGCTTATCCATCCAACAAATGTAATGCTTCTGACATCAAACAATACCTTTACTTCCGTCAACAACAAATGATTTACTGCTGAAAAATTGTAAGCACAAAAAAACCGTATAGGGAAAAAAATATAAAACAGAAAAACAGGTTGATTTTGTAGTGGCAATCTCGAAAAATATGCGAAATCAATATAACACGTTTTTTTAAGCTATATTGAACGATTATTTTTTCCGAATTCAATTCTAATGTTGGATGATTAAAACTTAAAATACGGGAGAAAAAGCATGTTTTTGACCCGTTCAGATGGAAGTGTCTGGGATATGAAACAAAAAAGTAAGATGAAGTAATGCCAAAGTGTGGTAAAATAATTTGATTACTATGCCTCTCAACTCGTTTACCTCCATTTTAGTCGACTTTCGAAGTGTCGCTTCAGGTAGTCCGTTCTCATTTAGGGTGCAAAGGTAAATCCGGTCTTGGGATGCTCAAGGGTTTTTAGAAAAAATCTCCAGCCCTACGGGTAGTATTTTTTCTTTTAAAACCCTTGCTCTACCCACTCCCTACCTTTTTGATGCACCCGAAACGAAAACGACCGAAGCGACAGAAAGACGCATAAAAAAAAGTCGGATAAACGAGAGGCATAAGGTTGGAAACTCAACTCTCTCAGCTCTTGAATCCGCATCATGAACAAAATAAAAGGATATGAAAACATCAGAACCAATATAACAGAAAATTTCGACATTGAAAAGTCGATTATACCGTGATAAAATAATTGAAAGTAATGAAGTTATATATAAACCTTAAAAGCAAATTTAATTGATATAGATATGGCACGATATTACGTTAAGACAAAGTTTGTGTTTTCTGGAGTATTTGAAGTGGAAGCCTTCAATAGAGAAGAAGCAAAAGAACTTATATTGAAGGAATGTGGTTTAGTAATGGGTGGCGATATACATACTACTTTGCCTGATGGTGAAGTCAGGTGGAATTTTGATACACACCCTGAAAAACAAATAGG
>OIXS01000654.1_pt1 | contig 20559 bp, 15 predicted proteins | sample 1587841 | NCBI WGS metagenome assembly OIXS01 (sample SAMN03283254) | human gut metagenome | biome: human-associated habitat; material: feces | host: Homo sapiens | place: USA | collected 2013
GAAGCGGCCCAGTGTTATTTTCGGCTCGGACGGGCTGGAGGGATGCGAGCATGCCGTCTTTGAAATTATGTCCAACGCCATCGACGAGGCCCGGGAGGGCCACGGCAGCCTGATCACCGTCACCCGCTTTTTGGACAAATCCATCCAGGTGGAGGATCAGGGCCGGGGCTGTCCGGTGGACTGGAATGAGAAGGAGCAGAAGTACAACTGGGAGCTGGTGTTCTGCGAGCTGTACGCCGGCGGCAAGTACGGCGGCGACGGGGACAACTATGAATATTCCCTGGGTCTCAACGGCCTGGGTTCCTGCGCTACCCAGTACGCCAGTGAGTTCTTTGACGCTACCATCTGGCGGGACGGATTTAAATATTCCCTCCACTTTGAAAAGGGCGAGAACGTGGGCGGCCTGAAAAAGGAGCCCACAGACCGGGGAAAAAAGACGGGCTCCATCTTCCGCTGGAAGCCCGATCTGGAGGTCTTTACCGACATCGACATCCCGGTGGACTACTACACCGACGTGATGAAGCGCCAGGCAGTGGTCAACGCGGGGGTAACCTTCCGCTTTAAGGAAGAAACCACTCCGGGCAAGTTTACTACTACCGATTTTCAGTATGAAAACGGAATCCTGGACTATGTCACCGAGCTGGCGGGGGAGGACCCCCTCACCCAGCCTGTGTTCTGGCAGACCGAGCGGAAAGGCCGGGACCGGGACGACAAGCCGGAATATAAGGTAAAGCTGAGCGTATCCTTCTGCTTCTCCAACCGGGTGTCCCTGGTGGAGCACTATCACAACTCCTCCTGGCTGGAGCACGGCGGCTCTCCGGAGAAGGCCATGAAGTCTGCCTTTGTCTCCGCCATTGATGCCTACCTCAAGCAGCAGGGGAAGTACCAGAAAAACGAGGCCAAGATCACCTTTAACGATGTGCAGGACGCCCTGGTGCTGGTCTCCAACAACTTCTCCACCCAGACATCTTATGAGAACCAGACCAAAAAGGCCATCAACAACAAGTTTGTTCAGGAGGCCATGACCGATTTCCTCCGCGCTCAGCTGGAGGTCTACTTTATCGAGAATCCCTTCGATGCCCAGAAGATCGCCGAGCAGGTGCTGGTGAATAAGAGATCCCGGGAGACTGCCGAGCGTACCCGGCTGAACATCAAAAAGAAGCTCACCGGCTCCATGGATATCTCTAACCGGGTGCAGAAGTTTGTGCCCTGCCGTACCAAGGACATCGAGCGCAGCGAGCTGTATATCGTAGAGGGTGACTCCGCTCTGGGCAGCGTCAAGCTGGCTCGGGACGGAGAGTTCCAGGCTATCATGCCAATCCGAGGAAAAATCCTCAACTGTTTGAAGGCCGACTACGGCAAGATCTTCAAGAGCGACATCATTACCGACCTGTTAAAGGTGCTGGGCTGCGGCGTGGAGGTCCACGACAAGCGGGCCAAGGATCTGGCCACCTTCGATCTGGCCAACCTGCGCTGGAACAAGATCGTCATCTGTACCGATGCCGACGTGGACGGCTTCCAGATCCGTACCCTGGTGCTCACCATGCTCTACCGCCTGACCCCCACCCTGATCCAGCAGGGCTATGTGTATATCGCCGAGTCCCCCCTCTATGAGATCACCTGCAAGGAGAAAACCTGGTTTGCCTACTCCGATAAGGAGAAGAATGACATTGTGGCCACCCTGGAGGGGAAGAAGTACGACATCCAGCGCTCCAAGGGCCTGGGCGAAAACGAGCCGGACATGATGTGGCTGACCACCATGAACCCGGCCACCCGCCGCCTCATCAAGGTGATGCCGGAGGACGTGGAGCGCACCGCTCAGGTCTTTGACCTGCTGCTGGGCGATGACCTGGCGGGCCGGAAGAACCACATCGCGGACAACGGCTATAAATATCTGGAACTGGCGGATATTTCGTGATAAGGAAGGAATCCAATGGCAAAAAAGAAGACCCCTCAGGAGGGGAAAAAATTCGATAACCCCAACGTCATGGGGCTGCACGCCGAGGTGCTGGAGCAGCCCATTACTGAGACGCTGGAACTGAACTATATGCCTTACGCCATGAGCGTCATCGTCTCCCGGGCCATCCCGGAGATCGACGGCTTCAAGCCCTCCCACCGCAAGCTCCTGTACACCATGTACCAGATGAAGCTGCTGGGCGGGGCGCGGACCAAGAGCGCCAACGTGGTGGGGCAGACCATGAAACTCAATCCCCACGGCGACGCAGCCATCTACGACACCATGGTGCGCCTCAGCCGGGGCTACGGGGCGCTGCTGCACCCCTTTGTGGACTCCAAGGGTAACTTCGGTAAGGTGTACTCCCGGGACATGGCCTGGGCGGCCAGCCGGTACACCGAGGTGCGCCTGGACGCCATCTGCGGCGAGCTGTTCCGGGACATCGACCAGGACACCGTGGACTTTGTGGACAACTACGACGGCAAGATGAAGGAGCCCACCCTGCTGCCAACCACCTTCCCTAACGTGCTGGTGAGCGCCAACCAGGGCATCGCCGTTGGTATGGCAAGCAACCTGTGCGGCTTCAATCTGGGAGAGGTGTGCGACGCCACCATCGCCTATCTGAAGGACCCGGAGTGCGACCTGATGGCCACCCTGAAGGGGCCTGACCTGCCCACTGGCGGCGAGCTCATCTACGATGAGAAGGCGCTGGGAGAAATTTACCGCACCGGCCGGGGTTCCTTTAAGGTGCGTTCCAAGTGGCGCTATTTAAAGAGCGAAAACCTCATCGAGATCTATGAGATCCCCTACTCCACCACCTCCGAGGCTATTATGGACAAGGTGGCGGAGCTCATCAAGGCGGGCAAGATCAAGGAAATTGCCGACATGCGGGACGAGACTGACCTCTCCGGTCTGAAGCTGACCATCGACCTCAAACGGGGCACCGACCCGGACAAGCTGATGGCCAAGCTGTTCCGCGCCACCCCGCTCATGGATTCCCAGTCCTGCAACTTCAACATCCTCATTGCGGGTATGCCCCGGGTGATGGGAGCGCGGGAAATTCTGGAGGAGTGGACCGCCTGGCGTATGGACTGTGTGCGCCGCCGGGTGTACCATGAGATGAAGAAGAAGGAGGATAAGCTGCACCTGCTGAAAGGTCTGCGGCGCATCCTTTTGGACATCGACCGGGCCATCGCCATCATCCGGGAGACGGAGGAGGACGCGGAGGTGGTGCCCAACCTGATGATCGGGTTTGGTATCGACCAGATCCAGGCCGAATATGTGGCCGACATCCGCCTGCGCAACATCAATAAGGAGTATATCCTCAAGCGCACCCAGGAGGTGGAGGCACTGGAGGGGGAGATTGCCGACCTCCAGGCCACGGTGAACGACCCCAAGCGCATCCGGAAGATCATCACCAAGGAGCTTACCGACGTGAAGAAGAAGTACGCCCAGCCCCGGCGTACCGACATCGTCTACGAGCACATGCTGGAGGAGGAGCCCCAGGAGGACGAGACACCCGACTACCCGGTCAACCTGTTCCTTTCCCGGGAGGGGTATCTGAAAAAGATCACGCCACAGTCCCTGCGTATGGCCAGTGACCAGAAGTATAAGGAGGGGGATGGTCCCTTCCTCCAGTGGGAGGCCACAAACCGGGACGAGCTGCTGGTGTTTACCGATAAGCAGCAGTGCTACAAGACCCGCCTGAGTGAGTTTGACGACAGCAAGGCCAGTGTTCTGGGCGATTACCTGCCCACCAAGCTGGCCATGGAGGCGGAGGAGCGGGTGCTGTGGGCCTGTATCCCCGGAGATTATTCCGGACAGCTGCTGTTCTTCTTTGAAAACGGCAAGGTGGCCCGGGTGGAGCTGTCCGCCTACCAGACCCAGACCCGGCGGAAAAAGCTCACCGGAGCCTATTCGGACAAGTCGCCCCTGGTGTCCGCCCTGCTGCTGCGGGAGGACCTGGAGATGGTGGTCTACTCCAGCGATGGCCGGTGCATGATTTTCCACACCGCCGCCCTGGCCCCCAAGACTACCCGCACCACCCAGGGCGTCAATGTGATGGCCCTTAAGCCCAAGAGGGTAGTGACCGACGCCAAGCCTTTGGCGGACACCCCCATTGTCAATCTGTCCCGCTACCGTGCCCGCAGCCTGCCCATCGCCGGCGCGCTGCTGCGGGAGGAGGACCGGGGAGAGACGCAGATGTCTCTGCTGGAGCCGGAGAACAAGTAAGCGCATATTGTTTTGTGTTATGGTTGAAAAGGAGTAAGGAGGTTTTCTATGAGTAAAGTTACAGTAAAAAAGACGGCGGAGGCCTATTTCTGGATCACCTTTGGATCCATTTTGTATGCCGTTGGCTTTGACTGGTTCTACACCCCCAACGCCATCGGCTTTGGTGGCATCACCGGTGTGGGCCAGGTGGTCAACGCCTATTTGCCCATCATCCCCATCGGTATTTTCGTGCTGGTCATCAACATCCCCCTGTTTGTGCTGGGCTGGAAGTATATCGGCGGCCACCTGCTGGTCACCTCGCTGTACTCCATGGCCCTGTCCTCGGTAGCGGTGGACGTGATCGACTGGATGTTTGATTTTGCCCCCATGGACCGTATGCTGGCCGCCATCTGCGGCGGTGCGGTGATCGGTCTGGCTCTGGGCATTATCTTTGTCAAAGGAGCCACAACCGGCGGCACCGACCTGATCGCTCGCCTGGTGAAGTTAAAGCTGCCCTGGGCGCCCATGGGCAAGCTGCTGCTGGTTATCGACCTGGCAGTCATTGTATTGGTAGCTATCGCCTTCGGCGATGTGACCGCCGCTCTGTACGGCGTGATCGCCCAGGTAGTGTCCGCTTACGTGACCGATGCGGTGCTCTACGGCATGGATACCGCCAAGGTGGCTTATATCATCAGCGACCGGGCCCAGGCCGTCTCCGATGTGATCGTGCGGGACCTGGACCGTGGCGTGACGGTGCTGCGGGGCGAGGGCGCTTACTCCGGATCGGAGAAGCGGGTGCTCATGTGTGCCTTTAAGCAGAAGGAGATTGTTACCCTGAAGGAAATGATCTTTGAGATCGATAAAAATGCCTTCATTATCGTCTGCAACGCCCACGAGGTAACGGGCAACGGCTTTAAGACCTACCGCAAAGACGCGGTGTAAGGACAGGGGATTTCCCCGGAAAGGAGCAGCAAGTATGGCGGACATGGAACGTGTAAGAAAAAATCTGGAGGAGCGGGGCTTTCAGACCAGCTGCTTTGCCACGGCCAAGGAGGCGGCAGACTATCTGGACGCCCAGATCGACGGGGCTACGGTGGGCATCGGCGGCTCCATGACCATTCAGGCCATGGGGCTGTCGGAGCGCCTGGCCAAGCACAATGAGGTGATCTGGCACTGGGAGGGCGGCGAGCTGCGCCGGGCCATGCTGGCCGACGTGTACCTCACCTCGGTGAACGGCCTGGCGGAGACGGGTGAGATCGTCAACATCGACGGCAACTGCAACCGGGTGGCCGCCTCCATGTTTGGACCCAAGCGGGTGTACTATGTGGTGGGCATCAACAAAATCGCCCCTGATTTTGAAAAGGCCCTGTGGCGGGCACGGAATGTGGCTGCCCCCAAGAATGCGCAGCGGCTGGGGAAAAAGACGCCCTGCGCCGTCAAGGCGGACCGCTGCTACGACTGTAAGAGTCCCGAGCGCATCTGCCGGGGATTGAGCGTCCTGTGGAGAAAGCCCACCGGCTTTGAACAGGCAGAAGTGGTACTGATCGAGGAAGAACTGGGTATGTGACCGCCCGGAGCGGATAAGAGGAGGAGTCCCGGATGCGAAAGATGATGTGTGCAGTTATGGCTGCCCTGATACTCTTGAGCACAGGGTGTTCCTCCATGCTCAACCGGGACTACTCCTCGGTCACCGTTCACAGCGCTACCCCGACTGCCGAGGGCGATGCAAATACCATGCGGGTGCAGAACTACCAGGAGCTGGTCAACGCGCTCATCTACCTCATTAACCAGGGGGAGGAGAGCGGTTCCATCCGTTACTCCGGCGAAGAGGCGGACTTCAAAAAGCTGATGGATGAAGCCTGCCTGGAGGTGAAACAGGAGGACCCTTTGGGAGCCTACGCGGTGGATTACATCAAGTACAGCGTCATCTCCATCGTGGGCAGCTATGAGGCCGACGTGCAGATCACCTACCGCCGCACCCGGGAGCAGGTGGCCTCCATTGTAGACGCCACGGGAGCTGCCGCGATCCGCAGCGAGCTGAGCCGAGCCCTGTCCTCCTTTGACACCGAGGTCGTGCTGCGCATCAGCTACTTTGAGGAGGGTGAGGCCTACATCCAGCAGTTGGTGCGGCAGGCCTACCTCTCCAATCCGGCCACGGCGCTGGACTTTCCCGATGCCCAGGTGGCCATGTACCCAGAAAGCGGCCAGCAGCGGATCGTGGAAGTTACTCTGACCTACCACCAGTCTCTGCAGACGCTGGAGAGCTGGCGCAATTCCCTCTCCCGGGAGGCGGAGCGTATCTGCCAGCCATTGACGGAGCTGACCATCAAAGAAAAGCTGGATGGAATTACCGGTACCCTGCAATCCATGGGGGCGTATTCTGCCCAAGGGGGAAGCACTGCTTATGACGCCCTGCTGGGCGGAGGCGGAGACAGCCAGGGCGTGGCGCTGGCCTTTAGTCTGCTTTGCCGTCAGGTGGGGATTACCTGTTCTGTGGTTGACGGGCAGAAGAATGGACAGAGTCACTTCTGGAACGTGGTGCAGACCGCCTCTGGTTACCGCCATGTGGATCTGAGCCGCACAGGGAATGTGGCCTATAACGTAGATCAGACCATGACGCAGCAGGGGTATGTCTGGGATGCCCAGCAGGTCCCTGCCTGCAATTGATTCCGCTCTGAAAATAATTTTGAAAATTTTAAAAAAGCGGTTGACATTGTTGAAAATTCTGTTATAATACCGATTGTCGCTTGCGAGTGTAGCTCATCTGGTAGAGCGCCACCTTGCCAAGGTGGAGGTAGCGAGTTCGAGCCTCGTCACTCGCTCCAATTTTTTGGAGCGGTTCCGCTCCAGATGGTGCCATAGCCAAGTGGTAAGGCAGAGCTCTGCAAAAGCTCCACTCCCCAGTTCAAATCTGGGTGGCACCTCCAAAGTAGACAAAACCTGCGTGTAACCATAGTTATACGCAGGTTTTGCTTTTTGTTGGTAAAACCAACCAAAAATTAATTCTGATAACTGGGCACAATTACATATATGAGATAGGCAAGCAGGTTTGAAGAGTTAGACGCTCCTTCAAACCTGCTTTTATTGATGTTTAAGAAAGTGAGGCAGCTATGAAACTTCCGTATGGCTATGTTTTGAGCGAAGGAGAAATCGCAGTACATGAAGAAAAGGCGGATGTGGTCCGCAGCATCTTTGACGCTTATCTCGCCGGAGCCAGCTTAGGAAAAATCGTTGATATGCTCTTCGCAAAAGGCATCCTCTCTCCGACAGGAAAAACAAAATGGACCAGGGCGGCCGTGGATAAACTTCTGACGAATAAAAAATATATCCCATTGGTTGGCGTTAGGGTATACATGGACGCACAGTTTGAGAGGGCCCAGCGCTGCAACATAGATTACGATAAGGCTGGGCATCCACGCAAGGCAGTCAGGTATCGGTCTCCAGTTTTTGAGACAAAATGAGACTATGCAGCCCCCATTTCTCTTGTTATACTGGTAAAAAAGGAGAATGGGTCATGAACGAGAACGAACTACGTGAGAGCTACATACGCCTGGCATTTCAATATGAGTCTGCCATTGACGCACTTCTGACAAAAGGATTGATCGATATGGAAGCGGCCAGCGCAGCAAAAGAGAAATTTTATTATACGCTGAATGAGGAGCGGTTACGGGCCACGCAAGAAATCAGGGACTATCATGAGACTATCAGCCTGTATATGCGGATGCTGGCCCATGATGGAATGGTTTCGCTAACGGAATTGGCAAAACAGTATTCTGATGAGTCACCGGGTTATGTAATCCAAAGCTGGATGCGCAGTTGGAACACATTGGAGTTTCTCCGTCAGTGGGAATTGGAGCAGAATGCAGAGTTCGATGACCAGGCTTGCGAAGCGCTAATCCACCAAGGGCACACTACATCGCTTACCATTACGCCGACTTTGTGGGTACGAAGGACTCATGCAGTTGGACTCTATGTAAAACAAGGAAAAGGCGGAGGAGTGAGCGCTTATCCGGAAATTGCAGCGGATTTCCGGTTGTGGCTCGATCCAAAGGAGCAGTTGACGCTGATTCGGTCAGTACGATAGAGACAATCGGTGGGATTATCACATGTATCAAAAAATAAAGTGGCATGTTAAAATTTAGGACAGCAGTCAAATCGATTGAAGAACTATGGCTACATTAGATTTTTCTTATCATGTTCGGAGGAAGGAAAATATCTGCTCAGGAAAGGCCTTTGACTATAACATTGTAGAGAGAAAAATTATTATATTTGTTGTTTTTTTCTTCAATAGGATTTATACTTGGATAGAATAGCTAGGATGAAGAAGATAGTGGGAGGTGTCAAATGGAACCATTGATTTCAAAATTAAGCATTTCAATGTTTAGAGGGATTAGAGCGTTAGATCTTGATCACCTCTCACGTATCAACGTGTTAATTGGAGCCAATAACAGTGGGAAAACTAGCATCTTAGAAGCAATTAGGCTTATGTCTCAACCCTATAACATTGGTACTTTAATGCAAGTTGCCTTTCTTCGGACTCCTGTCACAATGCGTAAAACAAAGTCGGTCGAATACTTTTCCTCGATTTTTGTAAAAGAAACAGAAACTGATGGAAAATCCCATTACTCCTTAGCCTTTGAGACGGTGATAGATAATATATCATATAAATATGAGGCGGGTGGAGATATAGGAGAATTAACCGATAGTGCTGGTGGATCGGATAAAATTTTTTCGTTAACAATTAAAGTTATACAAGAAGATAAAAAGCCGGTATATATCAGTCATAATATAAAAAATAGCATTATTGAGAGTTTCGAGTCTTCATCAGAACCATTATTTCATGGCACATACCTTCATTCTGGTGTTTCGTATTATAGGAGTTGTATTAAACTTCTGTCTGATTCTATTATAAATGAGCAGAAAAAAGAAATTTTGGACATCATTCGGTCGTTTGATCCTAATGTAGAAGATATTAGTATTGTTGGTGAAGATATTTATCTCCATAATGCTATTTCTGGCACCTTGCCTCTATTTTCTTATGGTGCTGGTCTACAAAAAGCGGTGTTATTAACGGCCTTACTTGCAGGCAATCAAAATGGAATCTTATTGATCGACGAAATTGATAATGCCATTAATATATCGGCTTTTCAAGAGATTTTTTCTTGGTTCATAAATGCGTGTAGGCGTTTTAATATTCAAGCATTTGTAACTACTCACAGCGCCGAAGCCATAGATGCAATATTGGAAAACTGTTGCGTTGAGACTATGGATGATATACGAATTATTACTCTAAGAAAAGAAGCAAATGAACATAAAACTATGGCTATAGTTCGGACTGGTAAAGAGGCCATCAGAGATCGATCCGAGTTTGAGATGGAGCTACGAGTATGAGATCTATTATACTTTGTGAGGGCAAAGATGATCTTTGGTTTATCGCTTATTTTCTCCATAAAACTGATGGATGGGTAATAGATAAAGACTTTAAGAAAACTTGGCCTTATTATAAAATTAAACCCAAAGATCACACTCAAGATGTTCAGTATATTACTAGTGATGCTAATCACACCCGTGATTATGCTTCTATATGGGCAGTTGGCGGTCAGGATCGAATGCAGGATGCTATAAATGATATTCTCCACATTAACTCCAGTTATCCCCACAGTATGATTGAATCTATCGTAATCATCAAGGATTGTGACGCTCGCAAGCACGATGATGTCGTCAATGAGCTAGCGACTTGGTTTTCCGACACTATCACATTAGAAAATCATAAAATTTGCAAATATACGATATCAGCTAACGGACAGCAGATTGCGATGCAGATTATGCCTATCGTTATTCCTTTTGATAGTGAAGGTGCAATTGAAACTGTATTACTGCATGCTTTAGCAGAACATGGAGCACAAGAAAGCTTTATCGCTGCACAAGCCAGTAAATATGTGCATGATTTGATTGCTTCGGAAAAATTAAGCAACTATTTGACACATAACCGACAAATTACTAAGGCAGAGTATTCAGCGGCTATTGCAATTACTAACCCAGACCACTCTACTGAATTATTTAAAGGTTTAGTCATGGCTTGTCCTTGGGAAGAAACTAAAGCGATCGCTACACATTATGGTTGCATTTCCACGGCAATAGCCTCTTGCCAATAATTATTCATCGTTGAGAATTCATTAATCAAATAACGAATAGGTGTTTGGCTAACTGTACGTATTTTGCTAATCTAAATGCGTCTCATCCTTTTGATGCCTTGCTATATCGTGGAGACAACGGCATCTAAAGTGTTAAGCAAAGACATAAAAATAACCACACCTAATGGTGTGGTTATTTTTATGGAATCCTGGGGAATTTAACATGCTCGGGGCAAATGGTTCTTTCTCTGCCAAGGTTTTCTTCTGCAGCAAAACGCTCGCACTGCGCAAAAGCGCCGCCCTACTGTGCGGGGCCCCGTTCCGGGCTGCATCTTTTTTATCAACACATGACAGAATATCAAAACGCTATAGATGCCGTAGGCTGAACGCCTACGGCATCAAGTGTTTCCGGGCTTTTTAATGTTCGATTTTCTTCTTTGAAACAAAAGATATTTTTGGCGGTTTCGAAGCAACTGCGGAGACTCGAACCCTGCATCGCTCGGATCTGAACGGAATAAGCCGCTGTGCCCTTTTTGAACAATAGAATTTCAAAAAGGGCACAGCTCTCCATAAAGCAAAACAGTTTCATAAGATAAAGTGCTTGGTATCACAAAATGATACCAAGCACTTTTCATGCCGGGATTCCACTCGATGGTCCCGGCTTTATTATTTTCAGAACCAAAAGGAAGGTAACAGCTTATGACAAATGAATTTTTTGCCGAACTCGCAAGATGTCTTCGAAAGCAGGAAATCGACTCGAAGATTAATCAGGATAAGCGACTAGAGGTTTTCCTCCACGGTCAGCCTGTCCTTTTCGTTTCTCCGAAAAACGAGGTTTTCCTCTTGCCAGAGATGAGCGGAAATGATGAAGCTGGCGACTTGTACCACGAAGTTGCCCAGACTGCCGATGAGGTCTGGGACTATGTGGAGGCCGTCCAAACCTCTGATCTTCTGAGCGTCAGCGGCCTAAGTGAAGAGTTCCATCTACTGGCCGATTTCGGCGGCGCATTGCTGGCTGGTCGGGAGCGAGAACAAGGCTCTGGCTACCAGTTTGTCACTTGGATCTGGGACTACTATCGCACCGGGGTATGCTACGGGCACTATTATGAGGATGACTTTACTGCGGCAAAGCAGGACTTTGCTGTCCGCTCCGGACTTATTTCCAAAGCCCAGCTCTTTTCGCCGGAGGAACTAACCGAGCTCTATCGGGGCATCGATTATTTTTTAGAAAATGGACCGGAGCTACAGGAGGAACAACTCAAAGCAACTCAGGCAGCCAGAGAAAAAATCGAGTACACCGTCCCGAATCTCCAGGAGAGACTGAATCACGAACTGGATCAGGGACAGCAGTTGAGCTGATCCCTCACATATCATAGAGAGCCGTATCTTGCAATTAGCAGGATACGGCTCTTTTTTATTTTCTAACGATTTCAGAATGGAGGGTTCAAAAGTGAAAACAAATGGGGGACACACCTGTACAGGAACTGCCGAATTGTCGCCTCCCCGGTGGGACAGTTTTCTGAGCAGGGGATCATTCTATGTATCGCATGCACCAGGCTATGCCCAGTATGCATTGGGAAAACTATACCTGCCGGGAAGGCAGGCGCCGCCCGATCATGAGGCCGCTGTCCGCTGGCTGGAGCAGTCCGCGGCGCAAGGAAATGAGGCTGCCCGCGCAACGCTGGAATGGATGAAGCATCTCCGCAGCCCCTCTGTGCTGTCGGCAGCTACCCGGCTCCTGCACCACATGAGCAGGATCTTTCAGGAGCAGTCGACCAGCGGCTCCATTGCCTCGATTCGGTTCACAGACAGCAAACTCCGCCAGCGTATCCGAGAGAAGAAGATCGCCATGGGTCATAAGCCGGATGACCATGAAGATCAGGAGATCCGTATGAGTTGATGGTGCCAAATAGATCCCACTTCCCTTTTTTCATACATCATGCTATACTGGATCAAGAGGTGATCTCACAATGACGAGCAAACAAATCAGCCGGCGGATCGCTGCGGTAAAAACGGCGGATGCCATCAATGCGATTGAGGGTGTCCCTGTATCCAACTATGCCCGGATGCTTTCGCGCAGTTGGGCCAGAGGTGAGTTGAGCGGTGAGCAGATGAAATCCGCACTGCTGGCCTCGCACCGGAAAATGGCAGAGCAGGTACAGCGCCATGGCTGATCCCTATTTATATACGGATACCCCGGTCCTGAAAAACAAGCTGGACATCCGGGATGAAAAGGTGCTGGATCTGGTAGAGGCTGAACAGTCCCGCGCCAATATGATGCTACTCTATGAGCGTGGGTTCTCTGATTTCACCCCTGCAGGCTTGTGTGAGATCCATCGGTTTCTGTTTGGAGATATTTATGACTGGGCTGGAAAGTACCGGATCATTAATATTGAGAAGCGGGAAAAACTGCTGGCTGGCCGAAGCGTATGGTACAGCAATGATGAGGATATCCCCCGGGATCTGGAGAATGCATTCCAGGAACTTCTGTCACAGGACTGGCCGCAGTTCTCCAGACAGGAGTTTGTCCGCCATCTGACGGCCTGCTTCCCGAAGATCTGGCAGGTACATCCGTTCCGGGAGGGCAACACACGGACGCTGGTTATGATGATGACCTTTTTCGTGGAGCATCACGGATTCTATATGGATCAGGAATTGCTGGCAGCCAGCTCCGGCTATGTGCGGGACTCGCTGGTGATGGCATCGCTGGATCAATTCTCTGAGTATGAGCATCTGGAACGGATCTTGCTGGATGCAGTCTGTGATGAACCGATCTCTACGATGAGTCCGCGTTGGAGGTCACAACTCCCGCTGAAGTTCAGCAGGAGAAGTACAAGAAGTATCAGACCGAAAAATATGTCCCCCAGCCGCACTACCAGCGGGAGGACTGAAGCAACAACGAGCCGTGGGCATAAGCCCACGGCTTTTCTTTTTTGGAGGTGAACAATCATGCCCTACATCCATTTCACCGAGGAGCAGAAACGGCTTGCCGCCTCTGTGGACTTGGTGGAGTTTCTGCGGCAGCGTGGAGAGAAGCTGCTTCCCTCCGGCCATGAGAAGCGGCTGGACAGTGACCACAGCATCACAGTCCGGGGCAATGAGTGGTACGATCATGCGGCGGAAAAAGGCGGAGGCCCGATCTCCTTCGCCCAGACCTTTTACCACCTCAGCTATCCGGATGCCGTCACGCTCCTGCTGGGCGGATCAGCGGCAGGAGCCTGCTTACCAGAAGAAAAGCAGGCTGAGGTAGAAAGAAAGCAGTTTGAACTGCCGCCTGCCAACCACACCATGCGCCGTGTCTATGCCTACCTGCTCAAAAAACGGCACATCCAGCGAGACGTGCTGAACGCCTTCGTCCATGCGGGACTCATTTACGAAGATGAAAAATACCACAACGCCGTGTTCGTCGGGAAGGATGAACACGGCGTTGCCCGTCATGCCCACAAGCGAAGCACCCATGACACAGGCAAGACCTTCCGCATCAATGTAGAGGGCAGTGACCCGCGGTGCAGTTTCCATTGGACTGGTGTCAGTGACCGGCTCTATGTATTTGAGGGACCTATCGATCTGCTCTCCTATATCACGCTCCACCCAGAGGACTGGCGGCAGCACAGCTACGTGGCCTGCTGCGGGACCTCCAGCCTGCCGGTGCTCTGGATGCTGGAACACAACCCCGTCCTGCGGGATGTCTGTCTCTGTCTGGACAACGACAAGGCGGGTCATACCGCCAGCCTCCGTCTGGCCGAACAGATCGCGGAGCAGTTTGGGATCGCCTCAAGCCGCCTGATCCCGGAGAACAAGGACTGGAACGACGACCTGACAGAACGGGCCGAGCAGGATCATACTGTGCAGATGGTCCGGCGGATGGGGTGACGCCATGTCGATATGGGCGGAGTCACTTCCTATACCTATGATGCAGTGGGCAACGTCTTGTCCATCACCGATCCCATGGGGTTTGTGACTTCCTACACCTATACGGCGGATAACCAGCAGGCGACTGCCACGGACGCCGAGGGCCATACGACTTCCTATACCTATAATACCCTGAGCCAAGTGTCCACCGTGACCTCCCCCGGCGGCAACAGCATCTCTTATACCTATGACGCCAACGGAAATCCTCTTACGACTACCGATGCCGAAGGCGGCGTCGTGCGGCATGAGTATGACGCACTGGATCGCCTGGTCGCTTCTACGGACGCCAATGGCAACCGGCAGACCTTCGAGTATGACAATGAGGGGAACCAGACCAAGAATACCGATCCTTTGGACTATGCTACCAGCAGCTCTTACGATGCACTGGGGCAGTTGGTCCAGGAGACCGACCGGAACGGGAACGTGCGGAAGTATACCTATGACGCTGATGGCAATATGATCTCTTCCACGGACCCGCTGGGCAATGTGACACAGTACACCTATGACGAAAACGGGAATCAGCTCTCTGAGACGACGCCGATGGGGCTGACCACCAGCAACGTGTACGACAACATGGATCGGGTCTCCAGCACCACAGACCCCATGGGCCATGCAGTTACCTTCTTCTACGATGCCGCCGGCCAGTTGGTGGGTATGACCAACAAGGACGGCACCAAGGTGGCCTATACCTATGATGCCAACGGCAACAATCTTACCGTAACGGACGAAGAGGGCTATGTGGTCACCTACACCTACGATGCCAACAATCGCATGACTGCCATCAAGAACGCACGTGGGTACACAACCAGCTATGAATATGATCGGGTGGGCAATCTGGTCAAGACCATTAATGCCATGAATGGCGTCTCCATCGTAGTCTACGATGCAGATGGAAACCTGATCTCTGAGACCAACACAGATGGGGCCACCACTACCTATACCTATGATGGTTTGGGACGTGTGTTGACCATGACCGATCCCGTTGGCGCTGTAACGACCACTGAGTATGACGCCAACGGCAACGTTGTAAAGCTGACTCAGGCCGATGGCCACAGCATCACCTATACCTACAATGCCCGCAATGAGTTGACCTCGTATGTGGACGCTGAGGGCTACACCCACAGTTTCACCTATGATGGTAACGGCAACAAAACCTCCGAGACCAACGGAAACGGCAACACCACCTATTACACCTACGACGGTCTGGACCGGCTGGTGGGCAAGAAGGATGCCGAGGGCGGCGTTTCCTCCAAGACCTATGATGCCGATGGCCGGCTGATCAAAGTTGTCAACGAGGAAGGCACAGAAACCAACTATGCTTACGATGACTGCGGACGTGTAGTGAAGATGACCGACGCTCTGGGCAACGCTACCACTTATACCTATGATGAGATGGACCGCGTGCTCACCATCACCGATCCCAGAGGCGGCGTGACCACCTACACCTACACCGATCGCGGCGATGTGGCCACCGAGACCGACGCTGAAGGCTACACCATCTCCTATGAGTACGACGGTAACCACAACATGGTCAAAAAGACCACTGTGGACGGCGTGACCACCTACGAATACGATCCTCTGGACCGGCTCATCAAGACCACTACGCCGGATGGCAAGAGTGAGACCATCGAATACAATGGCGAAGGCCAGGTGGTTGCCAGCACAGATAAGGGCGGCCATAAGACCAGCTATGTTCTGGATGCCAACGGCAACGTGATCGAGACCATCGATGCCCTGGGCAACTCCGCTCTCTTTGAGTATGATCTGATGGGTAACCTGGTCAAGACCTCTCTGCATCGTGTGGATACTCAGGACGGTGTGGACGAGTGGGAGATCACCCTGTACGAGTATGATGGCCGCACCACCACCTACACTTACGACGGCATGGGCCGCACGGTGAAGATGGAGTATCCTCACGGCTGGGTGGAGGACTACCACTACGATTCCATCGGCCAGCTGCTGAAGGTGGAGGACACCGATCCCAGCGGCAAGGACATGAAGCAGCAGAAGCATGTCTATGAGTACGATGACTGCGGCAACATGACCTATGAGTATATGCGGGGCAACGGCACTGGCGAGGCCACGGTGGAGAACTTCTATACCTATGATGCACTGCACCGCGTGACCAATGCCAAGGAAAACTATGGAAATGCCAGCCGCACCTATCAGTATGACAGCTTGGGCAACCTCACCTGGGAGACCAACTCCAATAACGTCACCACGGACTACAAGCTCAATAATCTGAATCAGATCACGGAGAAGTCCAGCGACGGTTGGAAGACCCACACTGCCTTCACCTATGACAAGAGGGGCAACCTGATCCAGGAGCAGTACGGCAAAAACAAGAAGGTCACCAGCATCGGGACGTACACCTACGACGAGACCAATAAGATGGTCAAAGGCGTCAACGCCAATGCCGAAAGCAGCTCCTATCTCTATAACGGACTGGGCGCCTTGGTGGAGCAGACCTGGGTAATCGCAAAGAACAGCTATGGCTACCATGATGTGCTGGCCGAGGCCGTTGATTCTGTCGCCGAAGAACCTGAGACCGCCAGCGATTCTGTTGACAGCCCCGAGGTTCCGGCTCCCTCTGATGACAGCACTACGGAGACAGACGCCGTGCTGGACGAAGCGCCCGCCGATTCCGCCGATTCTGGTATCATGCTGCTGGCCGCCCCGAAGAAGGACGACAGCGGTAAGAAGCCCAGCGACAAGCCCACCGGCAGCGACGTGAAAAAGACCTCCACCGTGGTGAAGGAGTTCGTGGTGGACTACACCACTGAGACCCACGAGCCTCTGATGGAGCAGGAGGTCAACGGCCTCACCTACCGCTATGTCTACGGCAATGACCGCCTGAGCGTGAACATCACAGGCGTAGAGAACGGTTCCAGCAAGCTCATCGAAAATGGGAACCAGATCCGGCTGTACTACCACATGGATTATCTGGGCACCGCCGACTACCTCACCAGTCCCCAGACCGGCAAGGTGGAGAGCTGGACCCACTACAATGAGTGGGGCGAGATCACCCACAATGCCGTCCTCAAGTGCGGACAGCGTGAACTGGACCTGGTGAAGCGGTATGCGACCCACGACTTCGATGCGGTACTGAACCAGTACTATGCCAAGGCACGGTTCTATGACGCGGAGAATCGTCACTTTACCGCTATGGACCCCATCCTTGATCCGAGCCAGTACAGTATCAAGGAGTACGTGGATAACCCGATGCAGTTGGTGCAGTATCTGTATGTTGAAAATAGCCCCCTAATCTATATTGATCCGCTTGGCAAATTCCGCAACGGTACGGTGCTGTATAAGGGCATACGTTGGCATTCCTCTGATATAAAGGCGCTCCAAACTGCCCTCAATAGGTACGCCTCTTCTCTGGGATTTGAGCGGTTGGATGTGGATGGCAGCTTTGGGCCCAAAACTGAAATTGCTGTAAACGCCTATAAAGATAAGTATTTGCCTGGTGGAAATACTGGCGAAAACCGAGGAAAAGTAGGGTATTCCACTTGGCTCAAACTTAACCTTCCCATCGATGCTCCTGCAAATCCGATTGAAGCACTCCCAGGTTTTCCCTTCTTCTTTAAATGGAATGAGGATGAGGGTATCTGGTACACACCAAATGACGAATTTGTTGCCCAGAAACCATTCGGATATAACGACGTTTATGACTTCGTATTCCAACTTACAGATTATCGGTATTTTGAATCTCGCTTCAACTACAATGGTATGGATTGGATGATCGAAGGTTGGAAGGGATTCTATCTCAATATGGGCGTCGGTGCAGAAATTGGTGTCTACTATCGTCTCCCCCAAAATAGCACCAAAAACACAGGCTATTTTGAGAGTGCAGGGATTTGTATTGAAGATGCCATTGGTCACTATTGGGTTGTCGATGAAGAAGATATGCTTTTAATGTCTTATAAGGTTTATGATGGGCCTGTAAGCAGCGGCAAATTAATCTTTAGCCGGCCGCTTCAACGGCATTGGTGGCTCAATGGTTTTAGACCGAGCATCGGGCATATTCCTGCTGAAGATTTAACCTTAAATGGTTATATTTATTTCCCAGCAGATGCTAACGGGAGCGGAACAATGGCAACTCGCTTCAAAAATGGTATTTCCTCTACTAAAGCAGGAACGGGAAGTGGTGGTAGATTTGATAACAGCAATTTTACTATTCACTCGACTACCAAGGTCTATTATTCTTCCGCAGGCTCTAGTGGATGGTACTATAAAGTAAAATTTACCTGGGGGAAATAAAGCATGAAACTACGCGTTATCGTTATCACGCAGGTGATCGTTCTTGCTTTTATCACTTGCGGTTGTAGCGTGCTTTTAGAGAAAGGGGGTGATTACATCGAACACGCAACAACTCCAACGCCGTTATTTGCAGCTATTGATTTTGGGTCACTCGAATGGGTAAAAGAAGAGGTTGACAGCGGTGCAAACTTGAACGAAGAGCAAAGTAGCAACCTACTGTCTCGGAAAATGCGTCCGATACAATATGCATATGATGAATGTTTTAATGAAGCAATCCCAAACTACCTCATCGAGGCAGGCACCGACCTCACGTTTTGCGATAGTCAAGGAGATACTTTGCTTTTTTCTGCTGCACTTCGCCCAGACGGCGTGGAATTGTGTCGGCAATATCTTGAGCATGGCATTGATATAAACCATGTGAACAATAATGGGGATACTGCTTTAGATATGGCAGCCAAAGAGGGGTATTACTCTACCGCAGAATTCCTGATTGATAATGGAGCAACTGTATCCCAACATACATTAGAAGAGGTAGTACAAGGAGTAAATGGCCAAGGATATGAACATCTTGATTTAGTCCAGCTCATTGTAAACAACTGCTCACCAACGAATATAAACAATGTATTGCCTCCATTGATCGTAGAAGCCATTAAAGGAAACAGTCCGTATTTAATTTGCGCCGAATCCAAAGATATCGCAAATTTGTCTGCCGAACAGAAACGAATGCTCGGGTATAGTTTAGTTGCTTTCTGCAATAAAGATGCATTAGCGCATTGTTTTGACATTGGATTATCATATAATGATTGGGACTTAGCTCCTCTGGACATTGCAGCTCAGTATGGTAATATTAGCACTCTTTCTTGGCTTCTTGAGAATAAATCTATATTTTCAGAGGGTGATTTATCGATAACAAGTGCTCTTTATTCTGCAGTAAGCGCAGGGCAATACCAAACATCTGAGTATCTACTGGATAATGCTATTACTGTCAGTTTTGCTTCACCCCAAGGAGAGAGTTTCTCGTATTTGGATCTTGCCGCCATGAGTGGAAATATTCAACTCTTTGAACTTTTAGTTGAAAGAGGTTCTCCGATTTGCAACCAAGTAATAATATCATCTTTTGGAATTGCTGTTCAAAAAGGTGAATATGAAATGGGCGAGGCAATTTGGGACCATATAGATTTTTCGTCTATCACTGATTCTGAGAAAGAAACCATATGGAAGGATAGTTTCCCTTGCCTCAGTCTCTTAGAGCGGTGTTCTCAGGCAGGACTCTCAAAGCACGATAATGAAATGCTCTTAAATGCCGTTCAGCTCAATCGCACAGATATTTTGCAATTTTTATTAAAAAACGGAAATAAAATCTCATATGAAGCATTATCCTCTGCAGTTTCTCTTGGTTACCTTGATGCGGTAAAACTTATGGTAGCTTATGGCGCTGATGTAAATCAAAGAGATACTGATGGAGATTTGCCAATCATCTCCATTGCGGCAATGTCTAGTGCACACATCACAAAATACCTTATTGAATCTGGCGCAGATGTTAATTCCAAAAGTGAAGATGGAACAACTGCGCTAATGTTCGCAGTTATGCGTGACCGTGTTCCCTGCGTGCAGCTATTACTTGAAGCTGGAGCTGATTTGTCCAGCACAAACAGCGAAGGTAATAGTGTTTTTGACATAGCTGAAACAAAACAAAATCCTGATATCTTAGAACTATTGTCCGCATTTTAAAATGTGTAGATTCTTAAAAATCAGTAGTTGGTTGAAGCGAATCATTCAGGGACACAATAGTAGCAAAAATCGCAACTACTCAAAAGGTAATATGGATGGTACGTTCTAAGTATATTTAGATCAGATTTTCACAAAGAGGTGCCGGCACAGCTTTTGGGGACTTGTCCAAGATCCAATACTGAATCTACCCCACACAAAAACCGCAGCCACCCCAGTCTGGGGTGGCTGCGGTTTTTTTAAGGTAGTAGCGGCAAATGTGGATTTTAGCAGTGGAAATTCGACTATCAGAATCAAAGGTCGGGTCGTGTCAAGAATTTTTCGCACTTTAGTTCGCAGCCTCTGTTGTAAATGAAG